>JAEEGH010029419.1_pt1 | contig 10740 bp, 7 predicted proteins | sample 9134181 | NCBI WGS metagenome assembly JAEEGH01 (sample SAMN16246544, study PRJNA631951) | gut metagenome | biome: gut microbiome; feature: rumen; material: DP-attached | host: Bos | place: Iran: Karaj | collected 2018-10
GTAACAGGTTTATTTACAGTTACTTCATATTCTTTTTCATGCTTGTTGCCGGCTCTCAATATCTTATTGACTATATCTCCGTCATTGGTGAGCAGAAGCAGTCCCTCGGAATCCTTATCAAGGCGTCCGATGGGAAATATCCTCTTGGGATAGTTGATAAAATCGATAACATTGTCCGGTTCTCTTTTTGTATCTGTGGTGCAGACAATCCCCACCGGCTTGTAAAAGGCAATTAGTACCTGATTATCGTCTCTCGAGACTGTTTTACCGCAAAACACCACTTCCTGTCCCGAAAGTACCTTTGTACCGTTCTGTGCAACAACACCGTCCACGGTAACCTGTCCTTTTTCCACGAAAACATCGGCTTCGCGTCTGGAGCAAAGCCCTGCATCACTTAAATATTTGTTTATTCGCACCCCGTTTTCAAGCTCGGGTGTCTCAAATTTCTTATTATTCTTCATAAAAGTGAATTATAACCCAAATGTCACCTGCTTTTCAAGTGGTAAAGAATAAAAGGTTGCTGTAAACCCATGACTTTACAATTTAAAACTCTTGTTGTATAATCACACGGTACTTTTAAGTCACTGTAGCCCAGCTGGACAGAGCGTTCGCCTCCGAAGTGAAAGGCCGTCGGTTCGAATCCGATCAGTGACGCTAAACCCCCGCCGAAAACGACGGGGGTTCTTTTAATTCCGTAATTAATCTGACTCATCCTGCGATCACCGAAGACAAAGCGTAAAGCATCTCGGGAAGCAATTGTTTCTTTCTGCTCATGACATTCGGCATGTCGTACACCTTCTCCGCTATCTGCTTATAGGGCAGCAGCTTTTCCGCCTTGTATCCGGTGGTAAGGAGCACACTGTTTTCCTTAAGGACATTTGTGATCATGAGGGCAGCCCATGTCAGACCGTTTTTCTCACGCACGATCTCAAGGTTGTCCAGATAGGTCTGCATGTATTCTTCCAGATCGTTCAGAGTGGTGACTTCGCACTGCCCTATCCCGATCATGACGCCTTTTTCCGTGTATTTCTTGAAATCCGAAAGTATCGTCTTTTCCGGCTCTCTCTTTCCAAGACTTTCCACATGACTGAACATCTCGCGTCCGAAGGTGTCGATGTCAACATGGCAAAGCTTTGCCAGTTCTTCGGCCGTTTCCGTGTCGATCTGTGTTGTGGTGGGGCTCTTAAGTATCAATGTATCGGATATGAGTCCTGCAAGCAGTACCTTCGCGGTGTATTCGTCCGGGACAATGTTGTTTCTCAGAAACATACGATAAACTATGGTGCATGTGCTTCCAAGAGGCTCAGTGTCTATGAAGATCGGAAGATTTGTTTTGGAAGCGTCAAGCCTGTGATGATCCACGATCTCCACGACCTCCGCACTTTCTATGCCTGTGACGGATTGTCTGGCTTCGTTGTGATCCACCATTATGACCTTATAGGAAGGAGCTTTTAAGAAGCATCTTCTGCTGACATAGCCCGTAAACTCATCTCCCGAAAAGACCGCAAGTCCTCTCTTCTTTGAGTTTGAAAGACTGAGCTTTGCCTCTTCAAATAGATCGTCTTCCTGAATGGGCGCCTCGCTTTTTCCGAGAAGCTTGCCCAAAGTGGGGATCTCCGCGATCTGGCCTTCTTCTCCCAGCTTGTGCATAAAATAAACCGTTATATCTTCACCGCTCAGAAGTCCTTTGAACCTGCCGTTCTCATATATGGGTACAACTGAAGGCGTGGTTTCTTTGTAGCTTTTCGCAAGATCGGTAAGAGGCTGGGATACATCCAGTTTCTCCGTGGGCTTCAGCATTACATCCGAAACCTTCGGGTAAACATTGCTCAGGTACCGGGGAGCCTCTATCTGTAGCGTGTTCAGTATGGCTTTCACGCTGTCGCTCAAATGTCCCGCCCGCACAGGGATGTATTCGTTTTCCTTATCCGTCAGGCTCTTCAGAACCGAATAGGCATAGGCACTGCAAAGGCTGTCCAGATCCGGATTCTTGTGTCCTGTAATATAGATCCTGCTCATATGAAATCTCTCCTGCTTTAATAGGATATCTGTATACAAATATATCAGAACATCGGAACAGACGTCAATAGAGTCTGCAAGGAATGTCCTATGCCGCTATCTCGACTTTTCCCGTTTCCAGCTCGTACCTGTAGACACTGTCGGAAAGGAAATCAGTCTCGTTCACTACCGTGTCGTTCACCCCCTTAACCGTTTCACAGAGCATTTTAAGGTCATAGGCCTCGATCTGGGGGACAATGATCACTTCATGAATGCTGGAGGGCAGGATGTAGATGTTTCCTCCCAGCCTCTCGGCTATGTTTTTAAGCACATCCGCCATGAGCATCACCGCCGCCCCGAACATGCCGGAATCGTTGGTGCAGACATAGATCTCGCTCTGATCCAGCTTTTCGTCACCGGACATATAATCTTCCGCTATGCTTCCTTCGCAAATGCGTTTCACAAGGTCTGCCAGCTTGTAAAGCCTGGTCTTAAAAAGGTTGCCGGTGTTTTTTTGAGCAAGCTTGAACAATTCATCGCGATCCAGCTTTGCTTTTTCAAGCTCCTCGATCTTTAAAGGCTCCGAAGTCCTGATCCCGTCTTCCTGCACATTGAGCCACCTGTATCCCACAGTGATGTCCAAAACGCTGTCGCAGGGAAACTCATTTTTTAATCCCTCTGCCGCCTTTCCGCTCATTACACGCATAAAAAGTCTGTCTTTATTAAGTTTTGTATTTTCCATTTGATTCTCCTGAAAGTAAATGCAGAGTCTGCCATGAAACTGCTTTGAGATTACCGAGAAGATAAAGATGAAGCTTCTACATTTTAGCACGAAAAAAAGTCCGGTACAAGACCGGACCTTTGTTTGATCTGTAGAAAATAAGGTGTCATTTTTGTGCAGATTTCACAAAAATCTGCGGTCGGATCTGCTTTCCAAATCCGCCGGAAAGCATCAGGCTAATAGAGTTGAAGCCACATTTGCAGGTACGGGTCTGCTGTAAAGGAAGCCCTGGGCCTTGTTGCAATTCATGCGTCTCAGCATTTCTTCCTGTGCATCCTCTTCAACGCCTTCAGCCACCACGAGCATATTAAGTGCCTGAGCAAGACTGATGATGGTCTCCACGATCTTTTTGTCTTCGTTATCGATGGTGACCGCTTCCATGAAGCTCTTGTCGATCTTCAGATTGTCTACGGGAAGCTTTTTCAGGTAGTTAAGCGATGAATAGCCTGTTCCGAAATCATCCAGTGAGAAGAGGATTCCGAACTGCTTCAGTTTTTCTATGGTCCTGATAGCGTAGTTAACGTCTTCTATGGCAACTGTTTCCGTGATCTCAAGTTCCAGATAGGAAGGATCGATACCGTATTCCGAGATCATGTCCGTAACGTAATCGATAAGGAAAGGATCCCTGAACTGCTTTGCGGAAAGGTTTACTGCGATCATGACCTTGTTTCCCGCCTTATGCCATTCCGCAAGCTGCTTGCACGCCTTGTTCAGAACTATCTTTCCAAGTTCTATGATGAGTCCGCACTCTTCCGCTACGGGAATGAATTCATCGGGGAAAAGAAGTCCCTTCTGAGGATGATGCCATCTGATGAGTGCTTCGAAGCTTGCCACCTTGTTGGTCTTAAGGTTGACCTGAGGCTGGTAATAAAGCTCGAACTGATTTTCCATAATGGCTTCTCTCATATCCGCCTGGAGCTTCACACGATTGGACATCATCTGCTCCATTGGATTGTCGAAGATCCTGTAGGCGTTCTTTCCGGAGTCCTTTGCCACCAGAAGTGCCGTATCAAGATTTCTTGTCAAAGCCTGAAGTGAAGGGCAATTGTCTCTGGAAACCACCAGAACGCCCATGCTTGCGCTGACAGACACATCCTTGTCGTCCATAGCCTTGAAATGCTCAACGCTGAAGATGTGCATGATCTCAACAGCCTTCTTTTCACATTCGTCCCTGCTCAAAAGTCTGTTGAAAAGGATGATGAATTCATCACCGCCCACACGTCCGATAAAGTCCTCGTCTCCGAGAACAGACTCAAGTCTGTCGGCTACCGATGCGATGACCGCATCTCCGTTCAAATGACCCATTGTATCATTGATGACCTTAAAGTCATCGAGGTCTAAGTCGATCACGGTGAAAAACTCACCGGGATAATTCTTTTTGATCTCATTTTCCAGCTTGTCCATAAAGGCAACTCTGTTGGGAAGCTTGGTAAGATAGTCGGTGTAGGCCACTTCCTTCATCTGTTCCTTGTTTTCCCTGAGTTCATCGTACTTTTCAAAAAGCTCCGTCTTTGTGTTTGAAACTTCATCATAAGCCATTTTAAGATCGACGTAACTTTCTTCAAGTTTGGCATCGGCTCTGTCAGCCCTCTTCTCGGCTTTGATGCGCTTGGTGATGTTGATACACAACGCCACAACAAGTGCCGCAAGAAGTACTGTCAGGAAGATATCTCCCATCGGACCGTACTGTATGAAACTGATCTGATTTAGCAATAAAGGCATCTGTTTTCCCCTTTCGAAAGCATATAGGTTGCTCCATTTTCGCCTTATAGTCAACCCTATTAAAGCATAATAATCTGAAACTGGCAACTCAAATTTAATCATTATTTTATAATATTTTTTTATTTTACTGATCACATATATACAACATGATGAAACTCTGAAAGCTTGCTTTCAAAGAGGTTCATCATGTTGTATATTCTGCGCAGCAGTAACCGCCCCACCCACATGAGCAAGTAGCGAAGCGGATTGCGAATGCAGGGTTGCGGGCGGTGTGAACAGTAGCTTAAAGACAGCTCGAGACGGATAAGTCATAAAAAGAAAGTTTACTAAAATAGAAATCAAGTCAGTAAAACAGGACTGCTATCCTGCTTGTTTTATTGCATTACTTAACGGATTTCGAAAAATATGCACAAAGAAGTCAGGCACAAAAAAGTATAAAATGTAAAAAATGTACAAAATTCTCCTTGACAAGTAGTAAAAACGGAAGTAAACTTCAGGTAAAGTTTTACTAAACTATGGGGTAAAACTCACGTTTATTTACGGATGAACCGTAGAAGGAGGTAATATGAAGAAAAATCTTAAGAAGCTCACAGCATTCGTGGCTTCTGCAGTGATGGTGCTTTCTCTTGCCGCATGCGGCAACAAGGAGACTGAGGATAAGACTGCTCCTACAGCAGCTCCCGCACAACAGTCCACCGCCACTGCCACATCTACTCCCGTTCCCACAGAAGGGCCCAAGGAGATCAAGACTATCAGATGGGGTACACACTGGATGCCCGGACTCAATCCCTGGAATCAGGATGAGGTTACCGGCGAGTATACAATGCAGGCTGAAGAGCGTGAAGCCAGGATCGCAGCGGAAAATGCGTGCCTTGAGCAGCTCGGTGTAAAATTTGAGTATGTTCAGTATGACACTCTGGTAAACATTCTTCAGAGCGTAATGGCAGGAAATCCTGTTGCAGATCTTTGCGTTCTCTGGGGAGGATCCGAGAACACGATCTTAAAGCAGAATGTCTGCAGAAAGCTGGATGATTTTGCTCATCTGTTCAAAGAGAATGAGTCCATGAGCTGGATGCTCGACGCTCCCATGTACGATCATTACTATCTCATGAGCGATGTTGTCAGATTTATGCCCAGATGGCCCCTTTGCTACAACATCACTATGATCGAAGCAGTTGACAGCCTTAAGGATGCCAACGGAAACACCATCTATCCCAACACTCTCTTTGATGAGGGCAAATGGACATGGTCAACCTTCAAGGATTATCTTGAAAAGATCGATGCTTACTACAAGAACAACGACAAGATCGATGCTTACTACACAGATACACGTTTCGCAACTCTCTCGGCAGCTTATTCCGCAGGTGCAGCCATCTACGGCGAAGACGGTCTCGGCGTTGAGAGCCAGGGCATGAAGGATGCCTGGAATTTTGTAAACAGCCTTCTTAAGTCCAACCTTATCACCGTTGAGCTTTACGATGACGGTTACACACCCGGCTGGTGCTGGCCCGCTTACCATCTTCAGGACGGACAGACAGTATTTGCAGACTGCCCTGACTGGCTCATCAACGGTGCAGCAAGCGGATGCGCAGACAGAGGCGAATCCATCGGTATCGTTCCCTGGCCCAGAAGCGACAAGCTTTCATTTAATGATGAAAAGTACAATCAGGTAATGACAGTGGGCGATTCCATCTGCATACCCAAGGGTGTTGATGATGCCACAACAGAGCTTGCCATCAAGGCACTTCTTCTTTACACAGAGACCTATCTCTGCGAAAGAGGCGGCGTAAGCAGCTACGAAGAGTATCTTGATGCTGCTTCCACAGCTAAGGCTGCAGAGTACGGATTTGATATCTTCCACGACAAGATCGGTGATTCCATCCTTGATTCCTTCAAGTATCTTACAAACAAGGTTCAGGGCGGAAACGACTACTCCGACCTTCTCGGCTACCGTGTAAAGTGGGATGATGTCATCGGCAAATCCTTCTTTGGAATTGACGGATTCGCATCCTATGACGTTTCCATCGCTCAGAACATGAACCTGTTCCTTGACGTTGTAAATGAGATGCAGGCTATCCTTTCCAGCGACAAGCTGAACGACACTGAAAAGCCGAAGGTTTCTCACATCGATCCTATTGCGGTTCCTGTGGGAACAACCGAAGCCTCCGCTATCTGGGGCGATTTCTACTCTGCAGAAGATAATATTGACGGTGTAATGGGAATGGACAGATTCTCCATTAAGTGGAATGAAGGCTTCTCGGCAGACATCTTCAAGACACCCGGCTACTATCACAGATGCTTCAAGGGACAGTTCACGGATGCAGCGGGAAATGTTGATTACAATACAGCAAGCGTTTATGTTTACAATCCCAACAACAAGAAAGCACCCACAGTAAAGGTTAATGACAAGGCTGCGGACGTTGCTCTCAACACAGATGTTTCAACACTGGTGTGGGCAGGTGAGAATGGATTTATCCTCTCAGCTGTGGATGCTGACGGAGTTGATGTTACTCCCAACGTAGTTCCCGACCTTTCCACTCTTGATACATCAACAGCAGGCACATACGATGTTGCGGTTACCGTAACTGACTATGCAGGAAACGTTACAACAGTGACCGTTAAGGTTAAGGTTGTTGCACAGTAACAGATCAGAACTTAAAGTGAGCCGGGGGATCCCTTCGGCTCACTTATCCCAATAAAGCTCACGGAGAAAAAGCAATGAAGAAGAAAAAACTCATCATTACAATATCTGCGATAGTTGTACTCCTTGTCGCCATTGTTGCCATCAGGAGGATCGGTCGCAAAAACACCATGGAGCTTTCAGGGGAAAGACTTAACACACTTACTTACGAAGAATCTTATTTAAACTATCTCGCGGAGAACGGATACACCGGCAGGCTGGCCTCGGATGAGGTGGCTGTCGATGTTTCCGTCTACACCGCGGACAAAGTAATGGAAGCCTCCTATGCAGATGGACTGGTCCTCACGGGAGAAGAGGGAAAGATCACCTTTTCCTTTACGGTCGAAGAAGCCGGCTTCTACAATCTTTTACTCACCTATCTTCCCCTTAAGGGAACCACCTCTGACATCCAGAGAAAGATCAGCATTGACAACGAGATCTGCTACAACGCTCTTTCCCAGATACTTTTAAAGAGAGAGTACAGCGACGAGAAGATCAAAACAAAAAATAAAAACGAGATCAGACCGGGCTCCGATGAAGTCTTCACGGAGAAAACGGTTTACATAGAGGATTACGGCAGAAGAAACGGCGAACCGCTGATGTTCTACCTTTCAAAAGGCAGGCATACGATCACTTTTGAGTCCGCCAAGGAACCTGTTGCCATCAGGGAACTTGTGTTCAAAGCAAGAGGAGAGCTTCAGAGCTACTCGGATGCGGTGGCTCTTTTAAAGAGCACCTATCCCGTTTACAGCGGCAAAACCCTGAAGGGAGAAGCCGAAAGGACCGAGGGTATCACTTCAGGCATATACAAAAGCTCTTCATCCATAAACATCAACAAGAACTATTCCGACGCGGATCTGTCGCCCTATCATCCCTACAGGATCGTCTACAACACCATCGGCGGAGATTCCTTCAAGATTTCGGGTGATTATGTTACCTGGGAGATCGATGCTCCGGAGACGGGACTTTACGAGATCACATTTAAGGGCAGACAATCGGCTAAAAGAGGTGTCACATCTTACAGAAGACTGTATGTTAACGGAGTCGTTCCCTACGCAGAGGCAGACAGGATCTCTTTCGGCTACTCCGGCGATATGACAAATTACACCGTGGGAACAAACGACGGAGAACCCATGCTCTTCCTTTTGAACAAAGGAAAGAACACAGTTACGCTGGAGGTTGTTCTCGGTGATTTCGGAAGCATTCTCACCGAAGTCGAAGAGAGTATGTTCAATCTCAACAGACTCTACCTTAAAACTGTAACGCTCACGGGAACAGCACCCAGCAAATACATTGATTACGAGATCAGAAAAAAAGTTCCGGACTTTGAAAGCGTGATGAGTACGGAATCTGAAAGACTTACAAAATGCCTGAACGAAATGGTTGCCATCACAGGCGAAAAGGGAGAGAACACCACCCTTCTGGAAAAAATGGCGATCGAAGCAGCAGAACTGGCAAAGGAACCTGAAAGCGTGACAGAAGAGCTTTCCAGATGGAAGAGTAACATCTCGGCTCTCGGAACCTGGGCGGTGAGCATTTCAGAAATGCCCCTGGAGCTGGACAGCCTCTATATTTCCGGTCAGAATGAAAAGCTTCCGAAAGCTACCGCAGGGTTCATTAAAAATGCTTATTACGATGTGTTCAGATTCTTTGCTTCCTTCTTTGTAAAGACGAACGAAGTTACAAGTTCAGAGGATTACGACGGTAAAGACGACGATGTGCTGGTTGTATGGATGGTGTCATCCGGTAAGGAACAGGCACAGATCCTTCAGAACATGATCGACGAGCAGTTCATTCCCAAATACGACATCCCCGTAAAGCTGCAGCTCATCCCTCTGGGAGTGGTTCTGAGAGCGGCTCTTACCGGAAACGGCCCGGACGTGCTGGTGGGTGTAGGACAGGGAACTCTGGCGGATTTTGCCATGAGAAATGCCCTTGTGGACATTTCGGAGCTTCCGGGCTTTAAGGAGGAATCCGAAAGATTCTACGAGAGCGCCATCACCGGAGCAAAGTATCTTGACGGTGTTTACGGTCTTCCGGAGACCCAGACCTTCATGATGACTTTCTACAGAAAAGACGTTCTTGACGAACTGGGGGTTGAAGTTCCCGGGACATGGGACGAGATCAAGGATCTGATCCCGATCCTTCAAAGAAACAATTACGATTTTTATATGCCCAAGACAGAGATCTTCTCATCAATCGTGTTCCAGTACGGCGGAGACTACTACCTTGGAAACGGAGATGATTACGGTGTCGGATCCGGACTTTCATCGAATGTTGCAATGGAGGCCTTTAAAAACCTGACGGATTTCTTCACTGCATACAAGTTACAGGTGTCCGCGGACTTCTCCAACAGATTCAGGACCGGTGAGATGCCTGTGGGTATCACGAATTACACTACTTACTGTAACCTTGAGATCTTCGCACCGGAGATCAAGGGACTCTGGTCATTCGCTCCCTTCCCGGGAACACTGAAAGAGGACGGAACCATCGACAATACCTTCGTTACGGACACAAGCCAGAGTGTTATCCTGAATTCAACTAAGATGAAGGATCAGGCCTGGACCTTCCTTAAATGGTGGACAGGGACCGAAGCCCAGCTGAATTACGCAACAAAGATCGAGTCGGTAATGGGAACCGCGGCAAGATACGCAGCGGCAGACAAAGAAGTTCTGGCGTCCCTTCCCTGGAGTGCATCGGAGTACAGAGCGCTCAGCAAACAGCTTGAAAATACAAAGGGCATTCCCGCAGTTCCCGGAAGCTACATGACAACGAGAATGGTAACATATGCCTTTGACGACGTTGTTTCCAACAACGCAAACCCCAGAGAAACACTCTATCTGAACGTTAAGGCCATCGACAGGGAGCTTATGAAAAAGCGAAAAGAGTTTGGACTTATCCAAGGAGAATAGGTAATGGAAAAGACAAAAACAAAAGAAAGCTTCGGGAAGATCTGGAAGAGGCACGGCTCAAAATACCTGATGATCCTGCCCTTTGCCCTGATCTTTGTGACATTTTCACTGATCCCCGTGATCGTGGCTATCGTCCTGAGCTTTACTTCCTTCAACATGGCTGAAATGCCGAAGTTTGTGGGATTTGAAAACTATATCAGTCTCCTGGTGGATGACGATGTGTTCCTGACTGCGGTGAAGAACACCTTCGTCCTTGCAATAGTGACCGGACCTTTGAGCTACTTCCTCTGCTTTGTACTTGCATGGCTCATCAATGAGCTCCCTCCAGTGCCCAGAGCGATCCTTACCCTGATCTTCTACGCTCCTTCCATTTCGGGGAATGCGTACCTGGTCTGGAAACTGATCTTTTCTTCGGACACCTACGGCTATGCAAACGCATGGCTTTTGAAACTGGGACTCACTGAGGACGCCATACTGTGGTTTGAAAATGCGGACTACATCCTCCCCATCCTCATTGTGGTTCAGCTGTGGCTGCGCCTCGGAGTCAGCTACCCGTTATTCAACGCGGGTATTAAGACCGTGGACACGTAACTAACCGACGCGGCTGCGGTGGCGGGCGTGTGGAACCGCTGGCAGAAGCTCTGGTA
>JAEEGH010029423.1_pt1 | contig 10738 bp, 10 predicted proteins | sample 9134181 | NCBI WGS metagenome assembly JAEEGH01 (sample SAMN16246544, study PRJNA631951) | gut metagenome | biome: gut microbiome; feature: rumen; material: DP-attached | host: Bos | place: Iran: Karaj | collected 2018-10
GTGTCCATACGCGCTCTCGATCTTCTTATGGGTCAGATAGCCCAGAACCCCCACGCGGTAGTTGATCGTCACAAAGACAATCCCTCTTTTACAATAGGCGTCGCCGTCAATGCAGGAATCCTTGGTCGTGCCTGAATCAAAGCCGCCGCCGTAAATAAAGATGATGACAGGCGCTTTGGAAACGCCTTCGGGTGCGTAGATATTCAGATTCAGGCAGTCTTCATCGTACCTGTAGGAGATGCCATTTCGGAACTCCCGATGATAGAACTTGCGCTCGGGCACTTCAAGATGCTCGTAGTAGGTCCTTAGCTGAGGGCAAACGCTTCCGAACATAGTCGCATCATATTCATCTCCATCGTCCATGTGGTCCACCGGAACGGCGTATTCGAAGCGCCCGGCACGGGCATATCTTATTCCAAGGAATTCGTTGCAGTGCTCACGCTTGTTCCCACGCAGCAGTCCATAACCGGTTTGTAAAAGAACTGTCATAATATTTTCCTCATTCGATAAGATCAGGCTATATCAATGGTTTTATTCTCATATGACTCTTTGAGCTTAGCTTCTTTTTCTATCTGGAGCTTATCGACTCTCTTCTTTGAAAGAGGATAAAAGACAAACAGGATAAGCGCCATGAGTCCGAACAGCACAGCGGGGATCAGTGTTGCGAGGTCATACATCTTTTTCAGATTCTCCAGTGTCTGGACAGCGCCTTTGTCATACTTGTAATTCATGTTAAGAAGCGCGCCGTTGACACATATAGCGGCAATTACCTGTCCAAGCTTACGGAAGAAATTGAAGAAAGAGTAGGCCGTTCCATCGTCTCTTGAACCTGTGGTGACTTCGATATCATCTATTGCATCAGTTGCCATAGCCCAGAGCTGCATGACAAGAGTAGTAAGTCCCATGCCGCTTACAAAGCACAGCAGAAGAAAGATATACATGAGCTTTGATGGTTCAACGCCCCTAAGCAGGAACAGGGCGAAATTAGCCAGAGATGCAAAGGCTACGCCGACAGACGAAATCTCTTTTTTGCCCAGCTTTCTCGCGAGCTTTGGCAGGAAGAACATGAACACGATCATAGGTGAATACGTGCAGGCCTGGCTTGCAAGGTTCATCCAGTTGGCGTTGAAATAATCGTTGAAGAGATATAGATAGAAGCTTTGTGTGAACATCTGCCCCGCAAGAAGAAGCATGGCTGTAAGTGATACTGCAACAAAAGCACGGTTCTTTAAAAGGATGCGGATGGCCTTGAGCCCGGCTCCTTCCTCTTTTGGTGCGGGCTTTGTTATGACACGCTCTTTGTTCAGCGCGAAGGTCAGAAGAAGCAGCAGAGCCGAGGCAATGGCCATGATTGTAACTCCGATGATGACCGGAGTGTACTGCATGTCGGTTATCACCTTGCCGTTTTCTCCATATACAAAAGCACCTGTCTCATCCGTGCGCTTCTCATAGATAAAAGAAACAAGTACAAATACAGGGATTGAACCCACAGCAGCGCCAATAGAGCGGAAGACTGACAGTTTGTTTCTCTCAGTGACATCGGTGGTCACAACGGATGCCAGTGACCCGTATGGAATCTGAAGTACCGTATAGCACATGCCCCAGAGAATGTATGTGATCGTTGCATATATGCAGGTGCCGATATAGTTATTATCGCCCCCGAGCCCCGGGAATCTGAAGAACATCAGAATAGTCAGTATACAGAGCGGCCCTGCCACATAGAGAAACCACTGCCTGTAGCGGCCGTATTTGGACGGCTTTACTGTGTCGCAGATCCTGCCCATTATGGGATCGTTTATGGCATCCCATACTCTGGCGCCAATGAACATAAACATGATAAACAAAGGACTTAAGTGAAATACATCTGTATAATATTTCTGGAGTATGGAAGTGACCAGGCTGAAAACGAGACATCCCGCGGCGTCTCCCATGGCATAGCCTAGGTAGTCTTTTGCCTTTAATCCGCTGGTACGGGCGATGTAACTTTCTTTGTTGTTCTCCATTGACTGTATGCCTCCTGATAAATGATAGGGACATTCATGCCCCTTAATATAGAATATATCACAATTTTTTCGCTTTTTTATACTTGAAGTGCGCTAAATAGCGTATCATGTAAAAGAGATATCTTTTCCAAAAATGATTTCCACAAAAAGGAGAGCTATACTTATGGCACTGATTTCTGAAAGCAACACCTGGGCGCTTTTGGCAATAATGTGTGTATCAAGTTTTATTTCCATATACCTTGAGCAGAAGTATAAGTGGGCTGCTAAAATATCGGGAGCTGTCATCACGCTTTTGATCGCTGTTATTCTGACCAACCTTAACGTGATACCTGCAAGCGCTCCTGTGTTTGACGACGTAGTCTGGGGTTACGCAGTGCCCATGGCCATCCCGCTTTTGCTTCTCGACGCCAACATCGTAAAGATCTGGCGCGACACGGGAAGACTACTTTTCATCTTCCTTATCGGCGCAGCGGGAACTCTTGCCGGCGCACTGATTGGAACTATGCTTTTATCAGGAGCTATTGAAGGGCTTCCCGGAGTTGCTGCAATGATGACGGGCTCATATATAGGCGGAGGCGTGAATTTCACCGCTGTGGCTGATGCATTCCACGTGGACGGAACGCTGATCTCGTCCGCAACGGTAGCAGATAACCTGAACATGGCCGTGTACTTTATGATCCTTCTCGGCATAGCATCAAGCGCCTGGTTCAGAAAACGATATGCGCATCCGCACATCGACGAGGTGCTGGATAAGGGCAGCAGCGCTGATGGCGACACACTGGCCGCCCAGTACTGGAAACGTTCTGACATCTCCCTGAAGGACATAGCTGCAGCAATGGCATATTCAGTGATCGTTGTGACTTTTGCAAAGCTAATCGGAGGATTCTTTTCCGGGATCATTCCCCAGAGCAATGCCTTTCTCAAGATGCTTAACGTGTTCTTCGGAAGCCAGTACGTGTGGATAACGAATATATCAATGATCTTTGCGACTGTATTTGAGAAGCGTGCAAAAGAGATCCATGGCGCAAAAGAACTGGGAACATGGCTGATCTATCTGTTTTACTTCGTGATCGGCGTGCCGGCGTCAATCGTGCTGATACTGAAGAATGCGCCGCTACTGCTTTTATTCTGCTTCATACTTGTTGTTTTCAACATGCTGTTCTGCTTTGGGCTGGGAAAGATCTTCCACTTCAATCTGGAAGAGATAATCGTGGCTTCAAACGCCAACATAGGAGGCCCTACGACAGCGGCGGGAATGGCAATATCACAGGGCTGGAGCAAACTGGTGGGGCCATGCATGCTGGTGGGAACCTTTGGATATGTGATAGGAACCTGGCTTGGAATAATCGTGGGTTCCGTATTGGGAGCGTAAATGAACATGAGTGATGAAAAGAAATATCAGATCTCCGCGGATTCATCCGGCTTTATCAGTGTGGCGGAAACAGTACCGGATGTGATACTTGAGGTGAGATACTATTCAACCTATAATTTTATAGGCGACAGGATAGACGGTTACGAACAGCCGATAGCTCTTTTGACAAAGGAAGCGGCAGCTGCGCTTAAGACGGCAAGTGATGAACTTGTCGCAAAGGGCTACAGACTGAAGGTGTTTGACGCCTACAGACCTCAGCGGGCAGTGGACCATTTTGTGAGATGGGCGGAGGATCTGGATGACCTGAGAATGAAGGATATCTTTTATCCTGAAGTGTCCAAGAAGGACCTCTTCAGGCAGGGCTTCATAGCTGAGTACTCCGGTCACAGCAGGGGCAGCACGGTGGACCTTACGCTGTTTGACATGGCGCAGGGATGCGATGTGGATATGGGCGGATTCTTTGATTTCTTCGGAGAAAAGAGCCACAGCGATTATGCAGGGATCACGACGGAGCAGTATGAAAACCGCATGCTGCTGCAAAGCACGATGGTTAAGTGTGGGTTCGTTCCGCTAAAAGAGGAGTGGTGGCACTTTACTCTGAGGGACGAGCCATTTCCGGATACATATTTTGATTTTCCGGTAGGCATGTAGTTTGGCCGGAACATGGACTGTGGAGGATAGAAATGATAACTGAAAGCGGGAGAAGTGGCGCTGCTTTTATTGATATATTCGGAACTCTGGGGCCGGCCTGCGATGACGAGGCGGTCTTAAATGAGATGTTTGCGGAGGGCATGACGGGCATAAGGATCAACCTGTCCCATGTCATGCTGAGGGACTGCGCCGATTCGATCGGGCGGATCAGGAGGGCTGCAGAAGCTAATGGCATAGTGCCCAAGATTCTGATCGATATGCAGGGACCGGAGATCCGTATCGGGAATATCAAGGCTCCGATAGAGTTGGCGGAAGGCGATGATTTCGAGCTTGGCAAGGGTGGTATTTCAGTCCCTGACATCGCGATTTCATGTATCGCTGAAGGAGATGAGGTCCTTCTTGATGATGGCAAGATTCTGGCCAAAGTCGCGGCATGCTCTGAAGACAGCGTTAATCTCAAGGTTCTGCGTGGCGGCGTGCTTAGCGGCCGCAAGAGCCTTGCTATCGTGGGAAAAGAAATCCCGGCTCCGGCAATAACTGACGCAGACATACAAAACATAGCATCCGCAGCAGAGTTTGGAATCACCGGAGTCATGCAGCCCTTCGTAAGAAGCAGGTCAGACCTTGAGGAGCTGCGCAGAACCCTGGATTCCAATTCAGGCCAAAACATTAAGATATATGCTAAGATTGAGAACATGACAGGCGTAGAGCACCTGGAAGAGTTCTTTTCCGTATCAGATGAAATAGTGATCGCAAGAGGCGATCTCGGCAATGCCATGCCGCTGTGGGAACTTCCTGCTGTGCAGAAGGGCATCTCAAAGAAATGCAATGAACATGACAAGCCCTTCATGGTTGTCACACAGATGCTGGCCTCAATGGAGCACAGCAAAGTCCCGACCAGAGCAGAAGTCAGCGACATATACAACGCTGTCCTGGACGGTGCATTCTCTGTCATGGTGACAGGAGAGACGGCAGTAGGCAGCAACCCGGTTGAAGTCATAAAGTATCTGAGCCGCACTGCTGCGGCTGCACTGAAATGAGCTTGGGGGACGGGGGCAAAATAAAGGGGGAAAACAATAATGCTTCGAATAGCAATATGTGACGATGATAAAACAGACAGAGAGCGGATTCACGGATATGTCACCGAGTATCTTGAAACAAAGAACATTCAGGCAGATGTAAAGGTATTCGACCATCCGGATACACTGATCAGCGAGTGTGAGAGCTTCAGACCGCAGATATATCTCCTGGACATAGTGATGCCTATGGTAACAGGAATCCAGGCAGCCAGAGAGCTTCGCTGGAACCAGCCCGACGCACAGATAATCTTTGCAACATCCGAGAGCTCTTTTGCTCTGGAGTCCTTTGATGTAAATCCCATCAACTATATTCTGAAACCTGTGGACAAGGAAAAGCTCTTTTCAACGCTGGACCTGGCCCTGTCCCGAGTTAAGATCGATGAACAAAGATTTGTCACGGTGAAAGTCAAAGGCGGTCTGAGCACGTTGCGTATCGACGAGATAATGTATATCGACTACCGCAACCATGTAGTTACTTACCATATGTTTAACGGCGAGACCGTTTCGACGCCGACGCTCAGGATAGGATTCAGTGAATACATGGATGAAAACCACAGCGATCAGGATTTTGTCAGATGCCATGAGTCTGTAAGCGTAAACCTTGGCGCCATTGACAAGCTGACAAGGACGGACATAACCCTGCGCAACCATGAGCTGGTTCCGGTCTCCAAGAGCAGGTACACTGAGGTTGCGGACAGATATATGGATTTCAGACTATAGACTTTAGGGAGTTTTTGACCAATGCATGACTTTCTTTTAGTTGCGATTATTATCAGTATATTTGCCATGTTCTTTGAGAGTTTCATCGTCTTCAGAAACCTCAAGAACAGGCTTCATGCATATCTCTATCTCAACTGCATCGTGATGCTGGTAAACAATACGGGCTATCTTTTAGAGCTTTTATCGAAAACGGAAGATGAATATATCGCTGCGCTGAAATTCTCGTATGCCGGGAGAGTATGGATAATATTCTCTCTTTTCATGTTCTCCTTCGAGTTCTGCCATGTCAAAGTTCCTAAGCCCTTCGTATGGGCATTCATACTATTTGACGTATTTGTCTATTTGACGGTATTCACTGTAGAGAATCATAACCTTTACTATTCCAAAATGTGGTTTGATAAGGACGGGCTTTTCCCGGTTCTTCTGTTCAGAAGCGGCATTGTGCATCAGAGATATATTCAGTCACAGGTCGCCCTCATAGCCATCGCATTCTTCTGGCTGTTTAAGAGCATGAGAAGCTATAAAAGCAAAATCGCCAAAAAGCGCGCGACGATAATTATCGCAGGTTTCCTGATAGAAGCTGCACTTTATATATGTCAGGTCACGCATGCATTCTTTGTGACTTACTCCTTTGACATTTCGGTATTTGGAAATGTGGCAGTAACAATTTCCATGTTCATAGCCATATTCAGATATAATCTGCTGGGAGTCATCGACTTGGCAAGGGAATACATCGTCGACAGGCTGTCCGAAGGCGTTATCGCGCTTGATCCTGAAGGAAGACTTCAGTATTACAATGAGCACGTAAAAGAGCTTTATCCGGAGATAACAAAAGATCCTGACAGCGTAGTGGAGCGGCTGAGGGAGGCCATTGCCAAGGGCGACACATTAGAGATAGGCGACAGGTTCTTTTCCCCTGAAGAAAAAGAACTATATGAGGAAGATGAGCTCATAGGAAGGCTCTATGCTCTGGTGGATACAACCGTTCTTAAGCAGAGGGAGTATAAGCTTAAGGCCGATGCTGCAATGCTGGAAATGGCGGCCGAAAGCATGAGGGATCGCCTCAGTGCCACGGAAGAGATCATAAGTCAGGACAGAACGATGAGGCATGACAGGCGGCATTTTGAGGCGCTTATCTTATCGCTGCTACAGGATGGCAAAGTTGATGAGGCCAGGAAGTATCTTGAGGAACGGTTATCCCAGGAACCTCATTCCGGACAGAGATACTGCGAGAATCCGACGGTGAATGCTGCGATCATGCATTATGTAAATGTGGCGGAGCATAACAGTATAAGAGTGACAGTATCTGCTAATATTCCCTACGACCCCGGAGTTGATGAGATGCAGCTTGCAATTGCTATCAGCAATCTTTTGGAGAATGCAATTCACGCCTGCGAAAAGGTTCCGGAAGCCGACAGGTATATTGAGGTTACTGCCAAGTTTAAGGCACAGCTTCTTTTGGAGATCGTTAATTCCTGCAACGCAAAAGCTGAGCTGGACGAGGAGGGGTATCCTGTCACCGCTGAGGTGGGGCATGGAATCGGGACCAAAAGTGTCCTTGATTTTGTGCAAAAGACAGGCAGTGAGATAAGATACATTGCAGAGGACAATAAGTTCAAAGTGCGAATGATAATAGGCTGAGGGACGGGGTTAGTGGTCCATAATTCAAAATGTACCACTAACCCCGTCCCCCGGTCCACATCAGCCGTCTTTGTCATACTCAAGTATGTCTCCCGGCTGACAGTCAAGTGCTTCGCATATGGCTTCCAGCGTAGAGAAGCGCACTGCGCTTATCTTTCCGGTCTTGATCTTTGATAAGTTTACGTTGCTGACGCCTACTTTTTCTGAGAGCTCATTGAGGCTCATCTTGCGATCGGCCATGACCCGATCCAGTCTAAGTATGATCTTTCCCATAAACTCCACCTCCTTAAAGCGTCTCGTCCGACTCGGTCTGAAGAACAGCGCCATATTTGAATATATGGGCAAGACCGAATAAGAGCAGGATCACAAGTACCATGGTAAGATTCAGACCAATGCCAATCTGTATATTTCCGGTAAAAGCTGTAGACAGAATACTCTCAAAGCACCCTCCAAGTACAGCCCAGGGTATCAGTGCCCATGCAATGCGCTGAATACCTGTTATGATAGACTCCTCAAAAGGTGTCTGGCACTGCTTAAGAGCATCACATAGCTTTTTAATAAAGAAAAGCAGGACATAGTTGAGAACGCAATATGCTACTGCAATCCATGCAACAAGAGCAAATCTTCTGACTGTTATCGCTGTGTTGTCACTTTTTAGTGTGTAGGTGACGATTTTGCTGTTTGCGTCATAATCCGTGTCAACAAAAGAATATTCTTTATCATTGATCGACATAGAGCCCTGGGCGATTTCAGAGGCTGATCTTTCCGGATTGATACCGAAGAGACTGCTGAGTGTCTTGGAACCGGTATTGAGTGTAATAGTAGCATTGTCGTCAAGCTTCATAGTAAAATCTTCCTTTGGAACTGTTAAAAAAATGATCCCGCAGATTATTGCTATAACTGTGCCGACTGTCAGGCAGATCATTGATATCTTACTGATTATGCTGCCTGCCTTTCCGATTGAATTGATCTTACTGATTGCATTATCCTTGTTCATGATGAACCTCCTTTATTTAACTTAAACATATAAGATTTATCGTTTATCGTTAAATAGATAATACAACCACGTTTATCATTTGTCAACAACAATTTATCGATAAACATTAAAATATTAAAATACAGCAATAAAAACGGCGGTCAAAGGACCGCCGTCTGTAGAATGACATGTTTGTAAAAGAGCTTTATCAGGGAACATATATCTGGGAAATATTGTAAAGTTCACCGTCAACAACGCTGATCGCAACAAGCATATCTTTTGTCAAATAGTATTCATCCTGAGCATCAGCTGACCATCCGGGATAGTTGTCACCTTTAAATTCTCTTCCGACTATGAATTCCTTCGTGAGATTTGAAAACTCGCCGTCTGCAACAAATTTCTCGAGGTAGATCTCGCAGTTTTCCTTGATCTCAAAAGTTACATTTTCCTCAATAAGTGTTCTGATATTACCTTCGTTCATCATGTAAACTACGTGGTATTCAGGCTCGTATTCTGTTTTCTCAAGAGCATAGAAAGTGCCGTCCTCGTTGTCTTTTACAACGAATCCGTTAAATCTTGACATACCTACAACATCTTTTATGAATTCTTCATCAGTTCCGTATTCCATCTCTTTGTTGGCATCTTCGAAAGATACAACGGTGTACTGGACTCCGTTTACAGAGTAGATGAGACTGCCGGGCTCTGCATTATCAACGTACTCAGCTTTGATCTTTTCCTCGCGGTAGGTATCGCCGGTAAGAGTTTTTTCATCAAAGCTTTTAACCACCATGTAGAGGTTGTTGTCATTGTTGTAGTATTTTGCAGCTTCAAAAGTATCGGGATTTTCGTTGCCAAGGCATGAAAGAGTAACTATTTCATTATCACCGGTAAAAGTTAATGTCGGATAAGACGGGTTATCCCAGCCAAACTTGGCTTCGGTTGTGTCATCTGCGGATCCGATATGGAAGACAATATCTTCACCATTAAGTTCATATTCAAAAGGAAGTCCGGTAACACCATCGGGTGTTTCAGTACGACCTGAAGTCTCGCTCTCAAATACATAGTAGTTTGTGACGTTATAGAGATCATCTCCGGTGTATGCAGCGTATACGGCTCCGGCAATATGAGGCGTACCATCAGATAAAGCACCGGCTTTCTCGAAACTCAGTACTTCTGAAGCTGCGTATTTGTCGCATAACTCGTCAAACAAGGAAGAATCGGCAGTGATTTCTGAAGCACCTTCCTTGTAGTTGTGATAGCTGCCATCTTCAGAGTCTGTGTAATCAACGATTGATTCTTCTGTGATCACGAACTTGCCGGTTTCTTTTTTTACATATCCCTTTACAACAGAGTTGCGCATGTTAAGGATAAGGCTGTTATCATCTGCAAGAGCGATGGGGTAAGCTGTTCCGCCGCTCTGGACAGTAGTTACTTTTTCAACATAATCGGCTTTCTCTACAAAGATAGTAGCTTCATATGTTCCCTGATGACCATCGAGATCATCAAAAGAATAGCTCGTTACAAGAAGTGCATTATCGCCTTCGTAGATAGGAGCGTAAGCGTATGACTGTCCTGCGTGGAGAGATGCTATAAGCTCTTCAAAATTAGTCGGTAATGTCTTTTCTCCGGAGTCTTGGCTCTGCTGGCTATCTGCAGCAGTGTTATCTGTGCTTTCAGCACCTGCCTCTGTATCTGTTGCCTGCTCGTTATTAGTTGATGTTTCAGTAGAAGTTTCAGCACCGGTGTTTCCGCATCCGGTAATAACAGTCGCTGCCAAAGCTGCTGACAGCAATAAAGTAACGATTTTCGTTTTCATAATTTCCCCTCTTTTCTAAATTTTCAACATTAGTTATATTACACCGCATTTGTCAAAATGATTCTTAAAAGATTATTAAATCGAAAACGTTTAAGTTTTCAGCAAGAATAATAAAGTGAAAAATTAACCAAATTCGGTGTATATCGCGACTGAATTTTTTAACGTGTTAATGTAAGCTTATGAAAGATAAGCATCGGACACAGGAGGAAAAAGAGGCTTATGGATAAAGCGGCAAACAAATATGATGTCCCCAAAAGAGAAGGAAGTGTGTGGCCTGAAGATATCTGCCCTGCATATACGCCAAGAGAAGATGCCATACCATCAATAAAAGGGTGCTGGTATTGCAAATATGCGGATTTCCATCTCAAGGAAGAACGTGCCCTTGAAGTGGGAATCTGTGAATGGCCGAAGATAATAATAGATTAAGGCACGCTGATTGTGCAACATGAGACAGGAGAAAAGAAAATGAAAATAATAATC
>JAEEGH010029425.1_pt1 | contig 10737 bp, 9 predicted proteins | sample 9134181 | NCBI WGS metagenome assembly JAEEGH01 (sample SAMN16246544, study PRJNA631951) | gut metagenome | biome: gut microbiome; feature: rumen; material: DP-attached | host: Bos | place: Iran: Karaj | collected 2018-10
ATTGCCTCGGAAATGAAGGCCGAACTCAACGAGAAGATTGAATCTTTTGCCTCGGCCACCAACGACAGCCTCGAAGAAGTGTTTGAAAACAAGGAGCAGATCGAAATCGCCAAGTTCTACGAACGCCTTCCCAAGCCCACTTTGATTGCCATCCACGAATTTCTGAACGATCAGATTTATTTCCGCAATCCTGCCAAAGAGAACCAAGAGGCCTTTTAATCCGTGACAAAGAAGGGAGACGCCATGAAAAAGACCTTGACGACACTGTTGATCCTCTTCGGATGCCTTCTGAGCGCAAGCAGTTTGCAATCGCAGGAGCTGCAATGCGATGTCCGCGTCATTTCGAACAAGGTGGAAGGCAGCGACAAAACCATCTTCCAAAACCTGCAAAACTCCCTTTACGAGTTCATCAACAACACCAAATTCACGGAAATCAACTTCAAGCAGGCCGAGAAAATCGAATGCTCGATGCTTGTGGATGTGAAGAGCAGAGATAATAATTACTTCTCGGCTGAAATCAACTTGGCACTGCGTCGCCCTGTCTACAAGTCGAACTACAGCACGCCCTTGTTCAACTACATCGACCGAAAGTTCTATTTCGAATACACCGACGGCCAGACCTTGGATTTCAACCCCAATACTTTCATCAACGACATCACCAGTACCATAGGCTTCTACGTTTATGTTTTCTTAGGCTTGGACTTCGACTCCTTCTCACCCAATGGCGGCGACCCGTTTTTTGCCATTGCTGAAAACATAGCCAAAACAGCACCTCAGCCTTCGGACCCAAAAGCTGACAATGGTTGGAGCACCACAGGCAGGCAAAACCGTTACGCCCTCATCAACGAAATCAACAATGCCACCTATCAGCCCTTGCGCCAGTTCATTTACGACTATCACCGCCAGGGACTCGACGTGATGTCAGAAAAGCAGGAACAAGGCCGCGAAGCCATCCTCGGTGCTATTATGCAGCTGAGAAATGTCTACGAGCGCAACTCCATGAGCTATTTCCTGCAACTTCTCGTTGAAAGCAAACGCGACGAAATCATCCAAGTCTTCTCGCAAGGCGACATGAAAGTCAGGACCGAGGCCGCCAACGTCATGAAAGCCATCGACCCCTCGCAATCGTCGAGATACGATGAAATGTTGCAAAACAAAGGCTATTAACAAGTCTTTCTTTTATGCTCAAACAACTGCACATCAGTAATTATGCCTTGATTGACGAACTGAGTGTCAGTTTTGAGGCAGGTTTCAATGTCATTACCGGTGAAACAGGCGCGGGCAAGTCCATCCTGCTCGGTGCCTTGGGTTTTGCCTTGGGCGACCGTGCCGACACCAACGTGCTTTACGACAAGGACAAAAAATGTGTGGTGGAAGCCCAGTTTGCGCTCCATGACGAGAGCCTGAAACCCTTATTTGAGACAAACGACCTCGATTTTGAGACCGAGTGTATTTTCCGCCGTGAACTCAACCCGCAGAAGAAAAGCCGCGCCTTCATCAACGACACGCCTGTGGCCTTGCAGACGATGAAAGAAATCGGAAGCCAATTGGTTGACATTCATTCACAACACGACTCCCTCCTGCTCACAGATGCCGATTTCCAGTTGAAACTCTTGGACGAAATCGCTCAAAACAGCAACCATCTTGCTGATTACCAAACGGAATACGGCCACTACAACACCCTCAAGCGGAGACTGAACGAGCTGAAGGAGATGGCGACCAAAAACACTGCCGAGAACGACTACCTGAAATTCCAGTTGGACGAACTCGACAAAGCCGATTTGAAAGAAGGCGAATATGCTGACATCGAGCAGACCCTCAGCGTGATGGAGAATGCCGAGGAAATCAAGACGTTGCTCGTTACCGCCAATGGTCTGCTGGATGACTCGGAGAATGCCATTTTGGGGCAAGTCAATGCGTTGTCCTCGACCCTTTCGCGACTGAAACACCTCTTGCCCGACACGGAAAACCTGCAAGAACGTGTCGACAACCTGAAAGTGGAGCTGAAAGACATCGCCTACGACCTGCGCCACAAGGAAGACGACACCCAATTTGACGAAGGGCAACTGCAAACCCTCCAAGAACGCTACGACCTGCTCAGCCGCCTGATGATGAAGCACCACGTCAAGGAATTTGAAGAACTCATCGCCTTGCGCGATAGTCTGAAAGAAAAGGTGAATGCCTTTGAGAACATCGACGGAGCCATTGCCCAAGCCGAGAAAGAGCTGAAAGAAAACGAGAAACGACTTTCAAGCCTTGCCAAGACCTTGCACGATAAGCGTTGCCAAGCTGCAAAAGCCTTTGATGAGAAAGTCACGGCATTGGTGCGACAGTTGGCCATGCCTTTCGCCCAGTTCCAGGTCAGCGTGGAAAGTCAGGACAGTTTTGGCAGCAAAGGCAGTGATGAGATTCGTTTCCTCTTCTCTGCCAACAAAGGCATCGCCGTGGACGACCTCCGTCGTGTAGCCTCAGGCGGTGAGCTTTCCCGCCTGATGCTTTCCATCAAGAGTGCGGTTTCAAGCTACAACTACATCCCCACCCTCATCTTCGACGAAATCGACACAGGTGTTTCGGGCGAGGTGGCGGCCAAAATCGGAGGCATCATGCGGCAGATGGGCAATGCGTTGCAACTCATCTCCATCACCCACCTGCCCCAGGTGGCCAGCCAGGCCGAGCACCATTATTTCATCTACAAGGACAACGAAGGCACGCGCACGCAGTCGCACATCCGCGTGTTGAATGCCGATGAACGTATCACCGAAATCGCCAAGATGCTCAGTAATGACCGCATAACGCCAGAGGCATTACGAGCGGCGGAAGTGCTGTTGCAAAGGTGAATAGCACTTCGATAAACACCCAAAAACCAGTCTTTTGGAACTTCGTTTGGAAGGTTGTTTCAGGCAATATGGAAGCGAAAAGTAAATCAAGAGTTAAGTGATGACAACCAATAGAAATTCAGCCAAAATCGATAAAAAATGTTGATTTTGGCTAAATTATCCGAATAGCGAATCAAGTGTAACTATATCATTTACATGGATTTTATGCTTTGATTCAGTCACTCCGAACGATGTTACAAGAGCAACATAAATCGAATGGCTCGGCTTGTGGATTTTGGAATTTCTTACAGCAGATATTTGCCTTGTAATCTCCTCAACATCTTCGTTAGATAGGGTGTATTTGCCTTCCGAGAACTTCATTTCGCAGATATAGTCGGCTCGTTCAGCGGTTGCAGGGATGATGAGGTCTACTTGTACACCTTCATCGGCTGGTGTGGTACCTCTCCAACTGAAAGGAGTAGCATATTCCTTGATTCTGAGTGCATTGGCAAGTTGGGGCATGTGTTCAATGACCAATAATTCGAAGGTGTTGCCTGCCCAAGTATAGAAAGGCTTGCTCCGCTGTACAGAACGCCAAGAAGTGAAGTCGGAATTTTCGACAAAACGTAGGTAAAACAGGGTGAAAAAATCGATAAGCTGATAAACTGTCTGCTTCCTCGAACCTCCATAAAGGGTATAACTCCTGATGATGCCTGAATCCATCAGATTTTCAAGAATGTCAGTGAAGGTTCCGCCTCCCTTTTTGTCAACCGCTTTGAGAAGTTCTGTCCGCGTCATTCCATAGAATCTCTTGCCAAGCTGACGGATGACATCAATATAGATTTCGGAACTTGAATAAAGCCCAGTGTAAACATCCTTGAACTCCTGACGAGCTTTGTCCTTGTCGAAATAGATAGCGTTGATGTTGTCGGCCATCGTCCTGTCGGGTTGGATGCTATCCATATAGTAAGGTACTCCCCCAATGACCATGTAAGTGAGGGCAATTTCATACCTTGACAAATGGAAGCCTCGTTTGATCCAGTATCTTTCGCATTCTTCGAGGGTGAAAGGTTTGAGGAATATGGACTCGGTTATTCTTCCATACAGGCCACCATAATCGCGCATGACATTGTCAACCATCCAGCTGGTGGCCGAGCCACATACGATGAGGAAGATGTCCTTGCGCTTTCTTGCCCATGAATTCCAAAAGTGTCCAAGCTCTTCCAATAGTTCTGACGACTGGGGACCCGCCAACCAAGGTAATTCATCGATGAATACGACTTTGCGTGGGGCACGCTTCCGTTGCAGCAACTTTTTCAGAAGCCCCAAAGCCTCCATCCAACTGATGGGAGCCGGATTCCCTTCTTTTGGAAGTCCATATTCCTGAAGGCTGTTGTAAAAGTGCACCAGTTGTTTCTGTCTGTACGACTCCACCTTCTCAGGATTGTCCTTGTCAATCTTTTGGTAAATGCCGACGGCCATGAAAGAAATCTTTTCCCCAAAGGCTTCCTCTATGAGAAACGATTTGCCGACACGACGCCGACCGTATATGGCCAAGAACTCAGAACGCTCTGATTCGTAAAGCCTTGAGATGGTGTCGAGTTCCTCTTCTCTTCCGATAACTGTGGATGGGTTCATTTTGATGCTAATTTGTTGCTGCAAAGATAAATAAATCTTTTTATATGGCTTAGAAATTCAGCCAAAATCACGATTTATTTCGCATTTTGGCTGAATTTCTATCCTTGAAGAGGTTTTCGTCTTGCGGGGAGAGATTTTTAATTGAGTTTGATGGATTTTGACTAAAAATGATGCAATGGACACAATGAGACGCATTCAATGCGTCTCTACAAACGAAACGTATGATAATCATTACGCCCAATTGCTGGCCTCGGAATTGCTGTTCAAGAACGATTACGCCCAAACCAACCGCACGGAATTGTTGCAGGCCGTGGAGTATTTCGATTCGTTGTTGGTAATGACGGATGGAGTGGACACTTTGATTTTACAAATGATGACACTGATCAAAAATATGCAACAAAGACTTTGCATGACATTGCCCTTTGCGAAGGCGATACACTGAAAGCCAACCAATATGTCCAATTCATCATAGAAGATGTGGACGCAGCAGTTGAAAACCAGGCGCAAGTCGCGAAACTAAACGACCTGTTCCAGAACTACCTGCAGGAGAAACAAGAGGCGGTTTCGCTCCGTGAGCGGAAAAAGGCCGTGAGGACGGCACTCGCTGTGGTGTTGCCTATGGTGGTGGTGCTGGCGGCTGTGGTGGTCATTCTGATGCGGCGCAGAAGCAAAAAACGCATGGCAGCGCAAGAAGTCGAGGCATCGCAGCGCTTAACCGAGGCATCGCAGCGGCACGATGAAGAGCAACGCGAACTGCAAACCAAGGTGGAACAGGCCGCACAACACACAAGGGAGATATTGCAGCAGCGCGTCGCGGACATCTATCAATCCAATAACAAGAACAGGTTGCAGCGCATCCTCGAAGCCGTTGACGACACTTATCCGCAGATTGTGGCAAGACTGAAGTCGGAGCACCCCGAATTGAACGAAACGGAGCGGCATATCCTCCTTTTGAGTTTCCTCCACTTCCGCATCAAGGAGGAGGCCGATTTGCTCGGATTGAGCGAAAACACGGTGGGAAAATACCGCTCCAACCTCGGAAAAACCCTCGGAAAAGACCCGATTTCCGACTGGGTTTGACAAGAAAAACTTGTAATAGGTTTTTTGTAATCTGTTGTATTTCTATTTGTTGTAAAAAATTTTTGCGACAAAAACTTGTAATGGCCCTCTGAACCTGAAAAAACAGCGATTTTTTGTTATAGTTTTGCAGAAAAGTTGTGCAAAACAAATCCATCATTAAAATCTAACGAATATGAAACACGTAAAAATTTTCGCCCTGCTGGCGTTCCTGATGATAGCTGGAAGTAATTTGCAAGCCCAGCTTCGCATTGATTGGCAACAATGTTATGGAGGATTAGGAATTGATGAACCAGCCAAATTTCTACCTAAAGATGATGGCTACATCATTTTGGGAGTCTCTGATTTAGGGAGCGGCATGATTGCTTGCGGTGACCAAGGCTCAACAGGGGCTTGGGTCATAGAAATTGACGAGAATCATGAAATCGTCAATCAAGACTGTTTCCAAGGCTATCATGGCATCTTGAAAGCAAAGGACATGGACGGATACTATTTTTATGGGAAGAAGGTTTTCCCTTCAACTGGAAATTCAGGAATTTTGGCTGTTAGAACGGATGATAATCTCAATATCATTTGGGAACGCACTTTGGGCTGCGAGGAACACTATTTCCCATACAGCGTTCATGGAGTTGTCACCGATGACGGCGGCATTGTTTGTACCACGGGCAAAGGTTTTTGGGCATGTGGAGATGCCAGTCAATTTTTTGGCAGTACAGATTTTTGGGTCGTAAAATTAGACAAAAATGGTGAATTGGAATGGGAAACGACTTTAGGAACAAGTGGAGATGAAATGGATGACAGAGTTGCTATTGCTGAAGATGGCGGTTTATATGTTTTTGGAGATGCGGCTAACCAATCGGGGGATGGTAACATAGAGAGTTGTGCCCGACCTGGTGGATATGCTGATGGAATACTCGTCAAGATGAATGCCAATGGCGAGGTGGAATGGAATCGTTGCAATGGAGGGGACAAGCATGATTCATTTTCCAATGTGATAGAGCTACCTGACGGTTATTTGTTTGGAGGGCATTCTTCGTCATCGGGCGGTGATCTTCAAGGCGCAGGGTATCATCCCGGGCATTGGTATGGTCAATCTTGGATGCCTTTGACTTCCGACATTTGGCTGCTGCGTACGGATTTGGATGGCAATGTATTATGGAGCAAGTGCTATGGCGGCACGAAAGACGAACAGATTGTCAAAGTCTTCCTGAATGAGGATGGAGGCTTTACCGTTTTTGGAACCACCATGTCATTAGACGGTGATTCGCAAAGCGCCAACAATTTGAAGCCTGCTTGGAATCTTGAAATTGGAAACAAGTTGTGGGTTTTCCGCACCGACAGCAACGGCAACCTGCTTTGGGAAAGAGCCATAGGCACTCAAACAGAGTCTCATGAGTATCTTGCAGATGTTATTAAGCATAATGATAGAGAATACATGCTTCTTGCAGAGTGTGGAAGTTCGGGAGGCGAAATGCCTTGTGGCGACTATAACTGCACAAACGATACGGCCTATTTGATGAACTCTTATAGTAACTATTGGGTGCTTCATATTACTGACACAGTGGATTACACGGCTTTGCAAGTGCAGGAACGACCGCAGCCACAAGAAGAGACTGTGCAGGTTTATCCTAACCCGACTAACAATAAGGTATGGATTGTGCTGCCCGAAGATGCTTTGGTTGATGAGATTCGGGTTTATAACGTATTTGGGCAGGTGGTGAAGAAGGAGCTGGGAACGAACGAGATTGATTTGAGCGGATTGGTGGAAGGGGTTTATCTGCTGCGCATCATGGATGCGGAGGGGAAAGTTTATACGAATAGAATCACGAAACGATGAAACATTTAAGACAGAATACAATACTATCCGAATAGAAAACCAGATTACAATTATTTAATGAAAGGAAGATTAAACATGAAAAAATCACTCATTATGTTCAACACAAAAGCAAAATTCAGGTTAATGGCAATGCTTGGATTGGCAATTGTTCTCTTAAGCCTAAACTCATGTGTGTATGAGCCGTATTTCATTGATGACTATTACATCTTGAACAATACATCAAATCCGATAAAATATGTTTTTGACGGGATGCAGACGGATTCCGTTATCCAACCCAATGAAAAAGTTTTCATCTATGAACAACGAATGGACAGAGAGCCTTCACCTTTCGATAACGATGAAGTTAATCTTTACTTTTCGGCTTGTGCTTTTGCTACAATTCGGTTTAATGACAGTGTGTTTGTCACCTATCATGTTGAGGACTCCTTTGCCAAAAGCACTTTGTTGAAGTCGTGTTGGGAAATCACGAAGCAACATAAGACTATGGGCAGTTCCACACACGAAGTGCTTTACAGCATCGATGAGCAAGACTATCAGAATGCCCTCATTCAACTTGACTATTGAATTGTTTAAAACAAATTGAATGACATTATTATTGAAGCCTTTTCGTTATTCGTGCTATCGTGCTATCGGGATTACGATGGGAGGAGATAAAAGACAAAAGGAAGTATTAACTATTAAATAATTGAACTATGAAAAGATTGGTATTATTTGCAATGGCATTGGCGGCGGTTTGCGTTATGCCGTCGTGCAACAAGGAACGCACTGGGATCACTTTCGGTGATTACACGGGTATGATTGTGACACCATACGACACAGTAAGCATGCAACATACAACAGATTTCACTGACCAATGGGGATATCTTGTAGATTTGAATGGAGATGGAAAAAATAACATTCGGCTTTATACCAGCGTGTCTGCTAATGGGTTGTCTGTGTCTGCAATCGATTGCCTTAATGATGACGAAATAAAAATTATATGCAAGGAGGTCGAGAAAAAACTTTACCTTCACAGCGACACAACATATTGGCAAACAGGGGATACAACACATGTTACCATTACACAGATTTATACTTTCCATAAGATTGATGAAGCTGACGTTGTGGAACATAATGAGACTGTATCTATTCCGCAAGCGTACGATGACGGTGATTTGTTCATACTAAACAAGAACTCTTTTCCAGAATTTGTTACACTGTATAAGCGTGCTACAGAAAGTAATTATACAGCTTATTCGGCAGACCCCTATAAACAAACTCATTATCACACAGTTTATAAGAATGACTATGACCGCTTCCCATTAGATGAGGAAAAATACATTGGATTCAGATTTACGGATGCCGACAGATTCCGTTACGGTTGGATGAAAATCAAGCTGTATAATAACGAGGGAAACTACTTTGTGAAGCTTTTGGAGACTGCGATACAGGAATGAATTGGAATGGTTTGCAATTAACTTCGATGGATGCTGAGCAATTGTTTTTTCGTTATGCGTGCTAACGTGTTATCGGGATTACGACGACCTCACCCCGGCCCTCTCATAGAGGAGAGAGAGATAGCTGGACGCGGGGAATGGGACGGATAGGACAAATAGGACTTAATAAGACTAATAAAAACCATAGGACAATGAAAACAACAAGATTTTGCACCCTGTTTGCGCTCCTGATGATGGCGGGAGGTAATTTGCAAGCCCAGCTTCGCATTGATTGGCAACAATGTTATGGAGGATTAGGAATTGATGAACCAGCAGGATTTGCCTCAACAAACGATGGTTTTATTATTGAGGGGTGGTCTGATTTGGGGAGTGGCATGATTTCATGCGGTACGCAAGGCATTAATGGGACATGGACAATTAGGATTGACGAAAATCTGAATATCGTTAACCAAGAATGTAACCAAGACTGCCGGTATCATGGCATTTTTAATGCAAAGGACAATGATAGTGAATTCTACTATTTTGGAAAGAAAGGTTTCCCATCAACAGGAAATGCGGGATTGGCAATTATGCGAGGAGATGGCGAACTGAATGTCATTTGGGAACGCCTTTTGGGCTGTGAAGACCACTTTTTCCCTTATTCATTGAGTGGGGTTGCCACTGATGACGGCGGTGTTGTTTGCACTGCAATACATGGAGAATGGGCATGTGGCGATGTTAGCCAGTATTATGGCAGTTCGGATATTTGGGTTGTAAAATTGGACAAAAATGGTAATCTGGAGTGGGAAACAACCATAGGAACCGATGGAAGCGAAGGCGATGCCACTATTGCTACCGCTAAAGATGGAGGATTATATATTGTTTGTGATGCAGATAACCAATTCGTAAGCGGTAGCATAGAGAGTTGTGTTCATTCTGGCGGATATACTGATGGCATATTGGTCAAGATGAATACCAATGGTGAAGTGGAATGGAACCGTTGCTATGGAGGGAACAAGAATGATTCATTTTCCAATGTCATAGAACTTCCAGATGGCTATCTGTTGGGAGGAATCTCGTCATCATCTGATGGTGACCTTCAAGGCGCAGGGTATCATCCTGGGCATTGGTATGGACAACCTCACATGCCTTTGACTTCTGATATTTGGCTGCTGCGTACAGATTTGGATGGCAATGTACTATGGAGCAAGTGCTATGGCGGCACGAAAGACGAACAGATTGTCAAAGTCTTCCTGAATGAGGATGGAGGCTTTACCGTTTTTGGAACAACGGAATCATTAGACGGTGATTCCCAAAGCGCAAACAATTTGAAGCCTGCTTGGAATCTTGAAATTGGAAACAAGTTGTGGGTTTTCCGCACTGACAGCAACGGCAACCTGCTTTGGGAAAGAGCCATAGGCACACAAACAGAATCTCATGAGTATTTAGAAGATGTGATCAAGCACAGTGATAGAGAATACACTATCCTCGGACAGGCTGACAGTTCGGGTGGTGAAATGCCTTGCGGCGACTACGATTGTACAAACGACACAGCCTATTTAATGAACTCCTATAGTAACTATTGGGTGCTTCATGTTACTGACACGGTGGATTACACCACCTTGCAGGTGCCGGAACGGCCACTACCAGAGGAAAGAGCGATATTTGTTTATCCCAATCCAGCGAATGGCAAAGTTACGATAGAGGGTGTTGAGGCTGAGGAGGTTTGGGTTTATAATGCTTGGGGGCAAGTGGTGAAGAAGGTGCAGAACTCTAATGATGTGAGTTTGGAGGGATTGGTGGAAGGGGTTTATTTGGTGAGGATTAGGGATGGAGAAGGAAGAATCTTTATGGAGAAGGTGATGGTGAGGTAGTTGTTTTTTCGTGCTAACGTTATACGTGCTAACGTGCTATCGGGATTACGACAGTGGAATTTTATGGTAAAAAATATAAT
>JAEEGH010029427.1_pt1 | contig 10736 bp, 5 predicted proteins | sample 9134181 | NCBI WGS metagenome assembly JAEEGH01 (sample SAMN16246544, study PRJNA631951) | gut metagenome | biome: gut microbiome; feature: rumen; material: DP-attached | host: Bos | place: Iran: Karaj | collected 2018-10
TCACTTCCTCGCTGGCCGATGTCCTCTATATCCTGGACGAGCCCAGCGTGGGCCTGCACAACCGCGACATCGAGCGGATGAAGCGCTCGGTCCAGCGCCTGCGCGACGCGGGCAACACCGTCCTCCTCGTGGAGCACCATCCGGAGATGATCCGGATCGCCGACCACGTCGTGGACCTGGGCCCCGGCCCGGGCATCGACGGCGGCCGCATCGTCTTCGAGGGCTCCTATGACGCCCTCCTCCGCTCCGGCACGGCCACCGGCTCCATGCTCGGCGCCCCGATGCCGTTCAAGGAATCGCCCCGCGGATGGGCGAGCTCCTTCCACCTGGAAAACGCCACCCTGCACAACCTCAAGGGCATTTCCATCGACCTGCCCCTAGGCGTTTTCGGCGTCGTCGCCGGCGTGGCGGGCTCCGGGAAGAGCTCCCTGATGGAGTGCTTCCGCCGCGCCTATCCGAACCCGGACGAGGTGGTGTACATCAGCCAGGAGAACATCGGCGTGAGCCTGCGGTCCACGCCCGCGACCTATATGGAAGTGGCCGGCGACATCCGCAAGGCCTTCGCGAAGGCCCATAAGATGAAGGAGGAATACTTCACGTTCAACGGCAAGGGCGCCTGCCCCGTGTGCGGCGGCAAGGGCGTCATCGTGTCCGAGATGGCTTTCATGGACGCCATCGAGACCACCTGCGAAGCCTGCGGCGGCCTGCGCTACGCGCCCGAGGCCCTGCGCTATACGCTCAAGGGCTCTTCTGTCATTCCGAGCCCCGAAGGGGAGAAGGAATCTCTCAACATCGCCCAGGTCATGGACCTGTCCGTCCGCCTTGCCTCGGCCTTCTTCAAAGGGACCGTCATCGAACAGAAACTGCAGCCCCTCGTGGACGTGGGACTGCAGTATCTCCATCTGAACCAGGCGCTTTCCACCCTCTCGGGCGGCGAGCTCCAGCGCCTGAAACTGGCCTCCTACCTGGGCGTGGAAGGGAAAATCTTCATCATCGACGAACCCACGGACGGTCTCCATACGAAGGACATCCGCCACATCATCCGCCTCTTCGACACCCTCGTGGACCGCGGCAACACCGTCTGGCTCATCGAGCACAACCTGGACGTCATCCGCAGCGCCGACTGGCTCGTCGAACTCGGCCCCGGCGCCGGCGAATCCGGCGGCCGCGTCCTCTACGCCGGCCCGCCCGCCGGCGTCCGGGAGTGTGAGGAGTCGGTGACGAAGGATTATTTATGATAACGAAACAGACAAGATAAGATGCACGAACTGAAATGCCCCAAGTGCGGAAGTGTCTTCACGGTCGATGAGGCCGACTATGCTTCCATCGTCTCCCAGGTCCGCGGGACCGAATTCAACGCCGAGGTCCAGCGCCGGCTGGCCGAGCTGCATGCGCAGTATGAGGCCGAGCAGCGGGCGAAGGCCGTGACGACGCAGCAGGCGTACCAGACGGAGCTGTTCAAGAAGGACCAGGCGATCCTGGCGAAAGAAGGGGAGATCTCCCGCCTCAAGGAACAGGTGGCCGCGCAGGGCGACCGGCAGAAGCTGGCCGTCGGGACCGCTGTCGCCGCGAAGAACGAGGAAATCGCGAATCTGAACGCCTCCATCCTTCAGTTGCGCTCCTCAGCCCAGCTGGCGGCCAAGGAGGCGGCGCTCCATGAGGACAATGTCCGCAAGGAGTACGAGGCCAAGCTGAAGATGGCGCAGGAGCAGGTCGACTACTATAAGGACCTCAAGACCCGGATGTCCACCAAGATGGTCGGCGAAACCCTCGAGGCGCACTGCAGCAACGTGTTCAACGGAGAGATGCGGCCCATGTTCCCGAACGCCTACTTCGAAAAGGACAATGACGCCTCGCTCGGCAGCAAGGGCGACTTCATCTTCCGCGATTTCGAGGACGGGGTGGAGTACATCTCCATCATGTTCGAGATGAAGAACGAGATGGACGAGACGGCCACCAAGCACAAGAACGAGGACTTCTTCCGCAAGCTCGATGCGGACCGCAACATGAAAGGCTGCGAATATGCCGTGCTGGTCTCCCTCCTGGAGCCGGACAGCGAGCTATATAACGGGGGCATTGTCGATGTTTCCTACCGCTACCCCAAGATGTACGTGATCCGTCCGCAGTTCTTCCGGCCGATCATCACCCTCCTGGTCAATGCCGCCAAGAAGACGGTCGGCATCAAGAAAGAACTGGAGATCGCCCGCAGCCAAAGTGTGGACGTAACCCACTTCGAAAGCCAGCTGGATGCCTTCAAGGAGGCCTTCGGCCGCAATTACCGGCTGGCCAGCGAGAAGTTCAAGGCTGCCATCGACGAGATCGACAAGTCCATCACGCACCTGCAGAAGATCAAGGACGCCCTGATTGGCTCCGAAAACAATCTCCGCCTGGCGAACGACAAGGCCGATGCCCTTACCATCAAGAAGCTCACCAAGGGCAACGAAACGATGACCCAGAAGTTCGCCGAGGCCGCCGAAGCCCGCAAAGCCGCCGACCGCGCCGCCGGCCCCGACGACCAGGACCAGCCGGCCGTTTAGCCGTTTTCCTCAGAACCCCGACCCGAACTGCACCCAGTACTTGTCCTCGAGGGCTTTCCAGGCGCGGACGCTTTCCTGATAGATGTATTCGGTGTAGGCGTTCAGGGCGGCGGGGGAAGCGGCACAGGTGGGGGCGCCGTCGAGGGCGAGGTTTTCGAGCCGGAGGATTTCTTCGTTGAAGCCGGCTTTAGTGCTCTGCCACGAGAGGGTGGCGAGCTTGTTGGCCCGGCGGAACTGCCAGAGGGCGCAATCCTCGACATACTGCTTCTGCCCGCAGGTCTCGTAGGCCTTCGGGAGGGCGGTGGTGCCGCAGAAGACGGGGATGCGGGGGCTCTGGCCGGGATTGTCCAGCGACAGCCAGCACACGCCGCCCACCTCGTCGGGAAGCCACGAACGGAGCTGGGTCACGTGCGAGTAGGCGCACCAGGCGACGGCCACCGTCCGCCTGAATTCGACCGTGCCGGGGGCGATGGTGTTCAGGGTGTTCCGCATCGTGGTCGTCAGCCACGGGTTCGCGATGGGGCTCACGACCGTGTCGGCCGGATGCTGCTTGTTGGCGGCCCGGGCGATCTTGACGTCCTTGGTCATGTCGAAGTCCGTCCCTTCATAAGTTTCGCGGTAGAGGGCCATCACCTCGCGGATATCGACCGGTTTCTCGGGCTTGACGGAGAAGGGGAGCTCGTCCATGTCGTAGGTGAGCCCGAGAGAAGGCGCGAAGTGATTGAGGATGAAGTACTCGCGGTCGTTGAAGTTCTTGCCTTTGGCGTAGTCGGTATTGAAATACTTCCAGAAGATGAAGTCGCCCTTCCCGTCCCAGAGGCCGTTGTCGATGGCGACCTGCTCCACATTGGCGGACGCCATCATGTCCTTGCTTTTCCGGTCGATGCGGCCGATGCGGGGGATGTTGGCCGAAACGGCGACGTGGTCGTCGGGCACCCGCTTCGCCACCCAGGCGGCGCCGATCCGGTCCTTGCCGATGCCGACGATCTCGAACTGCCAGACCTCGTTCTTGTCGGCGACCGTGAGGCATTCGCCGCTGTCGCCGTAGCCGTATTGCTCCGCGAGGGCGCCCATCAGCCGGATGGCGTCCCGGGCGTTGTCGCAGCGCTGCAGGGCGACGCGCTCAAGTTCCTCGATCCTGAACCAGCCCGCGGCGTTCACGAGGGTGTCCGGACCGCCGAAGGTGGTCTCGCCGATGGCCAGCTGCTTCTCGTTGAGGCAGGGGTAGGCCGTGTTCAGGTAGGCGTAGGTATGGGCCGCCTCCGGGATTTCGCCCATGAGCCTGACGCCCGTGGTGTCCCCGCGGAAGCTCGTGTGCATGGTGCCCCGGAGGACCGGATGCATGGTCCCGGGCGCGTGGTCCGCCGCGGGCTCCATCTGGGCCCATGTGCGGTATCGGCCGTCGCAGGTATGGGATGTCATCACGGAACCGTCGGTGGAGGCTTTCCGGCCCACCATGATGGACGTACAGCTCTGGCCGTCGAATTCCTGGGCGGCGAGCAGGCTGCCGATGGCCAGCGCGGCCAAGAGGGAGAAGAATCGTTTCATGGACAAATCGTTTGTCCAAAGTTACGGAAATTCCCGGACAAATAGCCGTTTTACGCTTTTGGCCAGAAATCGCCCCCTGGCGGCCCTGGAAGGGGTCCTTTCACGCGAAATTCTCGAAATTTTGCGTGAAAAGCCTTCTTCCGTTCCTGCTCCGGCACCCAGGAATCGGCCTCCCGGCACCTTGGGAGGCTCTTTTGGAACTTAAACGTTTAATCTTTTTTTAAAACGGCTCTTTTTCCGATGTTTGCCGGTGAAACTGTAAGATTTGTGCGTATGAAGAAAATCCTTGAAGTTCTCCGCTACGGAGAGAATGACATCCGGTTCCGCACGGACATCGATCCGCTGAAGGATCCGGACACCGTCCATCAGACGGTCACCGAACTGGCCATGGCCATGATGACCACCCTGTGGGGCGGGAACGAGCAGGCCGTCCTGGCCATGATCCGCGCCCTCGCGATCGCCGACCTCGGCGTCAGCGTGAACCGCCGCCAGATGGTCGGCTTCCTCGACGATGCCTCCGGCATGCTGGAAGCCTCCATCCGCGACGCCCGCCGGGCCTTCGAGCAGTCCGGCGGCAAAGTCATGGTCTTCGGTCCCGGCGTCGCCCCGCCCAAGTCGCGGAGCTGACGCCGCTAGAGAACGCCGGGAACAGCCTCGTTGCCGCGGACGAAGACCGGGATGGTTGCCAGGTCCACCGGGGTTTCGACCCACTGGCCGCCGTCGTAGGTCGTGCCGGTCCAGTAGTCGCGCCAGCCGTCGTCACAGGCGGGGAGGTAGGTGCGCCAGGTGGTGACGCCGGGGGCGGTGACGGGATGGACAAGGTAGGCAGGGCCGAACATGAAGGTGTCGTCCTGCCGCAGGGCTTCCGGGTCGTCCGGGAAGTCGAAGACGAGCGGACGCATCAGGGTGTAGCCCTCCTCGGAAACGCGCTTGGCGCAGTCCAGGATATAAGGCTCCAGCCGCTTGCGGAGGTCCATGTAGGAGGCAATGATCTCGTAGGTCTCGGGGAAATAGTGCCAGGGCTCGGTCTGGCTCATGTAGCCGTGGACCCGCATGAAGGGCAGGAAGGCCGATGCCTGGACCCAGCGGACGAGGCGCTCCTGGTATTCGGCGGAGGTGTACTGGTCGCCCGGGCGGAAGAAACCGCCGGCGTCGAAGGTCCACCAGGGCAGGCCGGAGGCCATCTGGCCGAGGCCGCCCGCGATCTGCCGCCGCAGCGTGCCGAAGTCGTTGCCCACGTCGCCGGACCAGGTGACCACGCCGTAGCGCTGGGCGCCCGGGAAGGCGCTCCGGGTGAGGATGACGGGCGAGAGCCCTTCGGCGGTAAGCGCCTGATACATCGTCCGGTTCACCATCAGCGGATACACGTTCCGGTACCATTCGCCCGGAATCTGGTCCGGGCCGATGCGCCGGCCAGCGAGGTCGTCGTTCTCCGGCTCCGTGGCGTCGAACCACCAGGCGTCGATGCCGTACGGCCGCGCCAGGCTGTCCACAAAGTTCTGCGCGTAGAACGCCGCAACCTCCGGATTGAAGAAGTCGATCCAGTCGGTTCCCTCGATGTAGCTGCCGCGCTCATCCAGCCGCTTTCCGAGGTTCGAGTTCTTGTCGACCTTGGACCAGACGGAAATCATGAAGCGCGTGCCCAGCCCGTGCAGGGTGTCGATGAGGGCCTTAGGATCCGGATAATGCTCCTTGTCGAACTCCATCGAGTTCCAGCCGGTGGGACCCCACCACTGCCAGTCCTGGACGATGACGTCCAGCGGCAGGCCGCGGTCCTTGAACTCCCGCGCGTTGGCCAGGATCTCCTCCGACGAGTGGTAGCGCTCGCGGCAGTGGATGTAGCCGAACATCCAGTCCGGCATCTCCGGGACGGGGCCCGTCAGGGCGCGGTAGGCGCCGATGGCCTCGTCGGCCTTGCCGGCGAACACGGTGTAGTCCAGCGCCGCGGCGACGGGGGAATGGAAGGTGGTCGCATCCTCGACCTTCTTCCAGTAGAGGACGGGATTGTCGGTCCTGACACCCTCGACCGCGAGGGTGTGCGTTCCGGCGGTCAGGTCGACGAGCGCCGACGTGGTCGGCGGCAGCCAGGTGTTGGACACGTCCACCACGGGCTCGCCGTCGATGGCGAGGTAATGCCGCCGCGCCATCTTCTGGCCCACGTCCAGCAGGAGCGCGTAGGTGCCGTCCTCGGGGATGTCGACGCTGCCGGCGAAGGACCGGGAGAAGCGGCGCTCCCGCCGGTTGCCGGCGGTGCCGGTGGCGTTGACCGTCTGGCCCTCGCCGTCCTCGCCGGCCACGGCCAGCGCGACGCGCTGGTCCGCCGGGTTGAAGTCCGTCAGGCCGTAGTTGTTCCACAGCAGGCCGTAGCCCTTGTTGGACAGGATGAACGGCAGGGCGATCTGCGTGTTCACCTGCGTGAGCCGCCGCGTGACGCCCCGGACGTTCAGGAAGCCGTCCTGGAACTGGCCGGTGCCGTAGATGAACTCATCTTCGGGCGAGGCGAGCCGCAGGGTGGCGTCGTAGGTGGGCTCTCCCTGGACGGTCGACGGGACGAGGCTGTGGCTTTCCTCCCGGAGGAAGACGTTGCCATCGGCGTCAGAGAAGGTCAGGACGCCGTTCTCGTAGCGGGCGCGCATCTTGGCGGTGCGCACTTCGACGACGCCGTCTTTCTTGGTGACGTCGAACTTAGGCGCGGCCACTTTCTCCACATAGACGAGTTCGTCCAGCGGTTTGTAATCGGCGGGTTCCAGTCGGACCCGGATGGCATTGTCCACGAGGGGCTGGAGCACCAGCGTGCCCTCGTCCGTCTTGATGCGGACCTCTTTCCGCGCGCAGCCGGCGAGCAGGAGGACACCCGCGGCGAGGATCAGGATTCTCTTCATCATCATAAGGCTTTCGTCATGGTCAAGACACCGGCGGAGAGCGCCGGAACGGTAATGAAAGTGGCGTTGCCAAGGGCCTCGGGCGTGCCGTGCCGGAGCTGGATGGCTTCCTTGTTGTTCATCCGGTTCGCGGCGTCCAGCGAGCCGGGGGCGTAGTATTCGTACGCGGCGTCGCCCAGGCGCACCCAGTCGCATTTGACGGTCAGGTCGCAGGCTTTGTCGGTGGGATTCACCACCTTCACGATGATGTCGCGGCCGTTTTCCGACAGGGTGGTGACGATGCTCAAGTCGCCCGTATCGCCCTCGTAATCAAGCAGGTATCGCGAGAAGTGCCGATACCAGAGCTGCGTGACCAGGTAGTTGGGCGCGACGAACAGCCCCTTGTAGTCGAAGTTGATGAAGGCGTTGTTCCAGTCGGGGGCGTCGGTGCGGCGGAGGAACAGGGCGGCGGCGCCCATCGCGACGACGTCGCGGGCCTCGCACGTGTTCAGGAAGCCGCCGGCGAACAGGCCGGTCCGCCAGTCCGTGCTGTTCAGGTTCCATTCGGAGATGAACAGCTTCACGTTCGGGTTGGGGCAGTCGGCGATCATCTTCGCGTAGCGGTCGTACTGCTCGCCCAGGCGCTTCGGCCCGGTGGCGTAGCCGCCGGCCTGCTCGTAGTGGTGGAGGCTCAGGTAGTCGAAGTAGTTCGCCGACCGCTGGAGGAATTCCTCGTCCTCGCGGAAGCCGCCGCAGGCGATGATCTTGATGGACGGATCCACTTCGCGCATGGCCGTGGAAAACTCCCGGACGCATTTTTCGTAGCGGTCGATGCCCATCTCCCACATCTCGTTGTCAATCTCCCAATACTTCACGTTGTACGGCTCTGGATGGCCGTTGGCGGCGCGCTTGGCGCCCCATTCGTCCGTGGCGGGGGCGTTGCAGTAGCGCACCCAGTTCACGGCGTCGGCCAGGATGGAATCGTACTCCTCGGCCGGACGCTCGAAATGGACGGACACCACGATCACGGGCTCCGTATTCACTTCCCGGCAGAACTTGATGAACTCGTCGGTGCCGAAGCAGTTCTGGTCATAGTCCATCCACATCCAGTGCGGCCAGCGGTAGCGCTGCTCCTGCGGGCCGATACCCCACTGCCAGTAGTACTGGGCCACGTAGCCGCCGCCCGGCCAGCGCAGGCAGGTCGGGTGCAGGTCCTTCACGGCCTGCAGGATGTCCGGCCGGAAACCGCCGTTCGCCTGGCCGGTGGCCGTGGAGAGCGTCACCTGGTCCACCAGCAGCGTGCCGCCCGTCGCCAGGATGGCGAAGTCGGCGTCGCCGGACAGCTCGCCAGCCGGCAGGGAGATGTCGAACTTCTTCCACGCGGCGCCCGGGACGCCGAGCTCCTGCTCCCGCAGGATGCGTCCGTCCCGGACCAGCGCGACGGACAGCCGGCCGTCGCCCTTGGCATAGACCGAGCCCACGAACGTCTCGTCGGGCACCACGTTCTGCGGCCCCTGGGCGATGCCCGCCGCGGTCGCCCCGGCGGTGATTTCCTGGGCATAGTCCATGTTGATGGCGTCGCCCTTCAGGAGGCGGTACTTGCCCGGGCCGAAGGCCGCCCATTCGGGGGCGACATCGGGAATCCGGACGTCCTCCGGAAGGCCTTCGAACAGGACCTTCTTCCCGTCGGCGGAAGTCACGCGGATATTCTTATAGAGGGCTTCCGTGTAGTTCTCCCACAGGGTGAGGGTATTCTGCGGGCGGCTGTCGGGGACTTTGCAGGAAAGCACCTGCTTGCCGTCCCACCAGATGCGCACGCGCTGCCCGCGGCAGCTGATTTTCAGATGATGCCAGGCCTCCTGGTCCAGCTGGACGGGCTGCGCCGCCTTCGCGGCCAGCGGCTCCAGCGTGACGACCTTCCGGGTCCGGGGACCGAAGGCGACCTCTTTCTCCTGCCGGACCGCCAGGGCGAACTGGGCGCCGGTGACGGCTTTCTGCGCCTTGGCGAGCGCCTTCGCCTGGTTGTCGGCCTCGATCTGGGCCTGGGTCTGCGCCAGGGTGAATCGCTGCCCCTCGTACGTCGGGTCATAGAGCCGCAGGTAATAGGAATCCGACCCGTCCGCCAGGTCCTTGAAGGCGAAGCGAAGGTCCAGCAGACCGCCGCTCCAACGTCGGCCGGGCAGGAGGTACGCCCGCCATTTCACGTCCATCTCCACGTCGTAGCTGTCCGTGTCCAGGGCGGCCAGGCGGATCGGTTGCTCATACCGCGTCGGGGAATGCAGCACCGCGTCTTCGTCGGCGAACCAGCCGTCGAAATACCCGTCCCGCGGCAGGATGCCGGGGAAATGCTCCGGCTCGAAAGACCGCTCATAGATGAGCTCCTGCCAAACCCCGTTGTTCGCGGAGAAATAGATGTGCTCGAACAGCTGTCCATACAGCATCGGGTCGATGGTCCCGGCCGGCTTCCCGGACTTCACCTGGATGGACACCTGGCCCCAGGCCAACCCGCTCACAAGGAGCGCCGTAACGAAGGAGAGAAAGCGTTTCATTCCGTTTTAGTACTTTTTACAAATATAGCAAAATCTTGTCATTCCGGGCCTTTTTTCGTACCTTGCAACCAATGAGCAAGTTTTCATCCCTCCTGAAGAAGTGGTCCGACAGCTCGCTGGTGCTGCGGATCGTGATCGGCCTGGTGATCGGCGCCGTGCTGGGGCTGCTTTGTCCGAAGTGGACGGCGATCGGCATCCTGGGGCAAGTGTTCGTGAGCGCCTTGAAGGCCATCGCGCCGGTGCTGGTGGCCCTGCTCGTGGCCTCGTCCATCGCCAAGGCGAAGGGCGGCCTGGGCCCCCGCTTCCGGACGGTCATCACGCTGTATCTGGTGTCCACGCTCTGCGCCGCGGTGTTCGCCGTGGTGGCGAGCTTCCTGTTCCCGGTCACGATCAAGTTGCAGGGTGCCGAGGGCGCCGGCAGCGCGCCCGGCGGCCTGTCCGACGTGTTCCTGACCCTCCTCACCAATATGGTGATGAACCCCGTCCAGGCGCTCGCGCAGGCCAACTACATCGGCATCCTGTTCTGGGCCATCATCATCGGCCTGGGCCTGAAGCTCCTGGCCTCCGAGAACACCATCAATGTGGTAGGAGACCTGGCTGATGTGGTGTCGCAGGTCGTCCGCTGGGTCATCCAGTTCGCGCCCTTCGGCATCCTGGGCCTCGTGTTCTCCTCGGTCTCTGAGAGCGGCCTGGAAATCTTCACGGACTATGGAAAGCTCCTGCTCTTGCTGGTGGGCTGCATGTGCTGCACCGCCTTCATCGTGAATCCCTTCATCGCCTGGCTGCATATCCGGAAGAACCCGTATCCACTATACTGGAAGTGCCTGAAAGAGAGCGGCCTGAACGCGTTCTTCACGCGTTCCTCCGCCGCGAACATCCCTATCAACATGGACCTTTGCAAGCGGCTCGGCCTGGACGAAGAGTTCTACAGCGTGAGCATCCCGCTGGGGTCGACGGTGAATATGAACGGCGCGGCCGTGACCATCACGGTCCTCGCGCTGGCCGTGGCCCACACGGTAGGCGTGGAGGTAAGCTTTGCGTCGGCGCTCTTCCTGTCGCTGATCGCCACCCTCGGCGCCTGCGGCGCCTCCGGGGTGGCTGGCGGCTCTCTCCTCCTCGTCCCGATGGCCTGCTCTTTCTTCGGCATCGGCAACGACATCGCGATGCAGGCGGTCGCCGTCGGCTTCATCATCGGCGTCGTCCAGGACTCCGTCGAGACCGCCCTCAACTCCTCCTCCGAC
>JAEEGH010029431.1_pt1 | contig 10735 bp, 7 predicted proteins | sample 9134181 | NCBI WGS metagenome assembly JAEEGH01 (sample SAMN16246544, study PRJNA631951) | gut metagenome | biome: gut microbiome; feature: rumen; material: DP-attached | host: Bos | place: Iran: Karaj | collected 2018-10
AACTATCGCCCCGTCGTGTTCAAGGACATGTCCAACGGCGATATGTTCCTTTCGCGTTCTACCGCAAAGACAAATGACACCGTAGAATTCGAAGGCGAAACTTACCCAGTGGTTAAAATCGAAATCTCGAGCACCTCTCACCCCTTCTATACCGGTAAGAGCAAGCTCGTGGATACTGCAGGTCGCGTAGACAAGTTCATGAGCCGCTACGGTAAGGCTGCGAAGAAATAAGATATTTCCACAGTAAAGAGATAAAAGGTGCTGCCTGGTAGTTGCATATGCCAAGGATAGCACCTTTTTTGTGTGAGTAGGTTTCTACACAAAAAAATCCAAAAACATTTGGTCAACCCAATGATTCTTCGTATCTTTGGAGAAATTTAGGACAGACACCTATTATTAATTAAAAATATGAAAACGATCTACGATTTCTCTGTCAAGGACAGAAAAGGAAAGGATGTTTCGCTGAAAGAGTATGCGAACGAGGTATTATTGATTGTCAACACGGCAACAAAATGTGGGTTCACCCCTCAGTATGAGGAACTGGAAGCCCTCTACAAGAAGTACCACAGCCAGGGTTTTGAGATTCTCGACTTCCCCTGCAACCAGTTTGGTCAACAGGCTCCCGGTACGGATGAGTCCATCCATGAGTTCTGTAAACTGAATTTCGGCACGGAGTTCCCTCGTTTCAAAAAAGTCAAGGTCAATGGAGAGGAGGCAGACCCGCTCTTTAAGTTCCTGAAAGAGCAAAAGGGTTTCGCAGGCTGGGACCCCGAGCATAAGCTCACCGCTATCCTCGATGATATGCTGTCAAAGGCAGACCCCGACTACAAGCAGAAGCCCGATATCAAATGGAACTTCACCAAGTTCCTCATCAATAAGAAGGGACAGGTGGTAGCCCGTTTCGAGCCCACAGAGAAGATCGAGCATATCGCCAAACAAGTCGAAGAGCTCCTCTAACCGCTACACGCTAAACTCTAAACGCTAAACGCTAAACTTTATGAGAACAAAGTGCCTCATTATCGGCAGTGGACCTGCAGGTTATACTGCAGCCATCTATGCCTCACGAGCTAATCTCAACCCGATTGAGTATTGTGGTATACAACCAGGCGGACAACTCACCCAGACCACGGAAGTGGAGAATTTCCCGGGTTATCCCCAGGGAGTCGATGGTAATCAGATGATGATGGACCTTCGTGAACAGGCAGAACGCTTTGGCACCGACATCCGTGATGGTTCCATCACCAAGGTCGACTTCTCCCAAGCCCCCTATCACTGTTGGGCAGAGGATGGTGAGGAGATTATCGCAGACACCGTGATTATCGCCACAGGAGCCTCCGCGAAGTATCTTGGACTGGATGACGAACGGAAATACAACGGTCAGGGAGTCTCTGCCTGTGCTACTTGTGACGGTTTCTTCTACCGTAAGAAGACAGTGGCAGTAGTAGGTGGTGGTGATACCGCCTGTGAGGACGCCCTCTACCTGAGTCACCTTGCCGCCAAGGTATATATGATTGTACGCAAGCCCTTCCTCCGTGCCTCGAAAGTCATGCAGGAACGAGTCATGGCATCAAAGAACATCGAGATCCTCTTCGAGCATAACACCCTCGGTCTCTTTGGTGAGAATGGTGTAGAGGGAGCTCATCTGGTAAAACGGAAGGGGGAGCCCGATGAAGAACTGGTGGATATTGCCATCGACGGTTTCTTCCTTGCCATCGGTCACAAGCCTAACACGGATATCTTCAAGGAGTGGTTAGATACTGATGAGGTAGGTTATTTGAAGAAGATAGAGGGGACACCGAAGACCAAGATCCCTGGTATTTTCGTGGCGGGCGACTGTGCAGACCCCACTTACCGTCAGGCTATCACTGCCGCAGGCACTGGTTGCCAGGCAGCAATCGAAGCGGAGCGCTTCCTTCTCAACAACGCATAATTCCAATCCTCCCCTCATAGTTAGGGGAGGATTTTTATATTGTCACACAGATCTTGTAGATCCCCCAGATCTCTTTGCCACAGATGATTTAACAAAAACCATAAAAATCATGCATTGGTGCTCCATTTATGGATAGCCCCTGCGGGGCTAGAAATTATTCAAAGCTGCCGCACTCCAGAATATGATGTCAGAGGAAAGATGGAAGATGTATGATGGCTGAATGGTTCAGTGTTCATGATGAAGGATGAAGGATGAAGGAAGAGTATAGAGTTTAAGAGATCATCGATAAATACTGAAGGCAACAGCTTTGACATTGTACTTGAGATCAGAGTAAGAAGGCAGCAGCTTGAATAGCTTAGAACAGGGAACTCGTAGGATTTGAATAATCTAAAAACTATGGAGCCCGTAGGATTTGAATAATTTTTTGAGATGTGACAAAAGACCGGGGAAGCGAAGCTTCAACGGCAAGGGGAAGACAGAAGAGAAGAGCCAAAGCTCGCTTTGAGATCGGCTCTTATGGCTTGCACTTGAGAGAGGCGACCAGCCTCGGCTTTTGTCACATCGTTAATTTTGAATAATTTCTGCCCCACAGGGGCATTCCATAAATCCGTGGCAAATAAATCTGTGAGATCTACAGGATCTGTGTGACAATAAAAACAAAAAAGACTCGCTTCACAGCGAGTCTTTTCGTACTTTAAAAAACTAAATTAATCAACCATAAACCTTAACCATTAAAAATCTAAACAAAATAATCTTTTTCCTTTTCAGAACATCACGTTCTTACTTCTAGAAAAAAGTGACTGAAAAAACTCTTTTTCTTTCACTGGTGCAAAGATAGTATATTTCAGGCATCATCAAGTTCACTTATCATTAAATATGGTTTGAAATCCGTGAAAATCACGAATTATAAACCATAAATAACTGATTTCAAACTATTTTAGTTGAAAAAACGACTTTTTCCCCACTTTTGTTGGAGATAAAATAAAAAAAAAGTATCTTTGCATCCAACAAACTAATAAATAATGATGAACCTAACCACCCTGGTTATCCTCATAAGCATCCTACTGGTCATCGTGTTCTCCTTAATAGGGCGGGCACTTTATCGTCGTAGCGTACGAATCCGTAACCAGCTGCAGATGAGTTATATCTTCACGAATATCACCCATGAGTTGCTTACCCCCCTGACCATTGTGTCAGCATCAGTGGAACGCCTTCGTAAGACAGCCCCCGACAACAGCAGGGACTACGACCTGATGGAACTGAACATCGCCCGTGTCGTACGACTGCTCCAGCAGATCCTCGAGACCAGTAAGTCCCAGTCAGGAGAGCTGAAGCTCCGTGTGAGTAATGGAGATGTGATGAACTATATCCGGGAGACCGCCCTGTGTATAGAGCCCCTGATGGCAAAGAAGGGCATGGAGTTTACGGTCCGTTGCAAGCCAGAGAGTATGATGGGATGGATAGACACTGACAAACTCGACAAGATCATCTTCAACCTCCTGTCGAATGCCGTCAAATACACCGGCAAGGAAGGAAAAGTCACGATGGATGTCGCCACCAATTCCCGTTACGACAAAGTCATCATCCGGGTCAGTGACAACGGCACAGGTATTCCCCATGACAAGATGAAACACCTCTTCACCCGTTTCCACGATGGAGAATACCGCAAGCACGGCACCTTTGGCACCGGTATCGGACTATCCCTCACCCGTGACCTGGTATACCTCCACAGAGGCACCATCCAGTGTCAGACCTTTGAGGGACAGGGCACCACCTTCATCATAGAGCTGCCTATTAAGAAGAACGCCTTCTCAGCCTCCCAGATTGACGAGAGTCACCAGATCAATCCCACAGAGGCACATAGTAATATCGCCGACCTGGCGACAACCCTCGAGACCCCACAGGAGGACACCACTCCCCTTCCCATCATCGAAGAGGAGAATGATGACATCTACACCATCCTGGTGGTAGAGGACAATATCGAGCTGTTAATGCTCATGAAACAGCTGTTGCAGCAACACTACCACGTTCTCACCGCCTCCAATGGTGTGGAGGCCCTTGACGTGATACATGCCCACGACCTCGACCTGATTGTCTCTGATGTGATGATGCCAGAGATGGATGGCAACGAACTGGTGACCCGTCTGAAGGCAGACCCGGACTACAGTCACCTGCCCATCATCCTGCTGACGGCAAAGACACAGGAGGAAGACCGTAAGGAAGCCCTGCTCTTAGGAGCCGACGACTATGTCACCAAACCCTTCCGCCTGGGAGACCTCCAGCTCCGCATCGACAATATCATCGAGAATCGCCGGCGTATCCGCCATCTCTTCCAGCAACAGAGCACCGAGGAGAATATCGAGCAGATCAAGGCGACAGCCCCCACTACCGATAATGACTTCCTCCAGCGAGCCATAGAGTGTCTGGACGCCCATCTCTCAGACAGTGATTACGACCGTGACAGTTTTGCCCGTGACATGGGAGCCAGTGCCTCCACCTTATATAATAAGCTACGTGCCGTAACAGGTATGAATGTCTCAGGCTTCATCCGTAACTACCGTATCAAGACTGCCTGTCGCTTAGCCCAGCAACAACCAGACCTGCGAGTCAGTGACATCGCCTATCAGGTAGGTTTCAAGGATCCCAAATACTTCGCCACCACTTTCAAGAAGGAAATGGGAGTCCAGCCCTCCGAATATTTTGAGGAGCTGAGAAAATAGGTTTTTATGGGTTTGGGGTTATTAGTGATAGGATATTTCTGTCTGTTGTTTAGCATCAGTTGGTGGACAGGCAGGAAAGCAACGAATGAGACATTCTACAGAGGCAACCGACAGTCACCTTGGTATATGGTGGCTTTCGGTATGATAGGAGCCTCCATCTCCGGTGTCACCTTTGTGAGCGTACCAGGCATGGTGAATACCATTGACATGACCTATCTCCAGACCTGTCTGGGCTTTATCTTGGGCTATATCCTCGTCGCATTCCTGTTGCTGCCATTGTACTACCGGCTGAACCTCACCACGATCTACTCCTATCTCGGACAACGGTTAGGCCCCCGGTCGTACCAGACAGGAGCCTCTTTCTTCCTGTTGTCGAAGATGACAGGAGCAGCCGTACGTTTCTATGTCGTCTGTATCATCCTCCAGCGTTTTGCCTTCGACACCATGGGCATTCCCTTTGTATTCACCGTCCTGGGCATGGTACTCCTCATCTGGCTCTACACCTGTCGCGGAGGTATCCGTACGTTAGTATTCACGGATGTCCTCCAGACCATCTTCCTCTTCACGGCACTCCTGTTGATCATCTGGCAAGTGGTGAGTGACCTGGGGATGACCTGGGGAGAGGCAGTACAGGCAGTAGCGTCAGACAGCAAGAGTCGTATCTTTGTCTTTGACGACTGGATGTCGAAACAGCATTTCTGGAAACAGTTTCTCAGTGGTGTGTTCATCGTCATCGTGATGACAGGTCTCGACCAGGACATGATGCAGAAGAACCTCACGTGTAAGTCACTGCGTGATGCCCAGAAGGATATGTGTACCTATGGTGTGATGTTCTTTCCCGCCAACCTCCTTTTCCTGTCGTTAGGTATCCTGTTGATACAGTGGTATGCCACACATGGCATCACCCTTCCAGCTGCAGGTGACGAACTCCTTCCCACCTTCATCACCCATCATACCTCTTCCATCACCCATCTCACATCTTACCTCTTCGTCCTGGGAATCTTAGCGGCATCATTCTCCAGTGCCGACTCAGCCATGACAGCACTGACGACCAGTTTCTGTGTGGATATCTGTCGTCGACCAGGTGACGAGACACTACGTAAAAAGGCTCATATCCTCGTGGCGGTAGTGTTTACGATCTTTATTTTGTTGTTTAAGGTATTAAACTCCACCAGCATCATCGATGCCATCTACATCCTCTGTTCCTATACCTATGGTCCCCTGTTAGGGCTCTTCGCCTACGGGTTACTCACCAAGCGTCCTGTGAACGACCGTTTAGTGCCTTATATCTGTATTGCCTCCCCTATCCTCTGTTATCTCCTGGATTGGTTTGTAGGGCAATATACGGGTTACCATTTCGGTTACGAGCTCCTCATGTTGAACGGTATGATCACGTTCCTCTCCCTTTCCCTCATTAAAACTAAATCGCCTTTTTAAAGTCACACAGATCTTGTAGATCCCACGGATCTCTTTTCCACAGATGATTTGACAAAAACCACAAAAACCCTCTTTTCTGAGATAAATACTCTTATCAGAGCATTTCGATGTTCTTAGTGGTCATCTTACTTGTGTGCAAGCACCCAGATAATCTGCCCACTAATACCATCATCCCTTTCAGGGACTTGATCTCAGAAAAGAGCGAAAACCTCGATTGTTTCACAATCTAAAAAACAAGATTTCGCCTGAAGTTTCTCGGGGACTGTCCCCATGTGAGGTCCGCCTCACAGAGGGACTGTCCCCCTGTGAGCTTTACTTCTTCCATCTTACATCTTACTTCTGACATCCTACATCAATCAAGGGAGCACCAATGAATGATTTTTTAGGTTCAAACAAGTTTGAACCGAGGTTTTTGCCTGCTGATGTTATAACCTTGTGTAAACAAGGTGTAGGAATTCAAGTGATAGGGACTAGGAAGCTTGCTTCCATAGGCAATAACACTTGAAGGACTACGAAAGTCTGTCAAGACTTATAACATCAGCAGGGGTTTTTCAGGTTTTTGTAAAATCATCTGTGACTATAAAACAAAAAGTCCCCCCTAAACAGGGGGGATTTAGGAGGGTCTTCCTATTAAATAATCTTCTCCAACTGCGAGACATTCTTTTCAATCTCCTCATCCGTTACCGAGTAATTCTGGAGATCACCACTGATAAACTGCTCATACGACGGCATGTCAATCAACCCATGCCCAGAGAGGTTAAAGAGGATCACCTTCTCCTCCCCACTCTCCTTACACTTCTTCGCCTCCCGTATCGTAGCGGCAATCGCATGACAACTCTCAGGCGCAGGGATGATACCCTCCGTGCGAGCAAACAACATACCCGCCTCGAAGGTCTCCAACTGAGGGATATCCACACCCTTCATATAGCCGTCCTTGATGAGCTGAGACACGATCATACCAGCGCCATGGTAGCGCAAGCCACCCGCATGGATATTACTCGGTTTGAACTGATGCCCCAGCGTATACATCGGCAGCAGAGGCGTATACCCCGCCTCGTCCCCGAAGTCATACTGGAACTTTCCGCGCGTCAGTTTCGGACAACTGTCAGGCTCCGCGGCGATGAACACCGTCTTCTTCCCTTCCAGAATGTTATGACGCATGAAGGGGAAGGCGATACCACCGAAGTTACTACCACCGCCGAAGCAGGCGATCACCATATCCGGATACTCCCCCGCCATCTCCATCTGTTTCTCAGCCTCCAGTCCGATAATCGACTGGTGCAGCGCCACATGGTTCAGCACAGAGCCCAGCACATATTTACATTTCGGAGTCGTCGTGGCAAGCTCCACAGCCTCCGAGATAGCAGTACCCAGAGACCCTGGATGCGTAGGATCCACCGTCAGGATATCCTTTCCCGCACGGGTAGACATCGAGGGAGAGCCCGTCACCGCAGCCCCGAACGTCCTCATGATACTCGAGCGGTACGGTTTCTGCTGCATGGTGATCTTCACCTGATACACCGCACAGTCCAGTCCGAAGATCTTTGCCGCATACGACAGGGCGGCGCCCCATTGTCCGGCACCCGTCTCCGTCGTGACATTCGTTGTCCCCTCCTGCTTCGCATAATAGCACTGAGGCAGAGCGGAGTTGATCTTATGCGAGCCCAGCGGGTTCGTCGACTCATTCTTGAAATAGATATGTGCGGGAGTCCCTATCGCCTTCTCCAGCTCATAGGCACGCACCAGGGGTGTAGAGCGATAGAACTTATATTTCTCAAGCACCTCCTCCGGGATATCGATCCATCGGTGCTCCATGTCCAGTTCCTGTTTCGAGCACTCCTCCGGGAAGATATGAGCCAGGTCCTGCCATGTCAAAGGCTGTTTCGTTGCCGGATGAATCGGTGGCAACGGTTTGTTAGGCATATCCGCCAGGATATTATACCACTGTGTAGGAATCTCACTCTCCGAGAGAATAAATTTCTTTTGTTTCGTCATTTTAGTCTAAATATTTAAGTTTTGTTCATTGGTTTCACTTGTCCAATAACTCATATTTCGAGTTGTTCGATTTGAACTCTGGTACAATCTCCTTCATCTTCTTGACAGTCGCCATATCATTATACTTCCTCGAGATAGCGATCAGTTCTTCTATTTCCTTGCAGACTGTATCATAGTCATACTCACGAACCTCAGCAATACGTATCTTCTCATGGAAAGAGGGTTTGGTGCTCTCTTTCTCGTTCAGCACCTCCTCATAGAGTTTCTCACCGGCACGTAGCCCAGTGAACTTGATCTCCACGTTCTTGGCACCTGACAGTTTGATCATACGGGCAGCCAGATCAGCGATACGCACTGGTTTTCCCATGTCGAAGACGAAGATCTCACCGCCATTACCCTTTGTTCCTGCCTCCAATACCAGCTTACAAGCTTCAGGTATCAACATGAAATAACGGATGATATCCGGATGCGTCACTGTCACAGGACCGCCATTCTTGATCTGTTCCCGGAACAGGGGGATGACAGAACCGTTCGAGCCTAACACATTACCAAAGCGGGTGGTCACAAACTGCGTCCTTGCCCCTGGACTTGCCATCTGCGAGGAGGTGACAAAGCTCAGCAGGTTACCCATCTTCGCCAGGTGTCCGCCAATCTTATGCTCTTTGATGGCACGGTCAAGCGACTGGACATAAATCTCACAGATACGTTTCGAGCAACCCATCACATTCGTGGGGTTCACCGCCTTGTCTGTCGATACCATCACAAATTTCTTCACGCCGTATTTCACGCTCAGATCAGCAATCACCTTGGTACCATAGATATTATTCATCACAGCCTCACTGGGATTATCCTCCATCATCGGCACATGCTTATAGGCAGCGGCATGGAACACATAGTCCGGACGGAAACGGTCGAAGATTTCATCCATCCTCGTACGGCGACTGATACTCGTCACGACGGTCTCAGCTTGTATTTCAGGATAGTCTTTAGCCATCATCAGGCGGATGTCATGCTGTGGGGTCTCTGCCTGGTCGATGAGCATCATGGATGCAGGTTTAAATTGCGCCACCTGACGTACCATCTCAGAACCGATAGAACCGGCAGCACCGGTAATCAGGACACGCTTTCCCGTCAGTTCCTTCCCTACCGACTCCATATCCACCTTAATCTCATCACGTGGCAGCAAGTCCTCCACGCTCACCTCCTTCAGTTGCATGTCATTCATGTCCGACTCCGTTCCCTCGACATTCATTTCCTTGGCAACTTGCGCCAGGAATATTTTCAGTCCGGCACCGATAAAGATATCCTGTATCTCCTGGTTATTCTGGAAGTCCTGGATACGGAGAGGCGACACCAATATTCCCTCAATACCCTTATCCTTGATGACTTTCATGAAATCGTCATGAGTCGAATATACCTTCTCGCCCATCAGTCGGAAGTGCTTGGCATGCTCATCATGAGAGATGAATCCACACAACTGGAATTTCCTGGGCGTCTGACTACGGATCATCTTCGCAAGACCGACACCTCCCGACATGGCACCGTAGATCAGAACCCGCATGGCACGCTTGTCAGAGAAGGTAACGTCATAGAGGGTCTTCACCAAAATACGTGAGGCCCACATCATCAGGGTAGCGATAAAGAAGGTAAGGCATGTCTCCGTCAGTGACAGGATACCGACCTCCGGTACCTTCCATATATCCAGCAGATACATGACAACCACGGAGAGGACCAGTCCCACGAGGTTTCCCCATGCGACCTTCGTCAAGTCCACGAATGACGAATAGCGTACAATACCGGAATACGTATGGAACAAGCGGAAGCCCACCCAGCTCAGGGCGATATAGATCAGAAGTGTGTTCAGCACATTGAAACGGTGCTCTACCAACGCATTGGTCTTGTTAAACAGCCAATACGAGAAGACGCCCGACAAGAGCATCAAGAAGCAGTCAAACAGGAAGATACACCAATACGGTAGTGAGTTCTTTTTGAAATACCAACTGACTATTTTATAAAATGGATTCATAGCGCTTTCCTTAATATTCGGTTGCAAAAGTAATATTTTTTTCCCAATGTTCCAAATTTATTCCTCACTATTTCAACCTTCCCTCATCGATTAGGTCACACAGATCCAGTAGATCCCCCAGATCTCTTTGCCACAGATTTTTATAAGGATTCGCACGTTGTGCGAAGAAATTATTCAAAATTAACGATGTGACAAAAGCCGAGGCTGGTCGCCTCTCTCAAGGCTAAGCCAGTGCTACTGCACTCAAGCGCGCCATTCCCGAACTTTGTTCGCCTACCCGTAGCCTTTGGTTCCGTATCTCTGTCTCACCCTTGCCGTTGAAGCTACGCTTCCCCGGTCTTTTGTCACATCTCAAAAAATTATTCAAACCTGCGAACTCCTTTAATCTCAGGTAGAGTACAATGTTACAGCACTCCAATATGAAGTTAGATAAAAGATGGATGAAGGCAGATGTCAGAAATAAGATGTAATCACTAACAGCTAACCTCTCAATGCGCCAGCTTGAATAATTTTTTGAGATGGTTTGGGATGTAACATCATCGAAAAGATGATGCATGATGTTTTAGGAGGAACAGCGCCAAGCTTGCTTGAGCGATGGGACTCATGAAACAGCATGGGAGCTGCCGA
>JAEEGH010029434.1_pt1 | contig 10734 bp, 9 predicted proteins | sample 9134181 | NCBI WGS metagenome assembly JAEEGH01 (sample SAMN16246544, study PRJNA631951) | gut metagenome | biome: gut microbiome; feature: rumen; material: DP-attached | host: Bos | place: Iran: Karaj | collected 2018-10
CGTCCTCGGAGAAGAACGGAGACTTCTGAGAGCCCCAGTCGTCGTGGTAATCGAAGCCGCTCAGGCCCTCGCCGTAGGTTTCGACGCAGCGGTCGATGATCTTGATGTACAGGTCGGTCAGCGCGGAGAGCAGCTCGTGCATGGCGTCCTCCTGGTCCTCGTCAACCAGGGCCAGGGCGGCGTTCTCGAAGCCGAAGAAGCTGATCAGGCGCTCAAAGCCGGCGCCGTTGAGCAGCCACAGCAGGTTGGCCTTGCCGTTGTTCTTCAGGTAGTCGTTGTTCAGGCGGGCGCTGGCGTCCCAATCCCAGGAGTCGACGTCGGGGAAGGTCAGGTTCTCTTTCCAGTCGTTGGCGTCCTCGAGCAGGCGGGCGTGGTCGGGATCCTCCATGGAGCCGCCGGCCACGGGAACGTAGATCCACTCGATGCCGAACATATCCTTGTGGCGGTCGTAGGGCACGGGCCAGGGCTTGGCCTCGAACACGAAGCCGCGGGCGATGTTGTCGGGGATCACGGAAGGAGCGAAGAAGCCGGTCTCGACGCCGTAGGGCATCCAGACGGGGTCCTTCTTCACCAGCAGGGACTCATAGCCCTCGCGGATGCTGACGGGGAACTTGAACAGGGGGGTGCCGGGGACGGCGGGGTTGAAGCTCATGGTTCTTTCGGTAAAGTCGAGCTCTTTGGGATCAAAGGGATAAGCCATGGTTTTTCCTCCTCAAAAAGTACTTTTTGTTTTTTCTGATATTAGACAGACTCTCAAACGTATTTATTTTACAGGTCTCCTGTAAAGAATACAGGGCCGTAAAGCACAAAAAACTCACAGGATTTCCCCGTTGGTTTTGTGCAGTCGGTTTTCTCCCTCGTCTGTTTCGTCAGCCCCGTCCCGTTCATTCGGTACGGAGCGCATCTGCCGGCAGCAGCGTTTCCGCTCACCGCAAAGAAAGAAGGACGGCCGAAGCCGTCCTTCTTATTATGTATGATATCAGCTTTCGCTCAGCTCATTTTGCGGCTGGTCTCGTAGACGCCGCGGGCGTATGCGTCGGTCACGGGGATGCCGGTGTACATGCTGTAGGCGCCGACCTTGCCGGGCTTGCAGAACTTCTCGGCGAACTTCTTGCCCGCCTCATACTGCTCTTCCTCGCTGGCTGTCGGGTCCCACTTGTCCGCCACGATGCCGATGACGAGCTTGTCGCCGTAATCCTCATAGAGCTTGTGGGTGTCGTTCATGGCCATGGGGGTCCAGGAATCCCAGCCGCCCGCGACGATGTTCTCGATCTGGGCCTCGATGTGGCCGCAGGAATGCAGATCGGCGATCCTGCCCAGGCTGTGGACATAGCTGGTGAAACGCTTCCACTCATCAACAAAGAATTCACGGCCGGCTGCAACGGAGAAGAACGGAGACCTCTGGGAGCCCCAGTCGTCGTGCAGGCAGAAGCCGGTCAGGCCTTCGCCGTAGGTATCGCAGCAGAGCTTTACAAGAGTGAGGTGCAGGTCGGTCAGGGCGTGCAGCAGCTCGTGCAGAGCGTCCTCCTGGTCCTCGTCCAGCAGCGCCATCGCCGCGCCTTCAAAGCCCATGAAGGAGATCAGACGCTCGAAGCCCATGCCGTTGAGGAACCAGAGGATGTTGGCCTTGCCGTTGTTCTTGAGATTGTCGTTGTTGATGCGGGCGCTCTCATCCCAGTCCCAGGAGTAGGGATCGGGCCACTTCAGAGCCGTTTTCCAGTCGTTGACATCCTCCAGGGGATGGGGGATGCCCGGGGTCTCCATGGAGCCGCCGACGGTGGGAACATAGGTCCAGTTGATGCCGAACATGTCGTCGTGCGTGGTGTAGGGCTCGGGCCAGCGCCGCGCCTCAAATACAAAGCCGCGGGCGATATTATCGGGGATGACGGACGGAGCGAGGAAGCCGGTCTCCACACCATAGGGCTGCCAGACGAGCTGCTTGTTCAGGACCGTGGATTTATACGCCTCTCTCTCGGTCATGGGGAAATTGAACAGCGCGGTGCCGGGGACAGCCGGATTGAAGCTGGGCTGACGCCGCACGATCTCGAGTTCTTTGGGATCAAAGGGAACGGACATGATTGAATACCTCCTTCTAAAACTGCTTGGGTAACAGATGCTAACCAGTCACTTTATTATACACACCTCTTTCCATCGGAAAAAGGGCGGGCGGGCATAAATCCGGTTCTCTTTTTTTGTGCATTTCTTTCCGATGCCGGAAAAAAGCCCCTTCTGTCGCGCGCACAACAATTAGTTTGCGCTAACCTATTTTTATTGTGCAGTTACCCTTTTCTTTTTGTTCGGCACGTGCTATACTGAGTTTCAGTTAGGCTCGGCAAATATCTGCCGGGCAAAAAAGAGAGCATAAGGAGGGAAAACTATGCCAGAAGTAACCGCAACCAAAAAAGAGATCTGGACGATGGGTTCGTACTCGCTGCTGACGCTGTCCATCATGGTCGGCTTCATGTACCTGAACCAGTTCGCCACCTCTGTTTTGGAAGTCCCGACGGCCGCCCTGGCCACCGCGATGCTGGTAGGCAAGACGATCGACTTTATCGTGTCGATCTTCGCCGGCGCCATCATCGAGAAGGTCAAGCTCGGCAACAAGGGCAAGAACCAGGAATGGCTCTCCAAGGGCCGCTGGATCCTGGCCATCGTCATCATGCTCGAGGTGTTCCCCACCTCCGGCCCCGTGTGGATGCGTCTGCTCGTCATGACCGCCGCCTACGCCGTGCTCAACTCCCTGATGAACATCCTGCAGACCGCCTACTACGGCATCAGCGCCGCCGTCGCCGGCCCGAACCCGTCCAACCGTCAGGCTTTCAACATCAACATGAGCCGTCAGGCCACCGTCATCACGCTGATCACTTCCTTCATCCCCACGCTGGTCACCGTGCTTGACTTCGGCAAGTGGAACTACTTTGTGGTCGCCACCGCGTTCATGATCCCGATGCCCTTCGCGCTGGGCGCCATCTCCAAGCTGGCGGACGGCAAGGACGCGCCCGTGGGCGCCTCCGGCGACGTGCACCAGGTCAGCGCCGTCGATATGTTCAAGTCCCTGGGCGAGAACAAGTATCTGCTGGTGCTGTTCCTCTGCCACACCATCCAGTACATCGGCCAGTTCATTTTCCAGGGCCTGAGCGCTTACTACTGGATGTTCGTGGTCGGCAACTTCTCCATGATGACCGTCGCCAACCTGATCGCCGCCGTGACGTCCTTCGTCGCCGCGATGGTCATGCCCCCCATCGGCCAGAAGATCGGCAAGAAGAAGGCCATTTCCATCGGCTACTTCCTGCTGCCCATCGTGAACTTCTGCATGGGCTACTTCGGCCGGTTCAGCTACATCTACATGATCGCGATCCAGTCTCTGAACACCTTCGCGATGTACACCTACACTCCGTTCGTCATGCTGATGTACATGGACGCCGCCGAGTGGCACTACAACAAGACCGGCAAGGACACCCGCGGCATCGCCGTCGGTCTGGCCACGCCTCCGATGAAGATCGGCATGGCGCTGGGCGGAACCATCGGCCTGACGCTGCTGGCCAACACCGGCTTCGACACCCCGGGTGTGGCCGGCTCCGCGGAGTGGATCCCCAAGTTCATGACCATCACCTACTGGGTGCCCGCCTGCTTCTATCTGGTGCTGGCGATCCTGTTCGTGCTGCTGTACCGGCTGTCCGACGAGGAGGCCGCCCGCTGCGCGCAGGAGAACTATGCCCGCGCCATGGCCGAGCAGAAGAAGGAGTAATCCTCTTTCCGGAAATCACAGCGATACTTACAAAAAGCGCCCGGCGGAGCTCCGCCGGGCGCTTTCTGTCGGCTGCCGGGCAGACCGGCCTCCCGGTTCCGCGCGGGCTTTTTTCCCTGTGGGAACCATTGAAAACGTACGTCGGACATGATAAAATAATTTGGTATGATATGATCACGGGGAGGTGTGCGCGTGTTCGCCAGGGTGAGGTCACTGGGCCTGTTCGGCATCGGCGGGTATGAGGTCTCCGCGGAGATCTCCCTCTCCGGCGGACTGCCCCGGTTCGACGTGGTCGGGCTTCCGGACGCCGCCGTCCGGGAAGCGCGGGAGCGGGTGCGCGCCTCCGTAAAGAATATCGGAATGGATTTCCCCGTCAGTGTGGTCACGGTCAACCTGGCGCCCGCCGACCGCAGAAAAGCGGGAACGGTGTACGATCTGCCGATCCTCCTGGGGATCCTGGTCGCTTCGGGTCAGGTCAAGTCCCCGCCGCAGGACGCGGCCTTTGTGGGGGAGCTCTCTCTGTCCGGAGAGGTGAGGAGCGTACGCGGCGCGCTGCCCATGGCGTTGGCCGCGGAGAAGGCCGGGATCCGCTCCCTTTTCGTCCCCGCGGCCAACGCCGCCGAAGCGGCTTATGCCGAAGGGCTGGCGGTTTATCCGCTTCGGCATGTGCGGGATCTTCTCGCCCATCTGAGCGGCGAAGCCCCCATAGCTCCGCAGTCTCCTCCCTCACAGACGGACGGGGACCGGGATGCCCCGGACTTTGCCGAGGTGAAGGGGCAGGAGAACGTGAAGCGCGCTCTTGAGGTCGCCGCCGCGGGAGGACACAACGTGCTGATGGTGGGTCCTCCCGGCAGCGGAAAGTCCATGCTGGCCAAACGGCTGCCTTCGATCCTGCCGGACATGTCCCGCGAGGAGACCATGGAATCCACGGGGATCTGGAGCGTGCGCGGTCTCACGGATGAAACGCACCCTATCCTGCGCCGGCGCCCGTTCCGTTCGCCCCATCACACGCTCTCCGCCGCCGCCATGGCGGGAGGGCTTTCCGGACAGGGGAGCAGCGCCCTGCTCCAGCCGGGTGAAGTCTCTCTGGCCCACAACGGAGTGCTGTTTCTTGACGAGCTGCCCGAGTTCAGCCGCAGCGTGCTCGAGGTCATGCGTCAGCCGCTGGAGGATGGGACCGTTACCGTGTCCCGCGCCATGGGCACCGCCGTATACCCGAGCCGGTTCATGCTCGTGTGCGCGATGAACCCCTGCAAATGCGGCTGGTACGGCCAGCCCGGCGGGCGCTGCCGCTGCACGGAGAAAGCCGTGCGGGATTATCACGCCAGGATCTCCGGGCCTCTGCTCGACCGGATCGACATCATCGTGGAGGTGCCCTCGCTGCCCTACGACGATCTGCGCAGACGCGCCGACGCCGAACCCTCCTCCGCGATCAAGGCGCGTGTCGACGCCGCCCGGGAAGCGCAGAGAAAACGGTTCTCCTCTGAAACGATGAGCAACGCCCGTATGGGACCGAAAGAGATGGACCGCTGGTGTTCGCTTTCTCCCGAGAGCGAGGCTCTCATGCGGGAGGCATTTTCCTCGCTGGGCCTGACCGCGCGGAGCCACGACCGCATCCTGCGCGTGGCGCGCACGATCGCGGATCTGGACGGCGCGGAGGACATCTCTCCCGTACATCTCGCCGAGGCCGTTCAGTACCGGACCTACGATTTTTTCAGCGCCGAAAACAATGAGATCTGACCACGGCGCCCATTCTGTCAAAAGGAGCTCCGATATGCCGCATTTCGACGCGGTGCTGTTCGACCTGGACGGCACGCTTCTCTATACCCTGCCGGACATCCACGCCGCCGTTTGCCGGGCGCTGGCGCTCAACGGGTACGGCGCCCGCACCATGGAGGATACCCGCCGGTTCGTCGGCACCGGAAGCCGCGAGCTCGTGCGCAAAAGCCTGCCGGCGGACGCTTCGCCGGAGGAGGTGGACCGCGTGCTCGTCACCTACCGGGCGGAATACAAGGCCGCGCTGGTGGTGGATACCGTCCCCTATGCCCGTATTCCGGAAACTCTCGCCGCGCTGCGCGAAAAGGGACTCGTCCTCGGGGTGGTGACAAACAAGCCCCATGAGAACGCGGTGTACATCATCGACCGGTGCTTCCCGGGCGTGTTCGGCGTCACTGAGGGCAACCGGGACGGGAAGCCCTTCAAGCCCGAGCCGGACGCGGTATACGCCGCGCTGGACACGCTGGGCGTCACGGCGGAGCGCGCTCTTTACGTCGGCGACTCGGAAGTGGACTCCCTGACGGCCCGGAACGCCGGGATGAAATGCGTGCTGTGCGCGTGGGGCTACCGGCCGCGCTCCGAACTGGAGAAATATCCGGCTCTGGGCATCATCGGCGCCCCGGAAGAGCTTCTCAAATACATCTGATCCCAAAGAGGTAATCATGCGAGACATTATTCTGCTCAAGCAGGGCGAGATCGTCCTCAAGGGCCTGAACAAACGGTATTGTGAACAGAAGCTGCTGCAAAGCGTAAAGCGGCAGCTCGCCCCCCTGGGGGCTTTTCGGGTGGACTGCCTGCAGTCTACGATCTACATCGAGCCCGAGGAAGACGGCATCGACCTCGACGAAGCCGTTTCGGCCATGACGAAGGTTTTCGGCGTGGCCTCGGTGGTGCGAGCCGCCGCCTGCGGGAAAACGCCCGGGGAAATGGCCCAAAAGGCCATAGATTATATGCATGACGCCATGCTTTCCGCGAAGAGCTTCAAGGTGGAGACCAAGCGGGCGGACAAGTCCTTCCCCATGACCTCCATCCAGGTGAGCCAGTATGTGGGCGGAGAGCTGGCGGAGGCCTATCCCGGCACGCGGGTGGACGTACACGATCCGGAGCTGACCGTACATGTGGAGGTCCGCGAGACCCACGCCTATATTCACGGGGCTCCTCTCCCCGGCGCCGGCGGTCTCCCCACAGGCACGGGCGGCACGGCGGTGACCCTGCTCTCCGGCGGGATAGATTCACCCGTGTCCACCTGGATGATCGCGCGGCGCGGCGTACACATGATCCCGGTCCACTTCTTCTCCTTTCCCTATACCTCCGAGCTGGCCAAGCAGAAGGTGCTGGATCTGACGAAGGTGCTGACAGGCTACTGCGGGCGCATGACCGTAGAGATCGTGCCGTTCACCCGGATCCAGACCGAGATCCGGGACAAATGCCCCGAGGAGTATTTCACGCTGATCATGCGCCGGTTCATGATGCGCATCGCCCAGGGCGTGGCGGACCGCAACGGAGCCAAGGCCCTGGTCACCGGGGAAAACCTCGGTCAGGTGGCCAGCCAGACCATGGAGGCTTTGGGCTGCACCGAGGCCGTGACCCGGCTCCCGGTCCTCCGGCCGCTGATCGGCTTTGACAAGGAGGAGATCGTGCGTCTGGCGCGGAAGATCGGAACCTTTGAACTGAGCACTCTGCCCTATGAGGACTGCTGCACCGTATTCACGCCCCGGCACCCCCGCACCAAACCCCGCGTGGAGGCTGTGGAAGAAGCGGAGTCCGTACTGAATATCGAAGAGCTCGTACGCGAGGCGCTCGACGGCATCGAACGCGTGCGTATTGAGCCCGGAGAGGATGTGTGAGAAACATGAACGCTGAGATCGTATCCGTCGGTACCGAGCTTCTGCTGGGTACCTCTGTCAACACCGACGCCAGCGACGTCTCTTTGGCGCTGTCAGAGCTGGGGATCAATGTCTTCTGGCATACCGTGGTGGGCGACAACCCCGCACGGCTGACAGAATGCCTCTACCGCGCCAGGACCCGTGCCGATCTGATCGTCACTACCGGCGGTCTGGGGCCCACCTGCGACGACCTGACCAAACAGACGCTGGCCCGGGCCTTCGGCCGGGAGCTCTATTTTGACGAGGAAGCCGCCGATACCATCCGCGGGTGGTTCTCCGCCCAGGGCCGCGCCTTTACCGAGAACAATCTCCGTCAGGCGTGGCTGCCGGAGGGCTGCACCATTCTTCCCAACGACTGCGGCACCGCGCCGGGCTGCCTGTTTGAAAGCGGGGGTGTGACGGTAGCCATGCTGCCCGGCCCTCCGAGAGAATGCCGCGCCATGCTGCGCAATCACCTGATGCCGCTGCTTGCCGAACGATCGGGTGAAACGATCCGCTCCCATATGGTCCGTATGTTCGGCATAGGGGAAAGCGCCATGGAAGAACAGCTCCGCGACCTGATGGACGGAGCCAATCCCACCGTCGCCCCCTACGCCAAGACGGGTGAATGCCTGGTACGCGTCACCGCCAAGGCCGCCGATGCCGACGAATGCGAGGCGATGATGGCCCCGGTGGTGGAAGAGGTCTGCCGCCGTATGGGCGATACCGTATACGGCATTGACTCGAACAGCCTTGAGGAACGCGTGCTTGAGCTGCTTGTCGGCCGGAACATGACCATAGCCGCCGCCGAGAGCTGCACGGGCGGTATGGTCGCGCAGCGGCTCACCGCTATCCCCGGCGCCTCGGCCGTTTTCCGCGGAGGCGTCACCGTCTACACCGAAGACGCAAAGTGCCGTCTTTTGGGTATGGAGCAGAAATTCATCGACAGGCACGGCGTAGTCAGCGCCGCGGTGGCCCGCAGAATGGCCAAGCGGGTGCGCAAGATCCTGGGAAGTGACCTGGGCGTGGGCATTACAGGCTGGGCCGGTCCCGACGGGGACGATGTGGGGCTTGTATATGTCGCGCTCGCCGCCAAAGGCGAATGCTTTGTCCGCAGGCTTCAGCTGGGGAAGAACTCCGACCGCGAGCGGATCCGCACCGTCGCCGCTCACAATGCCTTTGACATGGCCCGCCGGTATCTGACGGGCCTGGATATCTGAAATTCAAAAACATAATCATACAGGAGGATCATCGTCATGACTTATGAGATCGATATTGCCGGAATGAAGAGGAATCTGCCGCTGTGCCCGGTTACCGACGACCTGTACATCGGCGCGTTTGTCATGTTCGGAGACGTGGAGCTGACCGTGCATGCCGCCGCCGAGCTGCTCAAGCGCGTTCCCGAATTCGATTACATCGTCGCTCCCGAGGCCAAGTCCATTCCGCTGGCCTATGAAATGAGCCGTCAGAGCGGCATCAACTACCTGATCGCCCGCAAGAAGGCTAAGGCCTATATGACCGGCGTTTTTGAGGTACGCGTACAGTCCATCACCACCGCCGGTGAGCAGACGCTGATCATCGACACGGCCGATGCCGAGAAGATCCGCGGCAAACGAGTGCTGATCCTGGACGACGTGATCTCCACGGGCGAAAGCCTTCGCGCCACGGAGGAGCTGGTAAATCGGGCCGGCGGGATCATCGTGGCCAAGGCTGCCGTACTGGCCGAGGGTGACGCTGCCGGCCGCCCGGACCTCACCGTACTGGCTCCGCTGCCGCTGTTCAACCCCGACGGATCCATCAAAGGCTGATCACATCAAAAAATTAAACGGGAGGCTTCCCTCCCGTTTTGTTCTCTTCCGTCAGTTTCCGTCCCGGAGACGGTCAAAAAACGCCCTGAGCACAGCGGCGCATTCCTCTCTCAGGACCCCGCCGTATACCTTGGGGCGGAATCCGTAGTTTTCGCTGAACAGGTCGATCACACTGCCGCAGGAACCGCTGTGTTCCTCCCGCGCTCCGTACACCACCGAGGAAACTCGTGCGTTCATGATCGCGCCCGCGCACATGGGACAGGGCTCAAGCGTGACATAGAGCGTACAGTTTTCCAGACGCCAGTCTCCCCTTTTTCGGCACGCCTCGCGGATCGCTTCCATCTCGGCATGCGCCGTAGCGTCGTGATCCGTCTCCCGCCGGTTCCGGCCGGACCCCACGATCTCCCCGTCCGCGCCGACGATCACACACCCCACCGGGATCTCCCCCTCGGCAGCGGCCTCTTTCGCCAGCTCCAGGGCGGCGCGCATGTATTTTTCTCTGCAGGAGGACAGGATGCTTTCCGTTTTGCTCATAGGGATCTCCCTTTCCATGGACGCGTTCGCCGTTACGGTAGCCAACACGGTGACCGTCCGGCCGTTTAGAAACGCGGACGCCCTTCGCTCAGCCATATGGTTCGGCGCCTTTCAGTTTCTGATGCCGCTGCTGGGGGCTCTGCTGGCCGGCACGATCTCCTCCCATATGGTTCGGTTCGGGCCTTGGATCAGCTTCGGCCTGCTGGCCTTCGTCGGCGGGAAAATGATCCTGGATGCCGTGAAGCCCGGAGCGGACGAGACCGGCGCCGATACTCTCGGCGCGTCGCGGCTCTTCGCTCTGGCCGTGGCCACGAGCATCGACGCCATGGCCGTGGGCGTATCCTTTGCCTTTTCTCCGCCGTCGCCGGGTCTGTGGCTGTCCTGCGCGGCGATCGGATGCACGACATTCCTTCTGACCCTCGCGGCGGCGTTCCTGGGCAGCCGGTTTTCCAATCTCCATCCCCGTAAAGCCGGGATCGCCGGCGGAACGGTGCTGGTCGCGATCGGCCTTAAGATTCTTCTGGAAGGTATTCTATAATCAAACTAAAAATAAGTCAAAGGCATCCGCCGTTCCTGTCGAAACGGCGGATGCCTTTTATCATTTTCCGCAGCTTTCCCGCAGTCACTCAGGCCGTCAAAAGTTACGACGCCCGAGACGCGATGCCCGAACCGGGTCCGGCCGGACCCGGATATAACGAACGCCCGGCGGGAATCCGCCGGGCGCTTTTGGTTAAATGGAAGGCTGTTGTATCCCGTTCAGGAAATTACTCCTGGGGGCCTTCCTGCTGCGCGGCCATGAACTTGGCATAGTTCTCCTGCGCGCAGCGGGCGGCCTCCTCATCGGACAGCCGGTACAGCAGCACGAACAGGATAGCCATGACCAGATAGAAGCAGGCGGGCACCCAGTAGGTGATGGTCATGAACTTGGGGATCCACTCCGCGGAGCCGGCCACACCCGGGGTATCGAAGCCGGTGTTGGACAGGAGCATCAGGCCGATGGTTC
>JAEEGH010029435.1_pt1 | contig 10734 bp, 3 predicted proteins | sample 9134181 | NCBI WGS metagenome assembly JAEEGH01 (sample SAMN16246544, study PRJNA631951) | gut metagenome | biome: gut microbiome; feature: rumen; material: DP-attached | host: Bos | place: Iran: Karaj | collected 2018-10
TTCCCATGTTGATTTTTGAGAGCGCGTATTCGTACGCCGCGTCGATCTGCTTCAGTACCGAGCCCGAAAACTCGCGCCGATCGATGAAGTTGGCCTTGGTGTCGCCACGGAAGACCGCGCACTGAATCTCCGTCCAAAACTTGCGCGAGCCGGCAAGCAACAGGAATGCGTACGTGGGAAGCATCTCCTCCCCTCTGCGCACAAGAACACCCCAGTCCTCAAGTTGCGACGCCGTCACCTTGCGGATGCCGCGCTTCTCGTCGGCGTTCTCGCAATTGGCCCTCGCGGTTCTGAACATAACGCCGCACAGCCGCTCAATCTCGCGGGATGTCACGGACACGCCTCGGCATATCTGGGAGTCAAATGCCTTGCCGCAATCTGCGGTACACAGGCATTGGAGATGGCGTCCACGATCCTGTCCGCAAGGCGAAAGCGCCAAGCGCGTCAACGCCGACGAGAGTGCGGTCATCTTCCACGCCAAAGATAATTCGCCCGCCGTTGCTGTTGGCGAAGGCAACGGCGGTTTTCAAGAACTTCAGATGATCGTCCGGCATGTCCCGCTTGAATTCAAGGACGTCCGTCTCACCATTTTTGATTTCGTCTTTCAGCATAGCCGGTTAATCGGTTTGTCGGTTAATCAGTACGTCGGTTTTGCGCACAGCGAATGCAGTGCACAACGACAGTGCAACTATAGTATCAAATTCCCGAATGTTGCGCGACCTTTTACTAAACCTAGTTGCCGGAGGTGGAGTAGGTCTTGAGGCCGAGGAGGATGTCGGAGACGCCGTTGGAGTCGGGCTTGCCGTCGCGGTCGGTGTCGACGCCGGAGACGAAGGCGGCGAGGGCCGCTTCGCGGTCGGCGGAGAGCGAGGAGGCCGGGATGATCAGGAGCCACTTGGTGTTCCAGGCGCTGCGGCCGACGAGGCGCGTGCAGTCGAGCGAGTCGTCGGAGGGGTCTTTGTCCTTTTCGTCGTAGTAGGCGCGGAAGCTCGGGTGCTTGCGGATGCGCGCGCCGAGGTCGTTGCCGCCCGTGGCGCCGTCGAAGAGCGGGGTCCAGTCCGGGTCGTCGAGCTGCGTGGAGCCAATCGCGTAGGGCGCGGGGACGGTCTGGTCCACGACCCGCCACGAGAGGACGGTGTCGCGGTCGCCCACGGCGCGCATCCGGTCCTCGCCGACGGGGACGAGGTAGACGGTCGGGGTGCGGGAGAGGTTTTCGTCGTCGTAGCCCTTGAGGTGGACGACGGCGGCGGAGATGTGGGTGGCGAAGTAGGTCGGGTCGAGCGAGGAATCGCCGCCCGCGAGTTCGTTGCCGAAGAAGTTGTAGCCCTGCGCGATGAGCGACGGGAACGGGATGACGAGCCCCGGTTCCTTCCCGGCCGTGGCGCCGGCGAGCGGCTGGCAGTAGTGCGTGAACTCGGGCAGCTCGTTGAGGTCCTCGACAAAGCACTTGCGGAGCGCGGTCTTCCACGCCTTGTCGCCCTTCTCGTCGTCGTAGATGCGGAAGAGGTCGTGGCGCAGGGAGAACCAGGTGGCGTAGGGCTGCGGGTTGTTGATGCCGAGCCGCGGCTTGAGGACGAGCCAGTTCTCGTCCATCTCGGCGAGGATGGCGGCGAGGCCGCCGTCGCCCTTCGCGGCGTCGGAGGCGACGAGCGGGTTGCCGTCGTCGTCGAACTCGCCAATCGTGCGCGTGCCGACGATGCGGGCGAGGAAGGCGTCGCCGCTCTTGCGGTCGGAGGAGAGAAGGCCGGTCTCGTAGTCGTAGGCCTGCGCGGCGAGGTAGGCGTAGCGCTGCGCGAGCTCGAACTGCGCGTCGTAGCGCGAGAGGGCGTTGTTGCGCGCGAGGCGGAAGAACATGTCGCTGTAGCGCGTCTTGGTGAGTACGTCGACGGCCTGCTGGCGAGTAAGTGTACGCTCGTCTATGATGCGCTCGGCTTCGGCGACGACGGTCTCGACGGCGCACTCGGCGGCGAGGAGTTCGACGTAGGCGTCGCGGCATTCGCGGGCGGCGGAGTAAACCTCGCCGGCTGCGGAGTAAACATCGTCGTAGAAGCCGTCATAGGTCGAGATGTAGTCCATTGTGATGCCGAGGACCTCCTCGGCGATATCGAAACCGGTCTGAATTCCGTCGGTGACGACGAGGGCGTCCTTGGCGGCGAGGAGGGCTCCTTCCGTCACGGTTGTCTGCGCCACATAGGCAGGTCCTGAAACGGCTTTGGCGAGCGCGGAAGGGTCGACATTGACGGTCATGCCCACGCCGCTGATTTCAGGAATGGCTTCGGAAACGGCCTTGTAGGTTTTGTCTGTGCACTGCTTGAGAGTCTCCAGGCTGTTGATGGCGACCTTAAGCGCGGCCTCCTGTGCGGCTGAGTAGGTCTCGTAGGCGGTCTTGGCTGCGGATAGAACCTGCTGAACGGTATGGAAGGCGGCGTCGCGGCGGGCACGGCCGACCTGGAGTTCAAACTCCTTGTTGGCCCTCTCCCAGTCGGAGAGCCGGCTCTTGAAGCCGCGGTAGGCGATGAGCAGCTCGCCCATCTTGTCCTGGATCTGGCCGCAGGCGCGGCGCTTGCCGGTGACGGCCGCGGGCTTGAGGATAATCCCGGTGGCGGACTTTTCGTAGACGAAGGTGTCGAAGTTCACTGTATCTCCGAAGTTGGGAATCAGGACGGCGAGGCCGTTGCGGAACTTGGCGGTGTCGCGGATGTAGAGGTTGGTGGTGATGGACTTGATGTCCTCGTCGGCCCGGAGGCCGAACTGCCACGGCTCCATCCAGGCGTAGTTGATCAGGTCCGGACCGTCGTAGCCCTGCGGGTAGGTGCCGCCGGGGCCGATGTCGCCTTCGTAGGGGTAGCCGAAGTATTCGATCAGACGGTTCTTCGTCTCGAGCTCCATCGTCTCGAGCTGGTTTTCACGCGAGAACTGCGACTCTGCGAGCATCCGCACGCGCGAGCCGTAGAACTGCGCCTTGTCGAGGGCGCGGCGGGCGTTTTCGAGCGCGGTGCCGGCGCGTTCGCGAATCTGCTCGTAGTGGGTCATCGTGTCGTCGCCGGGGTTGATCGGCGAGAGGTCGAACGGAATCGCGCCAGCGGCGAGGCCGAGGGGCGTAAGGCCGGCGTCCATGCGGTCCGTGCGCTTCTGGATGTCGGGGATGAGCGAGGCGAGGGAGGCGAGTTCGGGGACGGTGGAGCGGTCGATGCGGGCGAGGCCCTCGTCCTCGAAGGCGATGTCGACGCCGCTTTCGGAGGCCTCGGTCCAGGAACCGCCGGCGATGGTCCAGAAGTCCCCGGTCTTCTCGTCGGCGAGCTGCGTGACGGCGCCCGTGTCGGAAAACGCGCGCAGGTAGAGGGAGAGCCCGTCGGAAAGGGGCGAGACATATTCGCGCTTGGAGACGAGCTGCGCGTCGGTGCGGCAGACGCCGTTCCAGAAGCGGAGTTCGACGATCTCGCCGCAATAGTCACCGCCGAGGAAGACGAGCTGCGGCGCGGCCGAGAAGGAGACATCGTCGGAGGCGGTCCATTTCTGCGTCAGCGCGCCGTCGGGCGCGAAGAGGGAGACGGTCGGGCGGCCGCCGTCGCACCTCATGGCAATGAGCGTGTTGTCGCGGGAGGGAACGGTGCCGACGCGGTATTCCGCCTCGGCGAGGTCGCCGTGTTCGAGGCGGTCGCTCTCCATGTTGAAGACATGGGGCCGGAACGCGCCGGTATTCTCCTCGGTGTTCGCGTCGGAGAGTTTCCAGCCCTCCCAGGACGGCGGCGCGGGCGGCGAATTCTCGCTGGCGGCGACGAGAATCGCCTGCGCGTCGTAGGCCTCGGGCAGCGCGGTTGGGGCGCGGAGCGGGGCCGATTGGCCGATTTCGCGCTCGCTGAAGTCGCCGTAGAAGACGCAGCTCAGGACCTTCGTGCCGTTCGTGACGGCCAGATTGCGGGTCGTGGTGTACGGGATGGACTCGTCCTCGGGGATGAACGTGTACTGGTAGACGGTGTTGGTGACGGGGATGCGGTGGGCGACGAGGGTCGAGAACCAGAGTTCGTTCCCCTCGCGGAGCGTGAGCGCGAAGGCGCCGCCGTCGCCGAGGACGGTGACGAGGCCGGCCTCGTCCTCGCCCGGCGCGATGGACGTCTCGTCCGGGACGATTTGCAGCTCGCACGTCCAGGTGCCGCCGTCGGCAAAGGCCGGAAACGCATCGTCGTCTTCGGCGCGGTTGAGCAGCATGAACGAATCGGCGTTGAACCGGTAGCGCCAGTAACGGCCGGTCTCGGGCGCGGGGGCCAGCAGCGCGTTGGCGACGGCCCAGTTGGCCAGCGCGCCGAAGCCGCCGCGCGAGGCCCACTCGCCGTAGCCGAAGGCGCGCGTGGGGTCGTCGTCGAGGTAGCCGGCGGAAGAGGCGCCGCCGTTGTCGCGGTAGGCCTTGCGCGCGGTGCGGTCGACGACGGCGGAGGCGACCTTCGCCACGTCGTAGGCGGCCTTGGCGAACTTGGCCTCGTCGTAGTAGTCGACGTTGAGGACTGCGTCCGCGACGACCATCTCGCCCATCGCGGGCTCGCCCCAGGTGAAGTGGGGGTTGCGCAGAAGGCGGTAGTAGCCGGAGAGGGCGCTGAGGTAGTGGCCGTAGGCGTCGCCGTGGCCCTGCGGATAGAGGTCGGCGGCGTCCTTTTCGTCGAGGACGGACTCGTCGTTGCGCCCGGAGATGTCGTAGTTGACCATGTAGGCGACCTCGCCGCCGACGGGGCTCTTGGAGATGTTCCACGGGAGGCGGTTGAAGTAGGGCGAGATGTGCGTGGAGGGGGCGTTGTCGCCGGTGCGGCCGCGCAGGAGCGCGAGTTCCTCGTCGAGGAGCGTCGGCACCTGGTTGTCGAAGCAGAAGAGCGTCGAGGAGAGCGCGCCGTAGTCAAGCTCGAAACCGGTCATCTCGACGTTGTTGAAGTTGGCGCCGAATCCGATCGTGGGGTTGAGGGCGTCGGTCCAGGCCTCGTCGCCGAGGACGGTGTAGAGGTCCGCGAGGCGCGCGACGGCAAGCTGCAGCTGCTTGTTGGCGTCGGCGTCGTCGAGGCCGAGCGCGAGCGACATCGACTCGGCCTTGGAGAGAATCGTCTCGTAGAGCTGGATGAGGCCGACGGACGTGAGGTTGTCCTGGTTCAGGGCGACGTCGCCCTCGTAGGGCTTGCCGGCCTGGACGATCATCGAGACGGGCGTCTCGGCCTCGTTCTCGACGAGGTCGCGCATGCGCTGCGCGAAGGGCGTGACGTTGTTGAGGACGCGCTGCACCCAGCCCTCGGCGAGGGCCGGCGGGTCGGTCCAGGCGCTCCAGGCGTCGCCCATCGCGGCGTAGGAGGGGCTGTCTGGAGAGGCGGCGCGGTAGCGCACGGCGTAGTAGGTGTTGACCATGTTGGCGAGCGTGTCGCCCTGGCCGCCGATCACGAAGCGCGTGAGGCCCTCGGTCGGCTCGAACTTCTGGGAGTATTCGCCGTCGAAGTCCGTCGGGACGGAGCCGTCCGCGTGCGGGCGGCACTTGCGCCACTCGAACTCGTATTGGCCGGGCTTCCCGGCGAAGGCTTCGGCGTAGATCACGGAGAGCTGCTGGGAGAGGAGGTTGAGCGGGTCCTCGCGCGTGACGACGCGGCCGACATAGTACTTCGGGACGACCTTGACGACGTGCATCGAGATCGGATCCCCTTCGGCGACGTTCATGAGCGCGTTGGTGGCGTCGTTCTGGATGAGGGTGATGTAATTCGTGGCGCCCATCGAGAAGAGGGCGTAGTGGTCGCGCGGCGCGTAGGCGACGCGGTCCTCGGAGCCGGAGACCGCGACGTGCGGGCTCGGGAGGACGGGCGCAGTGGCGAGCTTGTCGATCGCGGCCTTCCACGCCGTCTTGCCGGCGGAGGTGGCGACGTCGTCGAGCAGGTTGCGCAGGACCTTGCGTTCGTCATCGGAGAGGACGTTCACGTGCAGGAGCGAGACGCCCGCAGGGTTGTCCTCCATCTCGCCCTCGAGCTTGAGGCAGCGCCCGACGTCCGCGGTCGTGTCGAGGTAGAAGCGCTTGGAGAGGTTGGGCGGGAGGCCGTCGAAGGTCCAGCGGCCCTTGCGCAGCGTGGCGTTGCCGCCGGCGCCCTGCTTGATGCCGAGGCCGGCGATGGCGGCGGCGACGGTGTCGAAGGTCGTCTTGTCGAAGCCTGTTGTCTGCGCGACGGTGGGGTCGAAGAGGACGGCGGTGGCGTCGCGTTCGGTGTCGGTCGCGGGCCAGACGACGGCGGCGGACTTGGCGTTCCAGACCTCGGGAAGGCCCGAGGCCGCGACGGTGAGGGTGCGACCGATCTCCATTTCGGGGACGGCGTCCGGCCATGCGACGCGCCAGGTCCAGGCGGCGGGATCGCCGGCCAGCGGGTCGGAGGTGGGGTCGCCGCCGAGGAGCGAGAGCCACGGCACGGCGGTTCCGACGGCGGGCCACTTGTTGGTGGGGATCGACGGGAAGGCGAAGCCGTCCTGCATCCTGTAATACATCCGCATCGTCGCCGTGCCGGCGGCGCGCGCCCAGAGCTGCTTCTTGCGGTCGCGGAAGGCGGGCGAGGTCGCGACCGGCTCGTCCCATTTGTCCTCGGGACACCACGGGTCGTCCAGCAGGTCGATCGGGTGCGGGCCGGGGAAGGCCTTGCCCGCGACGCAGCTGGCCGCGAGTTCGGGGTAGAGCACGTTGGTGGTCGCGACGTCGAACCACTGCATCGTCTTGCGGCCGTCCTTCACGTATTGGACGAGAACACCGGGTGCGGAGGATTCCGCCGTGTTGAGATCGGAACGCAGCGCCCACGCAACGTAGCCGCCCGCGCCAGGCAGCACGAGGGCGTGCTCCTCGTTGGGGTTGTAGCCGGTCTTTGCGGGGTCGTTCTGCACGTAGACCGTCGGCGTTGTGTCGCCGTCGGCCTCGATCACGCCCGGGCCGATCGCGGGCGGACCATTCTCCTCCAGGAGGCAGCCAGTCGCGGTGCAGACGGTGCCGAGGACCTTCTCGGTAAAGCGGCGCCGGTCGGTGCCCGTGACGCGGAGGTCCGAACCCTCAATGAACGAGAAGCATCCCGTGAGGTGGTTTGCGGGGCCGGTGTGGGCGCGGAGCAGCGCGACGATGACGTCGCCATAGTTGAGGGGGTGGTTCCAGAAGAGAACTTCGCCGAGATCCATGCCGGCGCGCGCGGGGCGGGAGGCACCGCCGATGTCCGTCCGGCCGAGCGCGCCGGAAACGACGCCTTCGAGAAGTCCGGGGACGGCGAGTCCCTGGGCGTTGGCCGGCAGTCCGTCGACGTAGAGCGAAAGGACGCCCCCTGGGGCGATGACGGCCGCGACATGGTGCCAGTCGTCGGGATCGTTGTCGATCGGGATGCTCTGCTCGCTGGCTTGGCCGCCCGAGGTGCCGCACGCGGCGTTGAGGCGCAGGCCCTCCTTGCTCCGCTCGAGGTCGAGCACGAGGTAGTCGGCGCCGTCGGCCGAGGCGAGGGCGAGGGTCGAACCGGAGCCTTCGGAGACCTCTTCGGCCTTCGCCCAGAACATCACCGCCCCGCCGTCGGCCGCGAAATACTGGCGTTCGGGGAGCGCGGCGGTGGCGTTGGTCGAGGCGAGGTAGAGGGCGGCGTTGTGCGAGAAGATCGAATCGGAGGCGGAGCCGAGCTGCGAGGCGAGGACGATCTGCGGCGTCTCGCCCTCGCGCGGCCAGCGCACGGAATAGACCTGCGGGAGGGTCGGGATTTCAAGCGCCTTGGGCATCGCCTCCTGCTGCACGGAGGTGTTCCACCAGACCTCGAGGGTGCCGGGGCGGACGCCGTAGACGACCGAGGCGTAGGTGTTGGTGTCGGTCGAGGAGGCGTCCGGCGTCTCGGCGGCGGTGTCGGGCTTGGCGGCCGCGTAGATACCGGGGTTCCAGACCGGGTCGGAGGCGGCCTCGTAGATGAAGCCGGGGCTGTCGGGGTCGCAGGACGGGGAGAAGCCGGGCGCGAGGCCGGCGACGGAGCCGCCGCGCAGCCGCAGTTCGGCGCCGACGCGGATGTCCTGCGGCAGCAGCGTGAAGAAGGAGGCGTTGGAGCGCAGGACCGAGCGGATCGGCACGAACCAAATGTTGTCCTCAACGTCGAGCCGCAGCATCGACCAGCCTTCGCCCGTCGTCTGGAAGGTGCCGTCCGTGCCGACCGCGCGGGCGTGGCCCTCCGGCTCCTGGTACTTCATCAGCGTGGCGGTGTATTCCGAGGGGATGTAGACGGGGCGGCCGGCGTCGTCCGCGACGTCGCCGCGGACGAAGACGGTGGTGTCCTTCGGCCAGTCGCAGGCGTACTGGTCGAGTTCGAAGGGCCACTGCACCTGCATCTCGTCCGTCTCCATCCAGTAGACCTCCATGTTCCACGGCGCGTCGGTGGTGGGGCGCAGCGGATAGACGTTGCCGTGCTTGGGGCTGTACGAATGCTTGCCCTGGTGCTGGTAGTAGTAGTCGCCGCGGTTGTCGGTCGGCTGGACGACGGTCGGGCGGGCGAGAAGCCCTTCGGTGCCGTAGCCGCGGCCGTCGGGGCGGAGCGCGCGGCCGATTTCGCCCTCCATGCGGTTCACGGCGGGACGGCAGATTTCGACGATCTGCACATGCAGGATCCGCTCGTAGAGGCCGGTGTCGTAGTAGGCCATGACGACCTGCCCCTGCAGCTGGCCGTAGGCGTAGAGCATCTTGGTGGAGGGGTCGAGGGTGAGGCCGGAGACGACGCGGTTGGTGAGCACCTGCTCGATGCCGGCGGCGCTGTTGGTGTAGACGCCATAGACTGGCTTCAGCAGCTCGTCGGGGCCGAAGAACTTCACGAACTTGCCCGAGAGGTCGATGGCCGGGGCGTTGTAGGGGTAGTCCGTCCAGTAGATGCGGCGCGGGCGGCCGGAGCAGGCGGCGGAGACCACGTAGGTCATCGGGAGCGCCGTGCCGTCGGAGAGGATCCAGGTGAAGACGCGGGTGCCGCCGAGCGTGACGAAGAGGCGGCGGTCGGCCGGGTCGAAGAGGAAGCCGTCGGGATGGTCGGCGAGGAAGCGGTCGTAGGTGGCGGCCCAGTCGACGTCGAGCGGCGGCTCGACGACGTCGCCGAGGTAGTATTCGGGCTTGGTGCGCTCGATGGGGAAGCCGGCCTCGGAGGCCGCGAGCAGCGCCTGGTCGGCGCCGGCGACATCCCGCAGGGAGACCGCGTTGGTCGACCCCGGCGCGACGATCGCCATCGCGGGGTAGTTGGGGTTGGCGGCGAGCCACGCGTTGTCAGCCGCGCTGCTGCTCAGCCGCAAAGTCGGTGCCTGAGGCACTCCAAGCGTGTATCCCGCGTCGGCGGCGAAGGCTACAGAAGTGGCAAGTGCTATTGCGAAGATGGTTGCAAATGTCTTGGTCATTGCCATGCTCCATTTTTAGACAGGATTCCAGGATTTGCAGGATCGACAGGATTGTTGTTGGGGTCGCCTGCTACACCTTGCTCCGGTAATTTCGACAGGATTCCAAGATTTGCAGGATTGACAGGATGAGGGGAAGAATCTCCTGTGAATCCTGAAAATCCTGTAATCCTGTCTTCTGAAACCGCAGCATGCGGCCTGTATGTTCGGTATTTCCGCTTGAACTGAAGACTTCCGGCTCCGAAGTTGATAAGCAGTCCGACTTCCATGCCAGTAGCCTTCAGATAACTGACCAGTTGGGTCTCGTGTACGGGAAGCAGATTCGACACAGCTTTCAGTTCGACGATCAGCTTTCCCTCCACGAGAAGGTCTGCGACAAAATCTCCGACAACCCTTCCGCGGAATTGCGCAGGGATCGAAACCTGCTGAGCCACGGCGATTCCGGTATCGGAAAGTGCTATGGATAACGCATTTTCGTATACCTTCTCAAGGTAGCCAGGACCGAGTTCGCGGTGGACATCCATCGCGCATCCAATCACCGTTCGAGAGAGAACGTCATCAATCATCGAAGAATCCCTATAAATCCTGAAAATCCTGTAATCCTGTCAAAGAAAACTACCGAACCCTCATGATGAAACAAAGGGCGTAATATGGCGGTCTATTCTCATGCGCTTGGCCGCCGCCGACGCTGCTCGTGGCGTAGACGTGGCTGGCCCAGCTAGGGTCGCTGCTCAGCTTGGACTCGGCGTCGTATCGTGTCGTGGTCACCCTGATCGCCTCCGAGGCGCCCGGTTCGATGCCCTCAAGTGCGTCGTCACCCACGTATTCGTGGCGGTGGCTTGGCATCTCGTCCATGGAGAGTGCGTGGGTCTTTTCGCCGCCCTTGGCGCCGACGGCATACTCGCCGCCGGCGCCGGCGACGAAGCGGTCGCGCAGGTCGGGGGTGCCGTTCTGGCCGTTGCAGAGCTTCCATCCATCGGGGATCGAGTCGACCGAACCGCGCCAGATCACGATGCCTCCGACCGGGAACGTCCCGAGTCCGGAAAGGGTCCCGCCGACGGCAAGGCTGCCGCCCAGGGAGGCGTCGAGCGTCGTGAAGAGCGAAGCGGCCGTTGCGGCGCCGGAAATCTTCGCTGTGCCGGCGGAGGCTCTTCCGGAGACCGACAGGTCGCCGCTCGCGGCCACGGCGTCGAGCGCCATCGTCGCCACCGGGACGGCGAGCAGCTTCTGGCGCGGTGAAATCTCCGCCCCGGATCCGGCGACCGTGAGCCCGAGGAAGAGGGGTGATCCGACATGCCCGACCAGCGCCTTCGCGAGGCCGTTCGTGGGCGGACCGTCGGAAAGCGATGCGCC
>JAEEGH010029436.1_pt1 | contig 10734 bp, 6 predicted proteins | sample 9134181 | NCBI WGS metagenome assembly JAEEGH01 (sample SAMN16246544, study PRJNA631951) | gut metagenome | biome: gut microbiome; feature: rumen; material: DP-attached | host: Bos | place: Iran: Karaj | collected 2018-10
TTTTCTGAGTTTGAGCGTTTCAAAAACAATTACGAATCTTTGCCGAATTTCTTCGAGACGGCAAACGACAACTTCATCAAGAAGGAATCGGTAATGTACGACTATCTGTTTTCGAATATCGACGGAAAGTCATTGGACGCTCAGCAGCGCGCCGCCGTCATTACCGACGAAAACAGAGTGCTTGTTCTGGCTGGCGCAGGAAGCGGAAAGACGCTTACAATTGCTGCAAAAGTAAAATATCTCTGCGAGGTTCGCAAGGTCAGTCCGAGGGATATTCTTCTTATTTCCTTCACGAGGAAATCGGCTCAGGAAATGACTGAGCGCATCTGCAACAAACTTGGCATCATGGCTGAGGCAACGACTTTCCACAAACTGGGACTCGACATCATCAAAAATGCTGAGGGCAGATGCCCTGACATTTCGGACGAGAGCGTACTGAATCGTTTTGTTCACAATTTCTTCGAAAAGGAACTTCTGAACTATCCCGATTTGATAAAGAATCTGACCGAATATTTCACATATTTCCTTGAAATTCCCGATAAAGTTGAGGATTTCTCTTCGCTCGGCGAATATTACGAGGCTGAAAAGAATGCCGACCTCGAAACGCTGAAATCGAAATACGACCGCGAGAAGTTTGTTCAGGAGAAAAGTTCGGAAAATGCGAAGAAATATACGACGCTGAACAACGAGAAAGTTAAAAGCCTTGAAGAAACGAAGATTGCGAACTTCCTGTTCATGCACGGCGTGAATTATGAGTACGAAAAGCCTTATCCTTTCGAGAGCGACGACCCTTTGCGCAAGTCGTATTGTCCCGATTTCTATCTGACGGACTATGACATTTATCTTGAGCATTTCGGCGTTTCCGAAAACTTCAGACTGCCTTGGCTTTCAAGGGTGGAGGAAATGAAATATCTTGACGGAATAGATTGGAAGCGCAAATTCCATCAGGAACACGGCACAAAGCTGATTGAAACGTATTCGTTCTATAGTTCACAAGGCGTTCTGTTCAAAAAACTCGAGGAAGTGCTGCTCAGCAATGGTGTGAAATTAGCGTCTCGCGATTTTACAGATGTTTTCAATACCGTTTATGCCAGCAAGAGCAACAAATATTTTTCTGAGTTTATAAAGCTCTGTTGTACTTTTGTAACGCTCTTCAAATCAAATAATTATAAGGTTGAATATATCGAGGTCCTCCGAAGGGAAAACATATCGCATGAGAAGGACAAATTCTTGAGAGATAGAACAAACCTTTTCCTCGACATTATAAAAACAATCCTTACGGCTTATCAGAGTTATCTTTCTGCAAACAATGCCATCGATTTTTCAGACATGATAAACAACGCCGCCGAAAGGGTTGCCGAGGGTTGCGAAATAACTCCATATAAGTATGTGATTGTAGATGAATATCAGGACATTTCGAAGTCGCGTTTTAATTTTCTGAAGGCTATTGCCGACAGAACGGGCGCGAAATTCTTCTGTGTGGGCGATGACTGGCAGTCTATTTACCGTTTTGCAGGAAGCGATATCTCGTTATTTACCGATTTTGAAAGATATTTCGGCTACACAAAAGTTCTGAAAATAGAAAAGACTTACAGAAATTCGCAGCAGCTTATAGATGAGGCTTCGCGCTTTGTGTTGCAAAATCCTATGCAGTTGCGCAAGGATTTGCGGTCGGACAAACGCCTTGATTATCCGCTCGTATTCTGGGGCTTCGACGACGATGCCGGAAGGGTATTGCAGTTGGCGATAAACAAAATTGTGTCTGAGTTCGGAACAAAGTCCTCAATCTTGCTTTTGGGACGAACGAACTATGATGTTGAGATTGCAAAACGAACTGGGCTGTTCAAGGTTACGCACGAGAATCAGAAGGAAAATCTTCATTACATTCCAATTCCGGAACTGCCGATAGAGTTCATCTCGGTTCACAAGTCGAAGGGATTGGAGGCAGATAATGTTATTCTTCTGAACTTCAAGAACGAGAAACTTGGCTTCCCGAATCAGATTGCCGATGATAATGTTCTGAATCTTGTTCTGACTACATCCGAGAAATTCAAGTTTGCCGAAGAACGCCGTCTGTTCTACGTTGCAATAACGCGAACCAAGAACAGAACTTTCATTCTGACTGACAATAAGATTCCGTCGCCATTCTTCAAAGAGTTCTCCGAGTCAAAATCGGTCTGCTTTGCGGCGATAAGAAAGCCTTCGGATGAGAATCAGACAAAGTGTCCGTGCTGCAAAACTGGCAATCTGCTTAAGGTAGAGCATAACGGAAAATCGTTTGTCGGATGCTCCAACTTTCCGAAGTGCCGATACACGCTTCGTGATGCTACAGTTCTGCTTAATCCGAAGAAATGTCCGTATTGCGGAGGTTTTCTTGTAAAACGTAAGAGCAAAGACAGACATTGGTTTGTCGGCTGCACAAACTTCCCGTATTGTGAGTACACCGAGGCTCTTTCAGAAAACGAAAATAGTGGCATAAGGTATAATTATTACGCTCGCCGAAGAAGGTAGTTTTTGTATCAGTATAAAATTTATTCACTAAAATGTATTGCGTTTGTAATACAAAAGTAATACTTTTGCAGTTGAAAGTATCACATTAAATTACAGCGTATGGCAACAGCAGTAGTAAGAAAACCTGTTTCGTTCCGTTTGAATGCGGCTTTGTTGGAAGAACTGAAGCGCAAGGCGGCAAGTGCAAATCGCTCGCTCAACAACTATGTTGAGAGTGTTCTGCTCGACGATGTTTATAACGAGCCGAATGAGGAAACAAGGGCGGCGATATTGGAGGCTAAGAGTAGAAAATCTTATCCCGAGAATGAACTTTATAGTAGCGTAGATGAGATGTTAAACGATATTCTTAACGAAGAATAAAATCTAAGGCGCGTATCGAGCAAGAATGCAGATACGCGCCTCTTTGGTTATTTTTGTGTAAGAGAGAGAATTTTAGTCGCCCATACGAGCCTTCGACTCCTTGCCGGCGCCGCTGCCCTTGTACTTGCTGCTCGTTGTGTTGAAGTTGTATCTCAGCGACACGTTCAGACGCTGATAGTTTCTGATATTGTTTATGTCGATAGTATAATATCCGCAGTCCATAAAGGCCTTGTGTCCGTCGTACTTCGTGTAAGTCGCTCTCAGACAGAGCGCATCGTTCTTCAGCCAGCATTTCTGGATTGTTGCGTTGAAGTTGAACTTATGCGATTTGAGATAGAAATTCTGCACGTTTCCTTTTGAGTTGTACTCGCAGCCGAGTTCAAACTGCCAACTGTGCTTCAGTCTGAATGTGTTCTGTATCTGAGCGATGGCAAGAGGCTTCGTCAGACTGATGGTGCGCTTTCCACTTACCTCGCGAGGGTCGGCAAGGTCTATTGTCGTGCGGTGGTTCAAGATGCCTACCGTCAGACTCGGAGTCCACACGCCGATGGTTGGCGATGCGTTCAGGAATGCCGACAGATTGTTTATCGGGTTGGCAAGGTTGATGTTTGTCAGAAGAATCGTTCCCTCGTCGTTGTAGAGGTACGACCACTCGGTGAGCAGATTTGTTATGTGCTCGTAACTTGCCGACAGGTTAACGAACTGCCAACGGACGTTAAGTCCCAGTTCGTGGTTCTTCTGGTTCTCGAGTTTAGGGTCGCCACTCTGAATGGTGTAACTGTTAAGATAATATGTGCTGTTGCTCAGTTGCCAGTAGTTTGGGCGGCGTGTGCGCACGCTGTAACTTAACGATGTCTGAACCTTTCCGAACTGTCTTGAAAGCGCGATGTTTGGGAAGAAGTCGTCGGTGGCTCTGTTCAGACTGTTGCTTGCGTCGATGTGGTCGGTATAGTCAAGTCCAACGTGCTCGTAGCGCAGACCGATGCTTCCGTCTACGATTTTTGGCAGACTGAAACTGTAGTCGAAGAAAACGGAGATGTTCGTCTCAGTAGTCTTCGAGTCGGTACTTGGAATCATCGCGTTGTTGATGGCGTAGGTCGATTTGCGGTTCACGAGTGTTATCTCGTCGCCCACGTTCAGCATACCCTTCCATATCGGATAACTCAGAATCAGTTTCTCGGCAATCATGTTGCTCGATGCTGTCTTTATTGAGTTCATCAGGGTTGTCGGTTCGTTCGGATGATTCTCTGTTATAGAACCGTCCTCCTCGCTCTTGTTTGTGTAGAAATCGGTGTTGAGGTCGATTTTCAGTTTGCCAAACTCGCCGTTGTAATAGGCGTTGCCCTGCCAACTGTAAGGCTGACGCTCCTTTGTCATGTTCAGGCCCGATGTATTCTCGGTTATCTCGTTGTTGTGGTTAATCTTGCTTTTAGTCTCGTCCTTGTCAATACCGTAGAGTTTCTTGTTACATTCAATTCTGAATCCTGCCGAATGTTTCTGCGAAATCTGCCAGTTTGTGCCAAATGTGTAGTTCATGCCGTAGCCGTGCCATTCAGAGTTCATTCTGTTTTCCTGCTCTATTGACTTTACTTCGTTTGCTTTCGAGAACCACGAATTCTGTAAAGCCTCAGTTTTGTTTCTGTTGTGCCATGCCCAGTAGTTCACGTTTCCGAAGAAGTCGAGCGACTTGTATCTGTAGTTCATGTTGAGCGATACGTTAGGGTCGTTGTGATTGTAATACAGATGATAGTTGTCGCTGGCATTAAAACTGAATCCAAAGCCCTCGCCCTGACGCTTTATTGTGCGGATGCGAACAACCGATGTAACCGTGGCATCGTATCGCGAGCCGGGATTCATGTCAACCTCAACGCTCTCAATCTCTTCGGAGCGCAGACGCTTCAGTTCATCCTTGTCTTGAAGTTTCCTGCCGTTAATGTATATTACAGGCGAGCCCTTTCCGAGCACTTCCAGTCCGTCTTGAGTCTCTCTCAGTCCCGGAATCTTGGTAAGCATCTCCTCGGCTGTTCCCGATTTCTCGAGAACCGAGCCTTGAACCTGCGTAAGCATCGATGTGCCGTGCAGTTTTGTCTTCGGAAGTTGAGCCTTAACAACCACCTCGTTGAGAGTCTCGGGCGATTCTTTCATCGTGACAGGCTCGTTTGCCTTTCCGAAGTTTACATATTGAGTCTGGAATCCCACGCTCGAAAACTTCAGAACGCAGTTGCTTGTGTTTGCCGATATGTTGAACTTGCCGTTCTCATCCGAAACCGTTCCGTTTACGAAGGCAGAGTCGGGGAGCGACAGAAGTGAGATGTTTACGTATGCCATTGGGTTGCCCTTGGTGTCGATGATTTTGCCGTCGATTTTTTCAGACTTGGCAAAACTGCTTAGCGATGCTATCGTAAGAAGTGCCAGAAGTGATGATTTTGTTTTCATGTGTATGTTTTGTATTATTGTTTTTTACTCTTGTACTGCTTAGACGCAACGAGATGCACATTTGGTTGCATCTGAATGAAAAAAATTTTTTCGTGCTCACAAATGATACTTACCAACATAATTTATAATACTTTATTTCATGGAGAAAAATCGGGTGCGAAAACGGGAAAAAATCTGACTTGCATATTCTTTCATTACGGTATCTTTTCTATAACTTTGCCATAAATCGTGTAAAAAACTATAATTTAGATACAAATGAAGAAAATATTGATTCTTGCGGCCCTTTTTGCCGCGCAGATGACAATGGCGCAGAAGCCTGCCATTCCGAGGGACGAGAAGATTGAGCAGAGAGTTGAGGCTACGCTCAAGAAGATGACTCTCGACGAGAAGGTGGGTCAGATGCTCGAACTTAATATGGACGGTATGGGCAAAATTACCGTAGAGAACGGCAAGCCCGTGTGGAAACTGAACGAGCAGACGCTCGATACCGTAATTTCTAAATGGAAGATTGGCTCAATCCTCAACGTGCCGATGTCGCGCGCGGCAACCGTCGCCCAATGGCAGGAGTGGATAAGGCTTATTCAGAAGAAGTCTATGAAGTACATCGGCATTCCCGATATCTACGGACTCGACCAGAACCACGGCGTTACATACACGCAGGGCGGAACAATCTTTCCGCAGCCTATAAACCTTGGTGCGTCGTTCAATATCGAACTTGCTCGCGAGATGGCAGAGATTACAGCCTACGAGACTCGTGCCGGAAACTGTCCGTGGGTTTACAATCCGGTGCTCGACCTTGGCAGAGACCCTCGCTGGTCGCGCCTTTGGGAGAGTTTTGGCGAGGATGCCATCGTAAACGCTCGCATGGCTGAGGCCGAAATCAACGGCTATCAGGGCGACGACCCTAACCATATAGGAAAGTACAAGGTGGCAACAAGCGTTAAGCATTACTTCGCCTACGGCGCACCATTCTCGGGCAAGGACCGTACTCCTGCCTACATCTCTCCGGCTATGCTCCGCGAGAAGTATTTCGAGCCGTTCAAGGCTGCCATAAAGGCTGGCGCGCTTACTATTATGGTCAACTCCGGAAGCATCAACGGCGTGCCGGTTCATTCAAGCTACGAATATCTCACGAAGTGGCTGAAACAAGACCTCAACTGGGACGGAATGATTATAACCGACTGGGCTGACATTAACAATCTTTACACTCGCGAGCATGTGGCAAAAGACCGTAAGGATGCCATCAGAATAGCAATAAATGCCGGCATCGACATGAGTATGGACCCTTACAATGTTGATTTCTGCACACTCCTGAAGGAACTTGTAAACGAAGGTAAGGTAAAGCAGGAGAGAATTGACGATGCCGTTCGCCGAATCCTTCGCCTGAAATATCGCCTCGGCTTGTTCGACGAGCCTAACACCGGTGGAAAGGGCTACGAGAAGTTCGGTAGCGAGGAGTTTTCAAACCGCGCTCTTAAATCGGCAGAGGAGAGCGAGGTTCTTCTGAAGAACGACGGCATCCTTCCGCTGAAGAAGGGCTGCAAGATTCTTGTAACAGGTCCTAACGCCAATCAGATGCGATGCCTTAACGGAGGCTGGACTTACAGTTGGCAAGGTTCGAGAGTTGAGGATTTGGCTGCCAACTACAACACAATCTTCGAGGCTATCGGCAACAAATACGGAAAGCAGAATGTGATTCTTGAGCAGGGCGTAACCTACAACGAAGAAGGACAATATTTCGAGGAAAATGCTCCTGAGATAGACAAGGCTGTCAAGGCTGCCGCAAATGTTGATGTTATTGTGGCTTGCATAGGCGAGAACAGTTATTGCGAGACTCCCGGAAACCTTACAGACCTCACTCTTTCTGAGAATCAGCGCAATCTGGTAAAAGAACTGGCAAAGACAGGCAAGCCTATCATCCTTATCCTGAACGAAGGACGCCCTCGTCTTATAACCGACATCGAGCCGTTGGCAAAGGGCGTAATCGACATCTTCCTGCCCGGCAACTACGGAGCCGATGCCTTGGCTAACCTTATGGCTGGCGATGCCAATTTCTCGGCAAAGATGCCTTACACCTATCCGCGCGAAATCAACTCGCTCAATACTTACGATTACAAGGCAAGCGAGGAGGTTGGAACGATGTCGGGCGCATACAATTACGACGCAAAGGTATCGCTTATGTGGCCTTTCGGCTACGGATTGTCATATACAAAGTACGAGTACAGCAATCTGAGGGTTGACAAGTCTACATTCAATTCTGACGACGTATTGACCGTTACTGTCGATGTGAAGAATGTGGGTAATGTAGACGGTAAAGAGCCTGTGCTGATGTATTCGTCAGACTTGGTTGCATCAATCGTGCCAGACAACAAGCGTCTGCGTTGTTTCACAAAGGTAGAGTTGAAGGCCGGCGCGAGCAAGACCATAACATTCAGACTGTCTGCGCGCGAACTGGCTTTCGTAGGAGCAGACGGCAAATGGATTATAGAGGAGGGTGATTTTGTAATCAAAATCGGAGACCAGACTCAGAAAATCCAATGCAGCACAACAAAAGTATGGAACGAACCTAATATCTGATACTTTCTTGAAGATTCATAGAGAAATCCCGACGTCGGACTAAGCAACAGCCGATGCCGGGATTTTCGTTTACAAAAAAGTAGCCTCTGTAACAAATGGCTACTTATGCTGTTTCTGTTTGGATAGACATTTCCTTCGGGATGCCTTCGGGATTCGTTCGGGATTTCTGCGTCTTCCTATGCTTTGCTTGTTAAGACTCAGTTAAGACTTTCTCCGAATCGTTCTCGAACCTTCCCAGTACCTTTCCTGTACCTTTCGGCTTGCTTGGATGTATCTTCCCTCTTCCTACCTTCTTCCTACCTTCTTTCTACCTTCTTCCTTCCCGCTATTTTGTATTTCCAAAAGAACACTTCGTGTCGTAATTGTTCTGTTCTTTCTCGACAATTATGAATTGTTAATTTTGAATTCTGAATTCAGAGTCAATTGATTGAATTTTTCAAAGCGAAAACGAATAGGGCAGAAGCGATTTCATTCCATCCTCGATAATCATTGTACCGTTTTTGCCGTAAAGCATCACGCGGATATGCTTGCCGGCTCTTCTCTCTTCCTCCGAGATAACCTGACGGCAGCTTCCGCAAGGCGAGATAGGCTCATCTATGAAATCGCCGTCGGTATAAGCCGCGATGGCAATTTCTGCTATTCTGCTCTCTGGGTGGTTTGCCGATGCGCTGAATATGGCGGTTCGCTCGGCACACAATCCCGACGGATATGCCGCATTCTCCTGATTGGCTCCGCAGACTATCGTTCCGTCGGTAAGCCTTACGGCCGCTCCGACCTTGAATTTTGAATAAGGTGCATAACTACCATTTATTGCATTTTTTGCTGCTGTCAGAAGTTCTTGGTCGGCTTTTTTCAGCTCGTCCCAATCGTAGATGTCAGCATTAAAAACGATACTTTTTTTTCTCATGTTTTTTCTGCTTAATGAATTTATTTATACAAAATTAAGAAAAAAAATAAACGATATGCATTATTTTTAATTATTTTTGCAGAATCTATGAAGTTTAACGGTTTTTATGAGACATAAAATACAAATACTATTCCTCGTATTGATGTTTACTGGTGTGGCTGTCGCGCAGACAACAAAGAAGAATAGCACATATCAGGAATATATTGACAAATATAAATTCATAGCCGTAAGGCAAATGTACGAATACAATATTCCTGCCAGCATAACCATTGCGCAAGGCTTGTTCGAGAGCGGCGCGGGGCAGTCGAACCTTGCCAAGATGAGCAACAATCATTTTGGCATAAAGTGTGGCGGCGACTGGACGGGCGAGAGCATCACATACGATGATGACTCAAAGGGTGAATGTTTCAGAAAATATGCTACCGTACTCGAAAGTTATGAAGACCACTCAAAATTCCTGAAAGGACGTTCGCGCTATGCAAAACTGTTCGACCTAAAGCGTACTGACTACAAAGGATGGGCAAACGGTCTTAAACAATGCGGATATGCCACAAATCCGAAATATGCCTCGATGCTTATAAATCTGATTGAACTCTATGAACTTGACAAACTCGACCATATAGAATCGGCAAAGGAGATTGAAGAGGAGATGACTGGCATTTCGGCCTCTAACAACGAGCAGTCGGCCTATTCTCTGGCCACGTCGTCGCCAAAGTTGCAGGAGACGCAAGACCAAAGACCGATTACGAATTACGAGGAGGAATATGCGCGCGTAGGTGCTCAGAATACAACGAAGAATACTCCGCATAAGCCGCAGACAAGTCAGCACAAGGCTGGCTCTTCGTGGAAAACGGCAATAAAGAACATAACTCAGTCTATGTCTCCGAAGTCATCTGGCGAGAAGACAGCCAAGAAAGCCTCAAAGCCAGCAGCAACAGCATCGGCTTCGCACAAAGTTAAGAAAGAGGCTCCTAAGGCTACGGCAAAAAGAACTACGGCAGCGGTCGATTTCACAGGCTCTGGCTTCGACCATACAATATACAAGAACAACGACTGCTATTGCATTAAGGTCAAGAAAGGCGACACGTTCAGAAGTCTGGAGAAGAGCATGAAACGCTCGCGCTTCCTTCTGGCACGCGACAACGAACTTCTTGGCGATGATGAGGAACTCGAGCCGGGAATGTTCATCTATCTCGAAAAGAAGAAGAATTCGTACTCGGGCACTCAGAAAGAGTATGTCGTAAAGCCGAACGACTCGATGTATTCAATCTCGCAACGCTTCGGCATCACCCTCAGCGCGCTCTACAAACTTAACGGAAAGGGCAAGAACTACACGCTCAGGGTGGGCGACGTTCTTAAACTGAAATAAAGGATAACTTGCAGAGACGGCTATTTGCAATCGGCGCATCTTGACATTTTTTTATGCCATAGAACAGCAAAAGATTAAAAAAACAACTATCTTTGCAGCTGAAAATAATTTTAGAGATGTTTTTAAAGAAAAATCCAAGAAATTGGCATGTTAAAAAAGGTCAGGAACTGACCGAGATGGACAAGAGAATACTTTTCTGGCAGAACAAAGGAAAACTTGTCCCAACAAGAGAACTAATAAAAACTCCGGAGCAGATTGAGGGAATACGACGCGCAGGTGTCATAAACACGGCGGTTCTCGATCTTGTTGCCGAAAAGATACATGCCGGAATGTCTACACTCGAGATAGACAATCTGGTGCACGATTTCACAGTCTCGCATGGCGCAATTCCGGCTTGCCTTAATTATGAGGGCTTTCCGAAGAGTTGCTGTACTTCGATAAACGAGGTGGTTTGCCACGGCATTCCGTGCGAGGAGGATGTGCTCGAGGAGGGCGACATCATCAACGTTGATTGCACAACGATTCTCGATGGATATTTCGCTGATGCAAGCCGTATGTTCATCATCGGCAAGAC
>JAEEGH010029437.1_pt1 | contig 10733 bp, 9 predicted proteins | sample 9134181 | NCBI WGS metagenome assembly JAEEGH01 (sample SAMN16246544, study PRJNA631951) | gut metagenome | biome: gut microbiome; feature: rumen; material: DP-attached | host: Bos | place: Iran: Karaj | collected 2018-10
ATGTATATTTATTGCATGGAAATGTAAAGCAAATTCTTAAAAAATCGAATTGATATTGGTTCAGTGGTTCAGTGGTTCAATTAAAAAAAACCTATTTCTATGCTCAAATTCATTTCATATTTATATATATATTTATATATATATAAATATGATACTAACTTGTGTTTTTTTAATTAGAAGTTTTAGAACTGAACCATTGAACCACTGAACCACCCAAACAACTTTATTACTTTTCCAGAACCCTCCAAACAATTATATCGAATTATTTGGCGGAATGGATTTTTTGGCTTATCTTTGCAACCTGAATAGTAAAAACCTAAAAACGTAATGGCAAAAACAGTTTTGTGCGATGTAGATAATGCGCGTCTGGATTCAGAGGCAGGAATAATCGTTTAGGTTATTATAAGATAACAATAATGAAATACGAAAATACTTTTAAGGCAATAGACCAGATCCTGTGGAAAGAGCAGGGATGCGGTAGTGAGCTAGACTATCTGGAGCAGAAATCATGGATGCTGTTCCTGAAGTACCTCGACGACCTTGAAACGGAACGCGAGGAAGAGGCAGAACTCGACGGCAAGACCTACAAGCGACTGGTGTCTGGTTTCTACCGTTGGAGCCAGTGGGCAACGCCTAAGAAAAAAGACCCTCAAACAGGTAAGATGGTACTCGATACCGTCAACGCCATGAGTGGCGACGACCTGGTGGAGTTTGTCGATCAGAAACTTTTCCCATACCTCAAGGACTTCCAGAATACTGCCACTCAGACGGATAGCCTTGAATATAAGATAGGCGAGATCTTTGGCGAACTGCACAATAAGATTCGCTCAGGATTCAACATGCGTGAGATCATCAACATGATTGATGAACTCCACTTCCAGAGCGCTGAGGACAAGCACGAGATGACGGTGCTCTATGAGAGTAACATCCAGCGCATGGGTAATGCAGGCCGTAATGGTGGTGAGTATTACACACCGCGCCCCCTGATTCGTAGCATCATCCAGGTGGTAGATCCCAAGATTGGCGAAACGGTCTATGACCCTGCTTGCGGTTCGGCTGGTTTCCTCTGCGAGGCATTCCTCTACATGAAGGATAAGATTAAGAGTGTGAAAGACCACGAAATCTTGCAGAAAGATACTTTCTATGGCAAGGAGAAGAAAGGGTTGCCCTATATCATCGCCACGATGAACATGATATTTCACGGTGTATCTGCCCCCAATATCACGCATGGTAATACCCTTGCGATGAACCTGAGTCAGATTCAGGAGAGCGATCGTAAGAATGTGATTCTTGCCAATCCTCCTTTTGGTGGTAACGAGCGAGGCGAGGTGTTGCAGAACTTTGAGATACGCACCTCTGAGACAGCCTATATGTTCATGCAGCATTTCATCAAGATGCTGAAGGCTGGTGGTCGTGCCGGTATCGTCATCAAAAATACCTTCCTGAGTAATGGCGATGCCAGCGCCATCCGCAAGATGCTCTTGGAAAACTGCAATCTTCATACGATCCTCGACCTCCCTTCAGGTGTGTTCACAGGTGCTGGTGTGAAGACAGTTGTGTTGTTCTTCACCAAGGGCGAGCCGACGCAGAAGATTTGGTACTATCAGGTAGATAAGCATTTCACCAAGACGCAGCCGTTGACTGAGGCTGATATGCAGGAGTTCCTGACCTTGCAGAAGACGCAGGCAGAGAGCGAACATTCGTGGACCCTCGATGTCAGCACCCTCGACGACAGTTGCGACCTCAGCGTGAAGAACCCCAACAAGGTGGAGGAGGTTGATGAGCGCACACCAGAAGAAATCTACATGTCGCTGATAAAACTGGAAAATGAATCATCAAAACTCATGGAAGAGTTGGGCTCGATTCTATGGTCAGAAGAAGAATTCTACAGTCATTTTGGAGAACTGTTGTCAGAGGAAGATGAGGATGATGAGGATGATGAGTACAGCATTGATTATATCGCTCAACACCGTATGACAGCAGAAGATAAGCATGACTTTGACGAGTTGGAGAAGCAGATTGAAGAAGCAGGAAATATGATGGCCGATGCCAGTGAAGAGGAACGAAATCGTTTGAGAAAAGTGATCAGAGGATTGTATGGCGACATGGAGGATCTCGTCAATAAATACAGAAATGAAGAACAATCTGAGGAGGTCGAGGCATGAAAGAAGGTTGGGAATATATAGATTTCAAAGATGTCTTTCCTATAAAAATGGGGAAAACCCCGCCTCGTGGTGATAAATCATCTTGGGACGAGAAAAAAGAAACTCATAACAAATGGGTATCTATTGCTGATATTAGCAATAATGAAGGTAAAATAATTGAAGATACTAAAGAGTACATCTCAGATAGTGCAGCAGAGAAAATAAGTAAGGTTTCAAAAGGAAGCCTGTTGATGAGTTTTAAACTCTCAATAGGTCGAATGGCTTTTGCTGGTGACGACTTATACACAAACGAAGCCATAATTGCTATCCCTGAAAACGATAAGTATATTCTTCGTTTTATTTATTATTACCTTTTGTCTTATGATTGGTTAAGTTTGACTGAAGGTAATGAGAAAGTAAAAGGTGCAACTCTGAATAAAACTTCGATTGGAAAGATTCAACTTCCAGTGCTCTCTATAATCGAGCAGCAATCCATCGTTGATTATCTTGACTCTGCTTTTGCAAAGATAGATGCGATGAAGGCTAATGCAGAAAAAAGACTCAATGAATCCAAAGCCCTCTTCCAAGCATCACTCAAAGAAATGCTTGAACCAAAAGAAGGGTGGGAGGAGAAGAAACTGAAAGAAGTCGTTATTTCAATCACAGATGGAGACCATCAACCACCACCAAAATCTAATGATGGTATACCTTTCATCACGATTTCAAATATTGAAAAGAACTCTAACAAGATAGTCTTTAAAGATACTTTTTATGTTCCTCAAAGCTATTTCAATGCACTAAAAAAAGATAGAATTCCCCAAAATGGCGATGTTCTTTATACAGTAACAGGTTCCTTTGGGATTCCAGTTTTAATTGATTTCCAAAGGGATTTCTGCTTTCAACGACATATTGCGTTGATAAGACCTAATATTAGGTTTTTATCTCCGACATATCTATTTTATTGGATTCTTTCAAGTTATGCAACATCTCAGGCAGAAGACACAGCTACAGGTGCAGCGCAGAGAACTGTATCCTTAAATTCATTAAGGAACTTCACTATTCACGTCCCCTCCCTCTCTGATCAGCAATACATCGTTGCCACCCTCGACTCTCTCAAATCCAAGGTTGACCGCCTCCAAGAGAACTACAACAAGATTTCTCAGGAGTGCGATGCATTGAAACAAGCCATATTACGACAAGTATTTGAATAGAAATATGTATATACCACCATTCACAGTTAGCGCTGATGCCATCAATCTGATAGCTGAAATTTCGGCTCAGATTGAGCGCTATGCCATCCGTTTGGAACAGGCTGACGGACTACGGTTGCGAAAAGCTAATCGCATTAAGACCATCCATTCGTCGCTCGCCATAGAAGGTAACACTTTGAGCGAGGACGAAGTGCGTGACATCATTGACGGAAAGAACGTGGTGGCCCCCATCCGTCAGATTCAGGAGGTTAAGAATGCCATCCAGACCTATGAGATGTATCCCACACTTGATGCATTCAATGAAAAGGACCTTCTGAAAGCGCATGGCGTCATGATGCAGGCATTGGTGGACGATGCTGGTAAATACCGACGTGGAGGCGTTGGCGTGTATGGTGAAAAGGGATTGGTACATTTGGCACCTCCTGCTGATCGAGTACCCATGCTGATGAAGGACCTCTTTGACTGGTTGAAACATTCGAAGGACCATCTGCTGATTCGCAGTTGTGTGTTCCACTACGAGTTTGAGTTTATCCATCCGTTTATTGATGGCAATGGCAGAACTGGCCGCTTGTGGCAGTCGCTGATCCTGGGTAAACTGCACCCGCTGTTTGAACACCTGCCTGTGGAGAATATGGTTTATAGTAACCAGCAGCAATATTATGATTCCATTACTGCCAGTAGTAAGGCCGGACAGTCGGGACCGTTTATCGACTTTATGCTGAATGAAATATACAAAACGTTAAAGTCACATCAGGGTGCACCATTGCAGGAAAAAGTTCCCAATAAAGTTCCTAATAAAGTTCCTGATAAACTCAAGAAAGAATTTCTGAATATATCTGATGCTACTTGGGATGTATATATGGTATTAAAATCCAATCACTCAGCATCATCAGAAGAAATAGGAGCTGCATTAGGCATTAGCAGTCGCATGGTTCGCAAGCATATTGCCTATCTGCGTGAGGCTGGTATCATCGTCCGTGTAGGCAGCAACAAGACTGGCTATTGGAAAGTAAATATTTGAAGGTTATGAACGAAGCGCAGACACGTTTTAACAAGATAGACCCAAAGCTGAGGGATGCTGGATGGGGGATAGTTCCAGGAAGTAATATTCTGGTGGAACAGAGTGCTTATATTGCGCCTGGACGACTCACGGCTTCTGGCAACAAGAACCCGAAGAAGGCTGACTATATCCTGGAATACAAGGGGCAGAAACTTGCCGTCATAGAGGCCAAGAGCGATGAGAAAGATGTGTCTGAAGGCGTGGGCCAAGCCAAGCTCTATGCCGATGCGCTGAAGATTCGCTATACCTATAGCACCAATGGCGACGAGATTTGGTTCATCGACATGGGTGTCAAGAACAGCACAGGAGATTATATCATACCCAGCAAGGAACACGATATAGACACCTTCCCATCGCCACAGGACTTGTGGCAGATGACCTTCCCAGAAGAGAACCCTTGGCGCGATAAGTTCAACCTGTGTGCACTGAATCGTAGTGGTGGCCGTCAGCCTCGCTACTATCAGGAGATAGCCATCAAGAACGTGCTGGAGGCGGTAGCGAAGCAGCATAACCGTATCTTGCTGACGATGGCCACGGGAACAGGAAAGACCTATACGGCTTTCCAGATCTGCTGGAAACTGACGCAGACGAAGTGGAATACAAAAGGCTTAGAACGTGCGCCAAGAATCCTGTTTATTGCAGATAGAAACATTCTGGCCAATCAGGCCATCAACGACTTCGATCAGTTCCCTGAAGATGCAATGTGCCGCATCACGCCCAAGGAACTGAGGAAGAATAACTATAAGGTGCCAACAGCCCGTAACCTTTATTTCACCATCTTCCAGACGATGATGACTTCGCCCAATGCACAGAAAGCAGAAGAGCAGGGCATCACGTTGGCAGAGGGTTCCAACGATCAGCCCTATTACATGCAGTACGAGCGCGACTTCTTCGACTTCATCATCATCGACGAGTGTCATCGTGGAGGTGCCAATGACGAGAGTGAGTGGCGAAAGCTGATGGAATACTTCGACAGTGCCTATCAGCTGGGTATGACTGCTACGCCCAGAAGAAAGGATAATGCCAATACCTACGCTTACTTCGGAAACCCAGTATATTCCTACTCGCTGAAACAAGGCATCGAGGACGGTTTCCTCGTTCCTTTCCGTGTAGAAGTCTCTACAAGCAATATTGACGACTATCAGTATCGGGAAGGCGACATCGTAAAGAGTGGAGATATCGACTATGAAAAGATTTATTCGGAGTCGGATTTCTATAATGGCAGAATCCAGATTAAGGAGCGTGACGAACATCGTGTGCAAGAGTTCCTGAACAAGATAGATCCCGACGAAAAGACCATTATCTTCTGCGCTACTCAGAAGCACGCCATGATCGTTCGTGATATGGTGAACAAGCACAAGCAGCGCCCTGCCAGCAACTATTGTGAGCGAGTGACTGCCGACGATGGTGAAGTGGGAGAGGCCACGTTGAGAGCCTTCCAAGACAATGAGAAGATGCTGCCTACTATCCTCACGACCTCATATAAACTGAGTACTGGCGTTGATGCCCGTAATGTGCGCAACATCGTCTTGATGCGACCCATTCAGAATATGGTGGAGTTTAAGCAGATTATAGGTCGTGGCACGCGCTTGTTCGACAAGAAGTATTATTTCACGATCTACGACTTTGTAGGTGCCAGCGAGATGTTCAAGGATCCTGAATGGGATGGTGATCAATATTGCCCAGTATGCGGCAACTGGCCTTGTACGTGCATGAAGAAGATTCCTAATGGATTACCAGACGGCCCTCGTACAGTAAGCGAGCCCTTGGTTTGCCCTGTTTGCGGGAACCTTCCTTGTACGTGCGAAGGACCGAAAAACAATCTGATAGACATTAAGTTGTCTAACGGCAGAAGGCTGTCACTTGAAACGACTTGGGAGCAGAAGATATTCTTTGGTGACGAGTTCATCAGTCTTGACGAATATGTTAATAAACTCTTTGGAAGAATACCAGAATTCTTCTCAGATGCAGATGATCTCAGAGAAAAATGGTCGAACCCTGAAACTCGCGAGCAGCTGCTGAGAACACTGGATGAAGCCGGTTTTGCAGAAGACAAGCTGAATCTGCTGAGGAACATGTTGAAGTTACAGAAATGTGATCTGCTCGATGTGCTGGAGTTTATTGCCTATAATTCGACACCTATCGAGAGGGCAAAGCGTGTAGAACTGGTGAAGAAACAGTATGTAGATGCTTTGAACAAGGAGCAGCGAGAGTTTGACAATCTGATTCTCGAATACTATGCCAGCAATGGTTTTAAGGAACTTGGTTCGGATAAGTTGAAGACCTTTATCAATATCAAGTTTAACTCCATGAGGGATGCAAAAGAAAAATTGAATATGACTGTTGCCGGTATACGAAATCATTACTTCGAGTTGCAAAGGAGATTGTATAACTCTTAATCCTGTATAAAAATCTAAATAAAAAGAATTCAAAATTTAAAAATTTAAAAATTTAAAAATGAGTCCATAACTAAATTGTGTAAAATTTGTAGGTGTCAAAGATTTAGATTATCTTTTCAACCACAATAATTCATAGAGTGAATAACTAAAAAGCGGAATTCACCCATTAAGAGATAGAAGCAGTGTTTACTTTAAGGTTTTTGATTTTTTTTACATTGGCATTTGCAGTAACTTTACTAATAATGCTAATTGCCGCCTATGTAGGTACTTTTTTTATCAAACTATACAATACCTTTGATCACAAACTATTAAAGCGGAGGCTTTCAATTTACGGCTATCAGTGTTTCTATCTTGATTATAGCAGTATGGAGAATGATGTGAATTGTGAACGCCTGTTACCGATATTGCGTGAAGTGTATATGAAGGGGAGTAAGTTCAATGAATATTGTACACGATTATCAGAAGAACGCATCCCTCTTAATGTTATGATGAATTGGTCTCGTAGTATTGCTGAAGATTTGTTTGCGGCGCCTATACCTTCTGTGAAATTAGATCAATGGAATCATTATTGGAAAAGTGGGATGTATAAACGTGTTACTTTCTTTCATACTGATTTCCCAGAATATGAAGACCATGAAATGGGATGTCTTTGGGGGACTGTCTTATTATGGTTGGTTGTTTGTTTTGAAAAGGATATTAACGATGATTTGCTGAATAGGATTGTCAATTTTGCATATAAGGAAAAACCAGCAGCTCCATATTTCCACCACTTTTACCAAGCAGCCAAAGAATGCTGCGGCAAAGTCTACTATCTGCCTTACACTTTTTACGAAGACAACAACATTAATTTGTCAGAAGATTATAAAAACCATATTAATTCAGATGATATCTTTAATGGTTTTGAAGCATTGAGTGTTTCGGAGCGTTGTAAGGCTCGTCAAATTTTGAACGACGTGTTAGCAGAATGCCAAGCATGGAAAGTAATGTGCAAAGAAATGAAAAGTCGCGGGTGGTTTAAAGAATCGGTAGCCCCTATAAAAAATACAAGTATCAATATAAGAGAATATATCGGTGGTGACAAGGTAAAAGAAAAAACAGTAATCCCCCATGTTGAAAATTTCAAGTCTCATATACAGAATCAAACGTTAAACATTCCTACCCCTTTTATAGATCAGCAGGAAACAAATCAGATCAAAGATGAATAAGAACGACAACGAAAAGAAGAAATCAGTGTATAATCAATTGGCCTGGATATTAAACTACAAGTCAAAAATTGAACATCAGCATATTCATTTTGGTAATCAAAAAGAAAGTGATGAGGTGGATGATGTAGAAGTTGTTGATGCAGAATATAAAGAATATGAGGAGGTAAGAAATTCGGAACTGAAAACTGAAGAGCAAAACACTTCACCTGTTGCTATGATTAGTGATGATAAGCCCCCCAAGCTTGATACCCAAACGCCAGAAGCTAAACTTATCCTGATGCTGAATCGCGATTGGTTTAATGAATGTGTTACTAATAAGGATCTTTATACTGTCTCATGGCGGTCAAAGTATGTAAAGGCCTTGATGAAAGAGTTCGGCACAAAGATAGCTATAGGCTGGGCTGGGTCAGGAACACGTAACAAACGTAATCTTATAAAAGGGCACATACTTGGAGCATTAAAAAAAGCAGGAGTGATTAAGGGCTGTAATACTCACATAGCCAATAGGGCTTTCAATATTGGCGTAAATACCTCGGTTAATGAGGGGAATAAAATAGCACCCTACATGAGTCATCGGCAAGGTTCAGATGAATCTAAAAATAATCCTTATATAGATTGGACAATTAATTATGTAGAGAACAATTGTTGAGGAAGCATTCTCTTGCTTTCTAATCTAACGAAATCATTGCAATCGGCTTATTAGAAAAGTCGGTTGCAATTTTTTTGTTTTTTATTTTTCCTGATTTTCAATAAGTTAAGAGGTAATTTCCTAATCTAATGAGAATCTCAATAGAAATCCTTCGTTAGATTGATGAATTCATAACTTTGCATCGTGATTCAGAAAGAAACACGTCGGGAAACCGAATGATTTCATAATGAGTCTGCGATCATTGACTTGTTTACATACTGTTGCATATCATTTCTTATTCCTTTTAATTATTGGTACATTTTCACCACATCGGTTCGTGAGAATAGAGGTGTTTTAATTCTTACTAAATGAATGTTTTATTTTACTAAATGTCAAAGAGCACAAAGCGGCAAAGCGTTGCTGCACACCATCCCCTCGCGTGAGCGCCGGGATGTTTTAACAGAGAATTTTTCACATATTAAATAACAATTATAAATAAAGAATAAAATGAAAAGAAAGAAAAAAACTAAAGTAAAGACTCTCGCAGAAATGGTTGAGATAATTGACCAGGATCTGGCAGAAGAGTTTGGTGTAGATGGTGTAGCAAATGAGGTTATGCGGTGCATGGAGAACAAGGTAAGTCCTGAACTCCTTGATCTGCTGAACTTGATGCTACTGGGCTTTAACGGAGAGATGCAGTTGGAAATAGCTGATGATCTGTTGGATTTTACATCCAGTCATGTGATTCACACTACAGGTTGCCTCTCTGCGGATGCTGTTCTGAAATCGTGTTATAGCTGGATTGCTGCTGAGCAGGGATTCGCCCCATGCGATATTGAACAAGCGATACTATAAATTTATTTGTTTAACATAATATTTTTATTACAATTATGAATTATTTAAACGACATTGAGAACAACAAAAATTATTTAGGCAATGAGCCGGTTATCAGAGATCTGATGGATGTCGGAGGGGTTCCATCAAGATTGTTTGACACCTCTTCTTATCCACTGCTCACTCATATGCGAGTGGCTTACGGTCGGGTGAACTGGGATGACTTTGTGGTAGAGCTGGATCAGCAGACAATCAACAACCTGCTGGCCATCTACAGGGATTGTGACAGCTACCGGAAGAAGTTGGAGAGCCTGAAGCCGGGCATGAAGGTGATGATAGTCGACGGAGACTCAATGACTCCAGTCACCTATAACGGACTGATAAAAGGAACGACCTTCGTAGAGGTGCTGACCTATGATGATGCCATCAATAAGGCTGCGGAATGGCTTGAGGATGACCTGCTTGACGGCTACGGCGGCTTTTCGCTGACCACCATTTATTATTTGGTGGCTTTCCGTCTGGCTCTGATGGATGGAGACATGAGTGACGAGGAACGCTTCGCCAAGTCGAGAATCAGCAAGGTATGGCGCCACACCTACGCTCACATGATCAGCCTTGTGGCTCAGAAACTGGAAGATGCGGCTATTGATATAGCTAAGAGCAGTTACAGGGCGGAATTCTTCTTGGATGATGACGAGGTAGAAAAATACATCGCCTCTTTAACATGATGATTTACTATAAATAGAAAAGATATGTTGATAACTGAGATTTGTTTAAACAAACTGAAAGAGTTTGAGGGCTTCCGTAGTGAGGCCTATCTGGATGCTGCTGGTGTGCCCACCATCGGGTACGGACATACCAAGAACGTGAGATTGGGCGATCGTATCACGGAGTACAGCGCCAAGGAGTATCTGCTGCAGGATCTCTACGAGACGGAGCAGGCCGTGAACGAGCTTAACGTAGCCATGACCCCGGGACAGTTCGATGCGCTCGTGTCGTTTGCTTTTAACCTGGGTATTGGTCATCTGAAATCCTCGACCTTGCTGAAGGTCATCCGCGAGGGCGGCTCGAAGCTGCAGATCACACGTGAGTTCAAACGTTGGATTTATGCTGGCGGGAAGCCTCTGAAGGGACTCGTACGACGCAGGGAGTGGGAAGCGAAAAGATTTTTTGAATAGTATTTTATTATCTAATTTATTTTACAGAATTATTATCATTTTAAAAGAACATGAGAACTATTATTTGTAGAGTA
>JAEEGH010029438.1_pt1 | contig 10733 bp, 7 predicted proteins | sample 9134181 | NCBI WGS metagenome assembly JAEEGH01 (sample SAMN16246544, study PRJNA631951) | gut metagenome | biome: gut microbiome; feature: rumen; material: DP-attached | host: Bos | place: Iran: Karaj | collected 2018-10
TTCGCCGCTATCCATTGCTGGACCGCTCGACTTGCATGTATAAGACACGCCACCAGCGTTCGTTCTGAGCCAGGATCAAACTCTTCATTAATTTTTAAAGTCTTGGTCCCGTTAATCACGTTCGTATCATTGACTTTCCAAGAATTCTCTTGGACCCGTCACTAAGCACATCTCCGATTCCTTCAATCTTCCCGGAAGCCTCTCGTGCTTCCGTCCCGCGTTCGTTTCAGCTCTTCAGCCCTCTCGTTCGCGGGTGAGGCCAATTATAGAACTTTCCGTGACCGTTGTCAAGGGTTTTTGGCGAAAAATTTCAACTTTTTTCACTTTTTTGCGAAATAACGGGATTTATTCCACATTATATCCATTTTATAAACATATTGTCCACAAAAATCTTTTTGCGGGAGGGATAGTGACCCGGACGGGCGGACCATTTGGTCCGTTACAAGAGCCGCGTGCGGGGGCAAACGCCCCCGCAGACGGCCTTGTAATATAGCCCGACCCCGCCATTTAGTGCAATTTAGGCAGGTCCAGCGGACCTGCCTGCTTATTTATTGGCGGGGGACCGCCCTTTTCCTATATATTTTCCTAGATCTCCACCGTCATTCCGGTAAACATCTGCTCGGCGCGGTCGCCCAAGACCTCGCGCAGGATTTCAAACGCGCGGTTTCCGGTACAGTGCCCGGTATAGATTTTCTGGACATCGAGCTCGCGCAGGCGCTCCGCAAAGGCACGCACCACCTCGTCCTTGTAGCGGAACAGGTGGAACCCGCCGAGAAGCGCGTAGATCTTTTTGCCGGGGAAGGTCGCCTCGATTTCCTTTACAATATTGTCCGCGCCGCCGTGACTGCAGCTGTTCATGACAAACAGACCCCTGGGCGTGTCGAACACGAGACTTTGTTCGTGATCAAAACTGTCGTAGCGGTACTTGCCATTTTCCTTGACCGAAAGATGGGCACGCTCGCCAATCGCGGAGAGGCCCGGAGTCTTGTGCGGAACCAGGTACACGTTCGGCGCAATCTGCATGTCACCTTCGGCAAAACGGATGCGGTCGGCAAAGCGCTTGAGAAAGCCCTTGTGGATTCCGATATATTCGTGATACGTGAAGCGGCCGATTAATTTGTGCGTATGATAGCAGTTTTCGCCAGCACCCTTTCGCAGATAGAACGGAGCGGCTTCGTTCACGTGAAAGAATTTCGCCATGCCGTCGCTGTGGTCAAAATGCGCGTGACTCAAGACGCCCATGTCGACTTTCGAGAGGTCCACGCCCATCACGCCCGCGTTCTTGGCGAACAGATGCGACGCCCCCGTATCGAGCAGGTAGCGCTTGTCCTCGAATTCCACATACACCGAGAGGCCCCACTCGCCAAAGAGCTTGCGGGAGCCGCACGTGCCGGCGATGTTGTCAATCAGTACCTGAATTTTCATATCGCAAAAGTCAAACTATTCGCAGTCGAGGCAGGTCCACTCAATTACGCCGTCGCAGCCATCCTTGGTGCCAGAAAGACGCTCGCAGGTATAGCTCTCGATGTCAATCAGAAATCCGAGCTCGCCCGCGTTCTGGGTGCAACAGCCTTCACAGTCGCTGTCGGCGCACTTGTCGTAAACCGTGGCGTCGATGGTGCGGCCGTTCTGGCGCAACCTGAAGGTCTTCAGCTTGTACTTGCCCCAGTCCTTTTCGTGGATGGAGATGATGTTGTGCTCGCTAACCCATTCCTCGGTCTGCTGGTCCGGCAGTCCTGCAAAGTAGCCCGCCCATTCACAGCCGTTGTACACCACGCATTCTTCGCTGCCAGGATCCGGCCAGGAAATGTACCACGTAAGGTTCGCCTTGTTCCATACCGTGTCAGCGACGGGTTCGACGGCAGCGGACTCAACAGCGGAACTTGATTCCAGCGCACTTTCTGCAGCGCTCGATTCCGGAGCTATAGCCACGGAGCTGCTGGATTCTGCAGCAGAACTAGTTTCAGCAGCCGATTCTGCAGGCCCATTTGAAGAGCTGGAAGTACCGCCGCAAGCGGCCAACAATGCAGCCGCCACGACACTTGAAAAAATATTAAGACTCTTCATATCCCCCCAAAAAATTAAACATTGCCGAACAATTTCCCGTCGCTGAAGGCATTCCCCACGCGGCGTTCCATTACATAGTAGCCGTGGCCCGCGGAGTCGTAGCAGACCGGGGCGAGCTTTTCGACCGAGAGCTTTCCGTTCTCGTCGAGCACCGATTCGTCGGCTGTCACGTTCACGATTTCACCGAGCAGGAGTTCGGATTCTTCATCGTAGCTCACGAGTTTGCATTCCAGCGCGAGCGGAAGTTCCGCAATCAGCGGAGCGTCGACATGGGCGCTCTTGACAGACGTCAGGCCGGAATGGGCGAACTTGTCGGCCACCTTGTTGCCCGAGGTGACGCCCAGATAGTCGATGGCCTTGATGTTCTTCTCGTTCGCCATGCTCACGGTGAATGCCTTGCGGGCAAGGATGTTCGGCATGGTCTTATGGCTATGCGCCACGTAAATGGCCACCTGGTTCGTATCGCTAACGGAGCCCCAAGCGGCCACCATCGCATTCGTGGAACCATCCTCGTTATAGGTCGCAATGACCAATGTCGGCTGCGGGTAGAGTAATGCCTTGACTCCAAGATCCTTACGCATGGGAAAACTCCTTTGTTTTTCGAGATGAACTCGGTTATGCCTCTTGACAAGATACAAAAATTTTCGAAAGCATCGCTCTGCAGCCTGCATTTACGTCGTCCCAGGTCGCCTGAAAGTCGCCGGTGTACCAGGGGTCCGCCACGTCGCGGCACTCGCCCACCCAATCCATGAGGAGGGAAACTTTATGGTTTGTGGAGTTTTTAGCGGGACAATGCGTCAAGTTATTAGTAGGAGAGCCCGCGCCACCTGTTTCACGGGCGTACACATCGGCCGGCAAAATCCAGCGGAGGTTGCGCAAATTGTTACGGTCCATGAGCACAATGTAGTCGTAATACTCGTAGTCGCGAACCGTCATCTGGCGCGCCGTTTTCCCGGAGCAATCGATCCCGTGCATAGCAAGCATGCGGCGTGCCGGCGGGTAAACCGGGTTCCCGATTTCTTCGGTGCTCGTCGCGGCACTTGCAATTTCGAATTCTACATCCACTAACGATTCAGCAGGCAAATCCCGCACCAACTTTTTCATCACGAATTCAGCCATCGGGCTTCGGCAAATGTTCCCGTGGCACACGAACAGAATCTTAATCTTCATGCAGACAAACTATTACAATTAATTTATTTAAGCCGAACCATTTGCAAGTTGCTACCGATACGCACCAAGTAGTTTCCTGCACGTTCGACCATCACGGCAAAATTCGACGATTCAATCTGACCCTGCTTCACGATGCGGCCCTGCAGATCGAGCACCGCATAGGCAGCTCCCACACGGGCGTTTACCACCTGGATTTCGCGACCGGCGACCATGAGAGAGAACTGCGGAACAAAGCCATCGGCGACAATCGCATCCTTGCCTGTGCTGGAGCTCGACTTGACACCTGCAGAACTGCTGCTCGACGGTTTCGCCGACGAACTGCTGGAGTTCACGCCGCTGCTGGAAGAAGCCGCCTCGCTTGAGCTCGATTTTTCGGAACTAGACGAAACCTGCGAACTGCTCGAAGCAACGCTAGAACTACTCGGGATAGACTTCCATTGCGCCGATAGGATCAAATTCCTGGATGCCGTGGCAGGAATTTCTGTCACCAGCGCATCACCATATTCCCAGCCCAAGAATGTTTGGTCACTCAGAGAGGGTGTGGGCAAGGGCATCTCCTGTCCAGGCGTATAGAAAAGAACGTAACCATACGGTTCCTGCGTTTTGGACACATATAACCAAGCAACATTGCGCGTTTCGCTGCCGGTCAATACGGGATATTCGTCGCCCTGAATCCAGTTCGCGCCATAAGCACTGCCCGCTATCTCATTACCGAGAGCATCCTTTTGCACATAGTCGTGCAACGCCTTTGTAACAGTTCCATCTTCAAACGCCGAAGCTTCGACCGGAGTCCCGATGCTGTCGCGAGACAACGTTCCATCCAGATAGAAGTTGTTATCGAAAGTCACTACCCAATCATCCAGCTTCGAAGGCACACCGCTGATAATCGAGCCCTTGCTATGGTTATTAAGAACAAAGGATTGCTCGGGCCTGACTGGAGCCCTTGCATGAATACGTTGATCGGTTTCAACATAATAGCCCCCTATCAAGCCATTAACATAACAATCATGACAATCAAAGTCGACAGCATTGTAGTTATTCACTATGAAAAAGTGCGTCGAAACTTCTCCAACAAGGCCTCCAACATCTCCTCTGAAGGGGAATTGGGTTTCTTTTTCCTCATCGCCGACAAAGCGACCTTCATTGGAGTTCTGTATAAGGAACGTATAGTAGTCGGAGAGTCCCACAAGGCCTCCGGCCGCACTGACACCTTTCCCAATATCGATGAGTCCACGATGGCTGCTATTTCTTATAATCAACAGATTGTGGGCTTCTGCAACCAATCCACCGACATGAGTCAAGTAACCACCGGGTACCACTATGGTTCCGTCAAAATGCGTATTCTCAATTTCTATACGGGCATAGGCATTGGAATGGCTGCCAATAATTCCACCCACACCGACACTGAGATCCCTCGAAACGAAGGAATCCCGTACTTTCAAGTTATGGATAACGACTTTGGTTTCAGCATACTTATATGGTTGCCCCGTGTAGAACATTCCATCGGCATCTTCCATATAAAGCCCCGAAATCGTGTGACCCTGCCCATCAAAAAATCCATTATATAGAACAATCTCCTTCCAGGGGATAAAATCGTTTATCCGTGAACTATCGAGCGTACCATCACGCTTCAAGACATTCTCGTTGACCACGATATCCTTCGTAAGCTTGCCACAAACATTAGCCAGATGCTCATCCTCATTGTATTTCCCTGTGGTAAACGATCCGTCTACGAGTGCCGAAAATCCGTAAAGTTCCGCGGCATTCGAAATGATGTAGCAGCTGTCCTCAGGATCTATCGCCGGTCTCTTGTATTCGTACCACTTCGCATAGAAATCCTTGTCGCCCTTGTCGCTCGTTGTAATGGAGTCGACAGGATCGCCCGCCAATTCCTCGTTGTCATACCAGCCAAGAAACATGCTGCTGTCACGATAATATCTATCACGCAGATTGCTCCCAATACCTCCCAGATAGCAGGAAACATCGCCAGTCAGTATGAGTACATCTTGATAACTCTTGTTTGGATTGCCACAACCAATATAAGGCCCAAGATCTTCCATCTTACCGCCATTGGGATGGTAGGTTACCTTGTAACGGTCATACATCTTAGCCCAGTATTCAAGATCGCCCGTTGTCGTATTGGAAATTGCCGTATCGTTTTCTCCGCTGAATTCGGCATCCCTATACCAGCCGCCAAAAACCAGGTTTTCCTTGGACGTCCCCTTAGGAAGCATCGTAATAAGGCCGGCAACATAATTGTCAAGATATCTAGCCGTATCACTATCGAAAGTATGGAATGTGACATTGTACCTAGCCGCAATGGAATTCTTGAGTGTTCCAGTAAAAATCGGATAGGGATCACGGCCGACATCCTGCCCCCAAATGGAGCCTTCCGCATTTTCTCTCAATAGAAATGTCAACGCACCATTAAACAATGCAGCCGTATCCACCAATGTTCCATAATCGATATATTTAGAGGAACTCAGCTTTATCGCATAACTGTTGATGACATTGATGGATTCATTACTACTCCCTGTATAACCCAGCAATCTGGAATCATAGTTATTCCCATTATCTACAAGGTTTGCTACACTATAGCAGTTTGTCAAGGTCAATGATGCATTGCCACTTACATAACCCACGACACCTGCGATATAGGGCTTGCTTTTCGTGGACTTGATAGTGGAGAATGTATAGAAATTGGTTATCTGTGTCTTTCCAGGCCCGTAGACAGAATTTACAAGAACGCCAAGATAATTCGTCGATGAAAAGTACGAATCAAGTATTCCCAGATCCCGGACAACGACAACGGAATTCTCCGGAGATGTGATCGACTCAAAAAGACCCGCACTGTCAGGTGAATACAGCCCCGAAATCGTATGACCATTCCCGTCAAATTTTCCCGCAAAGTCAACCATCGGTTTCCATACGGCTAAGGTCTCGGCGCTGTCACTATTGAGCAGGTCCCACTTATTCAGGACGTTTTTGTTTACAACGATATCCTTCGTGAGTTCACCGCAGGCGGAAGTATTTGCCGCAGTAGAATCGTGGCCGTTCACAATTTCGGCAAAACCGTAAAGTTCCTCTGCGGTTGAAATCTGGTAGCATCCGCCAAAAAGCTCCGGAACCTTGGAGGTGATTTCCTTGGCAGAAACCGCTGTAGCACCTGCAATAAAGGCAAGCGCCATAATAGCAAAAGAAAAAGGCCCTAATTTCATAATTTATGTCCCTCTCCTAAAAAATTCTTCACCTGATAAAAATAATAACTATTTTTCAGCACATGCCAACCCGTACCCATGTAACGCACGAATTTCCGGCACTATACGACCGCGAATCCCGCGTGCTGTTGCTCGGCTCCATCCCCTCACCCAAGTCGCGCGAAATGGCATTCTACTACGGGCACCCGCAAAACCGCTTCTGGAAAGTGATGGCGGTTGTGCTAGGCGAGGCGACCTTGAGCGAAATCGCAGCGGGCAAAGGCGCACCCGAAACCATCGCCCAAAAGAAGGCCATGCTCAAAAAGCATCACGTGGCGCTATGGGACGTTCTGGACAGCTGCACCATCGTGGGTGCAAGCGACACAAGCATCGAAGACCCAGTTGTAAACAACATAAAAGAGCTCGTTGAAAAATCCAAGGTCACGCGCATCTTCTGCACCGGCGCCACCGCTCACAAACTGTACCAAAAATTCTGCGCCAAGGATGTCGGAATAGACGCCGTCAAGCTCCCCTCCACCTCGCCTGCCAACTGCGCCGTCTCGCTAGAAAGGCTAGTTGAGGAATACATGGCGATATTGGGGTAGGAAAACGGTTTAAACCTTATAGTCATTCGGCGAATCTTCTGCAACCTGTCCATATTCCTGAACATCATCGCCCGGAGCAAAATACAGCTGGTTATCAACATGTTTTTCGCAGACATTTTCGTCCATGTCAAAGTCCATGTTATCCGTCCACATTTCGCATTGGCTGATGACAGTTTTTAGTGCGTCTTCTTGGCCTTCGGGCGGATACTTGTATTTCTTGAGTAGGCGTTTGATGAGCCTGCGCATGTTGGCGCGGGCGCTTTCTTTGCGTTGCCAATCAATCGTCCTGTTCTTGCGAAGTAGTTCCGTTAATTCACGAGTCATGGCGACCAACTGATCGTTGCTATAGAAATCTTTTGCGGCTTCGGGCTTAGTGAGTGCGTCGTAAAACGCGACTTCTTCTTTTGTCAAGCCTAGCTTTTCGCCTGAGAATGCGGCTTCCTTAATCTGTTGTGCCAAATTGAGCATTTCTTGAATGACTTGTTCGTTGGTCAGCATTCCGTTCAAGTAACGGTTCATCGCGCCTTGGAATAGTTCTGAGAACTTTTGTGCATTCACCACATTCGTGCGCGAATAAACCTTGACCTGTTCCGCAATCAACTTTTTCAGGATTTCAACCGCGATGTTCTTCTGCTTCATCTTGGCGATATCTTCAAGGAATTTCGGGTCAAACAGTGAAAACTTTTCACCGACATCGCTAAACAGGTTCAATACGCCATCTGATTTAACGCTCTGTTTCAAGAGTTCGTTAATGCGCTCGTTGACTTCCTTTAGGCTGAACTTTTTGTCGCCGCGACCGTAGAGAAAACGCATAATTTGCACGCGGACCGCTTCGAAAAAGTTCGCCTCGGCCTGCATGTTCTTTGGCACAATCGAAGAACACAGCGAAAGCGATTGATGCAACATCAACCCTTCCTTGATAAACGATTTTTTCTGCTCTTCGCGGCTCGGGTCCAGAATAAAGTTTAGTGCATCGGTAATGCACATACCAATTTGTAGTGCGGAACCCGTAAAGAATTTGGAGTAATCGAATCCGTGGAACAGGCTGCGGCAAATTTCCAGTTTTTCTTGGAACTTGGGGAACGCTTCCTTAGCAATATCCATATCACCGTAGCGTTTTCTGTCGCGAACGGTGTAATCGTTCATCGCGCGCTTGAGCGCACTTGCAATTCCAATGTAATCAACAACGAGGCCGCCTTCCTTGTCCTGATAAACGCGGTTCACACGGGCAATGGCCTGCATCAAGTTGTGGCTTTCCATCGGCTTGAAAACGTACATCGTGGCAAGCGACGGCACATCGAATCCTGTAAGCCACATATCAACGACAATGACTATCTTCAAGGGGTTTTCATTATCCTTGAAACGAACAGCAAGTTCTTGGCGGTGAGTCTTGTTGCCTACAATCGGTCGCCATTCTTCCGGATCCTTGTTGCTTTCCGTCATGACCACGGCAACCTTTGCGTCGTCACCGGGGACTGTAACCAACTTCGAGCCGATTGTCACTTGCGATGTTGTCCCCGCCCATTCGGGGCGAAGTTCCAAAATTCGCTCGTAAATTTTCATTGCGATGTTGCGGGAGTATGCAACAATCATCGCCTTGCCCGTATAAAGGTGTTCGCGATGTTCTTCGTAATGTTCAAGAATATCATCCACCAGCGAAGCAATCGTCTTGTCGTTCCCGAGGACACTTTCTAGCTGGCCCAATTCTCGCTTACTCTTTTCGATGACTTCCGGGTCTGCATTACCGGCGAGCAAATCGTATTCATCGTCAATTTGCTTGAGGACCTTGTCATCCAACTTGAGCTTGACAACGCGGCTTTCGTAATAGACAGGGCGAGTCGCACCATCTTCAACTGCCTGCGTCATATCGTAAATGTCGATATAGTTGCCGAACACTTCGGTGGTGTTGCGGTCGTCGCGACTGATGGGCGTTCCAGTGAATCCGATAAAACTAGCGTGCGGAAGACTGTCGCGAATGATTCGCGCGGTTCCCTTGACCCTGTGCGCAATCAAATTGCCCTGGTCATCCTTCGTTGTCTTGATTTTTTCAGTCAAGCCGTATTGACCACGGTGCGCTTCGTCCGCAATCACAATGATATTGCGGCGGTCAGAAAGTGGCTCGTTCGATTCTTCGAACTTTTGCATCGTCGTAAAGATGATACCGTTAGCCTTGCGCCCGTTCAGCAACGATTTTAGATGCTCGCGCGATTCCGCCTGAACAGGAACCTGTCGCAGAAAATCCTTACAGTTGGCAAATTGCGTATAAAGCTGATTATCAAGGTCGTTGCGGTCGGTAATCACCACAATCGTCGGGCTTTCGATCGTCGATTGCAATAGGTGTGCATAAAACACCATGCTGAGCGATTTACCCGAGCCTTGCGTATGCCAGAAGACGCCGATTTTACCGTCGCCCTGCACGGCCTGTTCTGTGCGGACAATCGCCTTGCGGACTGCAAAATACTGATGGTACCCAGCCAGAATCTTGTAACTTTTCAGCCCTTCGTTGTTGAAGCAGATAAAATTCTTGATGATGTCCAGCAGCCGTTCTTTCTGGAAAATCCCTTCGAAGAAAGTCGTGAAGTCGGCAAGCGCAGTCGTTTCTTTGTCGCCGTCTTTCGTCTTCCATTCCATAAAGCGGTCGTCACCGCTCGTAATCGTACCCGCCTTAGAAACAAGCTGGTCCGACATCACGCAAATGCAGTTGTATATGAACAGGCTCGGGACTTCTTGCATGTAATTACGAATCTGCAAGTAGGCTTCGCTAGCATCGGTCTCTTCGCGGCTTGGAGACTTGAGCTCAAACAGACAAATCGGCAACCCGTTCAAAAACAGCAGAACATCGGGCCGCTTGTTGGACTTCTCGATAACCGTCCACTGGTTTGCAAAAATGAAGGAATTGTTCTCGACATTCTTGTAATCGACCAGATAAATAATGTCGGCCTTTGTTTCGCCATTCTTTGAATAAGTGACCTCGACACCGTTCTGGATATAATCCATGAACAAGGCGTTCTGTTTTACAAGGTCGTTATTTTCAAAATGGCGAATCTTGTTCAACGCCTCTGCGATGGCGTGCGAATCCGCCTTCGGGTTAATTCGGCAAATCGCTTCTTCAAGCACCGGCTCGTAAAGCGGGTCTCGAAAATCCCTCTCTACATCGGGCCCATAGCAATAATCCCAGCCCAGGGTATCCCTGAACAACTCAATAAGGCATTGCTCGTAGGCATTTTCGTTGTAAAAAAGAGACATAGATTACCTTTGCAATAAAGATAATCTAATTTGGTGCGGATAATGGTGTTTTTTGAAGAAAAACGGCGTTTTTGCGGCATTTATGCCTCTATTTGAGTACCATAAAACGAAATTTCTATACTAAATATTCGTCTATGACATTTTTCCAAAGTTACATTTTACCAGAAAAACAAATAAATACGAAATTATTGAATTACCAATCTCTACATTTCCTATTGACAATTTTGAAATTTGAAGCTATATTAATACCAAGAAGGTTATAATGCGAGTACAGTTTCAAAATGACAATCTTAAGGAACTTTACCGGAAAGGGTCATCTAGAAAATATAAAAATGTTCCTACACAAGTCGTGCAGAAACTCGTAAAAGCTGTAGCTGTTTTAGAAAGTGCGATTTGCATTCAAGATGTATGGAATTTTCCAGGGTATAAAATTGAGAAATTAGCCAAT
>JAEEGH010029439.1_pt1 | contig 10733 bp, 10 predicted proteins | sample 9134181 | NCBI WGS metagenome assembly JAEEGH01 (sample SAMN16246544, study PRJNA631951) | gut metagenome | biome: gut microbiome; feature: rumen; material: DP-attached | host: Bos | place: Iran: Karaj | collected 2018-10
CTTGCTACGTGCATCTTTAGAAAAAGAATGAATATAAGCGTAAATTATAAGGTAATCACCCTGCAGTCCAAAACAACGAATCATCCAATCATGAATTATGAAGCCCTGGCCATAATAAGGATTAGAAGACGGTTTAACCATTAACGAGTCCTCCTTTTGTACTGCAAATTGCGCCATGGTATATGTATATGGCGGCGATAGACAAAAGGCACTCGTTTTGTTAAAGTGAATTTGTCGTTGTAGTTGATTTTGTAAAACTCACACTTCGGCGATGTTATGGATGTCTTCGAATGGCAGTTCGATGGCATCCTTTTTTTTATAAGCATTAAGCTCCTCCATATTTTTGTCTATAGGCTTTACGCTGCTCTGGGGTCACAGCCTGAAGCCATTCCATGACAGATTCCTTTTTGAAACATTTGTTTCTGCCAATCATAACTCCGTGCCCCATGCATGGCTGTAAATCAGCCCTAGTACGTATAGTCGCAAGGGAGAATAACTTCCCTTGAAGTTCCCATGCCTGAGTAAGAGTTACCCACTCACCCAGTCCCATCGTTGTTGCTTTTGATTCGGTTTCTTTTGTCTTTTGCTGAGCGTTCATCATGTCCAGAACTCTATCCAACTTTAACTCAAGACCACGAATCATAAGCAATTCCTGTTGTGTCATAGACACTACCTCCTCAAATATAAGATTCTGGTACCTTGCTGAACCTATGCTGGTAAAAGTCAGCCCCAGATGGTACCCGGCGATATTTCATAACCTTCCGAGTTATTATATATATTATCTTATGATATTACATATAATATGTCAATATATTATATGTAATATCTTTGATTATTATGTATATTTTTATTAAATATGATGCTATAATAAGATTAAGTATGGATTCTATAGACTTATTTTTATGCAATGTTGAATTTTTAGTAAGAGAAAGAAATATCTCTAAACAGGCATTTTGTGACGAACTTGGCTTTTCACGGAGTTCATTTGTAAACTGGAAAAAACAACGATCAATTCCTAATGCAGAAACAGTAATCAAAATTGCTGACTATTTTCGAGTTTCCCCAAAATGGCTTATTACAGGTTCTATAGATATGCCAAAAGAAATGGAGTCCTGGCCATCATCCGTATTCGAACGTGTATATCATTTGCTTCTAGAAGAAACAAAAGTTCCTAATCCAGATTACCATCAAATTTCAGAAGAACAGAGTCATTTAATCTGGAAACCTGTTGAAAGAATTGTTTCTTGTTATGATTTATTTAACTGGCAGTTTAATCGAATCATGCCTAGCTACAAACAAGTTTTTGAACTAGCAAAACACTTTGGAAAACCATTTACATACATTGCTGATGGTGTCGAAGAAGTCCCAGAATACTTGAATCCATGCAAAGTCCCTGAAGATGAATACAATGACTTTTTACGATTCAAGGATTATAAACATTTTATTTATTCATATGATTGCTTATACGAACCAGATCAAAAATACATTGCAACAATGGTTAGACGTCTATTCCGGTTACGAAGAAAAATAGAAAACCGAGACTGGGATTATGATTACAATGAAAAGCATCCAACAGAAACACCTCGCCAAAAAGATCCTAATATTTCTGATGAAGAGTATGATTCTAAAAGGAAGTAGGATTTTTTCTGAATAAGAACCGTTTCCTATTTCATCAGAGAGACGTGAACAAATTTCAACTATAACCCCTCGATTTTTAAAGTACAGATACTGAATAACTACAGTTTCTATTTCAGTTTAAAAAAAATATAAACTGTAACAAAATATAAAAAAAACCTTGCAAAAAGCTACGGACTATTTGCAAGGTTTGTCTAGAAATCTTTACTATGGGGATTAGTCTTTTAATCACTATAGTATTTATAGTTTATATGTAATGATTGATGTTGTCTAGATTATTTTATAAGAGGGCATTTCTCTGGTAACAGTTTGACGGAATCCTTTTTTCTTAAAATTTGTTACAGTTTATACTTTCAAATATTATGAGTTATTTATAAATTCCGATGTTTCATTTTTTTCTGCCTCACATTCCTTGTTATATATCTTGTCTGCATGAACCCAATATTTTTTTACAATTATTTCCCAATCTTTCTCACTCATACCACCATCTGCAATTACATCTTTTACAAGGATACATAAATCATCAAGACGACCATAATACATAGCCCATTCACCTTCTTTATCATACTTTCTCAAATCATCAAGAAATCCAACAACTACAGAAGGAAGACCTTCGGGATCTTTTATTGAACTATCAATATAGCTTTCTGTATGTTTCATAAATGACTCCTTTCAGTTTATAAGTTTACACTATCATACTCATATAAAAAAGAACATTTTCTTAATTTTTTTTCTTTCTACTGACTAAATACCATGCAGGATTTTTCCTCATCTTCTGAACGACTTCATTTCCTTCCGGAAGCTCTCTCCTGGCTACTACATCTTTCTACTCAAAGCAGTTTTTTTAAGTTTGAAAGTACTTACCTTTATCTTCTGGATTTTAAGGGTTGACTACCGTCTAAAAATTGACAGTCCTCATACAATATAATAGACTGTAAACAAGGAAAAAAATACATGCTCTTCGATTTACTAAATTCTTGCTTACAGTCATTCTATAAAATTGCGAATATTAATATTTCTATTTGGATTATATTATTGATACCAGTTGTATTAGTAATATTTCAATATTTATATGCAGTTCATATTGAAACAAAATATAAAAATGACACATATATTTCTGAAGATGGAACAGAGCCAAATAAATTAAATAGATATTCAGGAATAATTCATGACAGAAACAGTATTTATTTTAAGAGAAATTATATTTATTGGACTAATGAAATATTTGTCACTATAGCAGCCGGAATATTTATATTACTAAACATGGAGTTGGATTCAAACTGGTCCATTACAAGTTGGCAAGACTCAAAATATCAGATTATTTATACTACAATAATAATGTTTATTGTTACTAAGATTATTATTCAGGGGTTTGTGGTTTCAGATTTATTAAACACTATATTCTTAATTTCCCAACTTTTAATTTCTATTTTACTAACAAAACGATTACCATTGTTTATTTTCTGGTATACATATCCAGTTGGATTGATCGGTTCTTTTGTAATGTTCAGACGATATAAAAAGTTGAAGAAAAATCCATATGAAAAAATAAATCAAAATCAATATGAAATGTATAATTATCAACAGGCAATATTAGAAGCAGAAGCAAAAATGCGACAAGAAGAAATGCGTCGTTCTTCTTATAGAAACAGTTCTAACTATTCAAGACAACATAAATCAGAAAAAGAATCTCTTTACGAAATGAAGCATCCAAGTGCTTCTAGCACTCAGATGTCAAATATGCTTAAGTTCGGAGAAAATAGACCTAATGGCTAAGTTGAGACTGTAAAGATAATCTTTAAATTATATTTATAGAGCCTCTATTTATTAGTAACAGTTTGACGGAATCCTTTCTTCTTAAAATTTGTTACAGTTTATATTTTCAAATATTATGAGTTATTTATAAATTCTGATGTTTCATTTTTATCAGTTTTATATCAGTTTTACATTCAGCGTAGTAAATTTTATCAGCATGAGTCCAATACTTTTGAACAATTACATCCCAAGCCCATTGACTCATAGCATTCGAAGCCATTGCGTTCTTTACAATTACCCATAAATCATCAAGCCGGTCTGTATATCCGATTCCGTTGCCCTCTTTGTCATATTTTCTCAAATCATCAAGTATCCCCTGAACATTAGAAGGAAGATGTTCCGGATCTTTTATTGAGTTGTCTATATAACTTTCAGTGTGTTTCATAAAACTTTTCCCTTAACAATTAATAATTTTATTCTATGAATCCTGGTATAATAATATCATTTAAATATAATGCTACTAGTGTTTTTTTATTTTCAGGAATATGACATTCTCTAAAATCATCAAAAATAACTTCCTCGTATGTTGATTTATCCATAAGATAAACTTTTACAGGCTCTGCATTAAGTAGCGTTTTACTTAATTGCATATCATTATAATACGATTCGGTCAGTCCATCATTTGCAAAAAAGAATTCTCTTGTATTTTCATCTCTGATATCAGGAATATTTTTTGTATTTACAAAGCATTCAATTTTATAAAGGTCTTCTTTATTTTCTTTGATATAATCTTTTAATTTCATTCTCCTACTCCATGTATTGAATCAATAATACTACAGAAATTGAAAATGGAATAGCATTAATTATTATTGGCAGCATTTCCATATATTCGTATTTTGGAATCATTATACCATATTGAAGTAAAAACCACCCTAAAAGTAAAATCCATAAAGGTAAATAATATCAATTATGTATTTGAATACTATAAGAGTCTATTATATTAATAAAGAAAAAATCATTTCATTTTTAAAAAGTACAGTTTCTATTTCACTAAGCCTTTTCGGACTTTAAAAAAATGACTACAGATTGTATTTCAGCATGGTTTTTCAGGCTTAAAATGACTACAGTTTCTATTTCAAAAGCCTGTTTCTGCCTTAAAAATAACTACAGTTTATATTTCTAACGGCTTTTTTATGCCTAAATATTGTTACATTTTCTATTTCTGGCAGGCTTTTTTATGCCTAAATATTGTTATAGTTTCTATTTCACTAAGCCTTTTCGGACTTTTAGAATGACTACAGTTTCTATTTCAAAAAGCTCTTTATGCCATAAAAATAACTACAGTTTCTATTTCACCCTAAAAAAATGACGAGGAAGTTCCTCGGCATTAGATGAATATAGATGTTTCAATAAGCCCAGTAATTTGTACGTACCAAGCTATTTTTTGATCATCAGCCTTTGATTCTTAGATTTTAATTTTTCTTCTTCGTAACGAATCTTATTATCGCTGATTAATTCTTTTATAGCATTTGAAACAGAATCTGATTGTTTCTGATAACCCATTTTATCTACCAGAACAGATGTTGGAAGAGGGCCTTCTTTTGAAAGAATTTCTAAAATTAAAGATTTAATTTCTTCGAAAGTCCTTCGCTTTTTAGTTTTTTTGATTTCTGGAACTACAGACTTTTCTATTTTTTGAGTAGTAAGAAATTCTTTATGAATTGGAATAGTAATTGTAAAATAAGATCTGTCTTCATCTGTCTCAAAAATTGGATAATCAGAGCCATTGGCCTTTAGAGAACGTAGAATTGTCGGAATTCCTGTATTACGGCCTTCAATCAATTTTAGTTCTTTTAGAAAATCACCAATTCTACGGTTTCTGTATCTTTTGGAAACAAGATGATAGTTTTTCAAATCAGAATCTGAGATAGTTCTGTCTGGCCCCGGTAAACTTGTGATTTCCATTTTTTCTGGCGTAATCATCACCGTTACAGGCTCCCCAATCTGATATGATTTGTGATAAACTGCATTACAAAGCGCTTCTTCGACAGCAGGATACGGATAATTATAGATTCTGTCAGCTTCTGCCTTATCGTTTGATTTACTAACTTTTTCCTTTATGATGTAATTCTTAATGTAATTAAGCGCATCTTTAAGCTGTCGATTCAGAGGACCTGTAAAAATCTTTTCAGTCATTCCCTCCCCAGTAGGATCAGGTTTATCTACAACTTCAATTCGTGCATAAGGAAAAAAGTTATCTGGTATATCATTAAAAAACATAAGCCCTACATTCAAAGGCTTTCTTAATTCTGCAGGTCCGCCAATAATTCTCATATCTGATCCTATTTCTTCGACAGAATGAGAAAGAGATGCCTGATATAAATCACTTTCAACATCAGCTAAGAATTCTTGTATCAGGCTTGGTTTTAAATCTGAAACTTTGGAATTGTAGTTAACACGGTCATCATATGGAACAGAATTGGCAAGCATCATCAGTTCTTTTTCTTCAAGCTGATTAGCTCGAATCGTGTTTGACATTTTCCTGATATAATATGCGTATTCCCGTTTTGTTCCTTTAGGTGCATAAATTTGAACAGGAGCTTTATATGGTCTTGCTTCTCCACCAGGACACCAGATTACAATAATTTTCTTCCCTTCAAATTGTGTTTGTTCAACTACCGGAAGATATCGAGGATCAATGAGATTACAATATTGAAGAAGTTCCTTATTTATTGCATCAATAGAATCTTTATTAAGTCCTGAGATAGGAAGTTTTGGCATACCGTTTTGTTCTTCAATACCAACAATAATGTATCCGCCACCCCAGTTATCAATATCATTTGCAAAAGCGCAGATGGAATGAACAATATCTTCTGGATTCCAGTCTCTTTTATAGTCAATACGAGAATTTTCCACTATCTGTTGTCTGATTAAAGCATCTATACTTATTGGTAAAGCCATTCATCTTCCCCCTTTAACTTACCCCTTTAACTTACCCCTTTAACAAAAAAAAATAAAGGGGTAAGTTAAATAACATGATAGAAAACTATAAGTAATTCTAAAGCAGCGCTAGGAATTCTGCCCCTCGAAATGTTCTCGAAAAAAATACAAGAATGACTTCAAACTTTGATGCAGATGTATTAGAATTAAACAAACAAAATAATAAGATTATACGAGAAGAAATTTCATCAAAATACAATGTTACTTTGATGCTTTTACATTGAAGGCTTGTTCCATTCCTTTTTTTTATAAAAAATAATGTCACCTCCGATGTCACCAAAAATGTCACCCTTTTTATTTAAACATTATAAATCTTGATTAAATATTGTGAATTTAGTATATTAAACGTCATATTACTTGGGTAAAAGGTTATAAAACTTCAAAGTTCCGGTTCGGGACGTTGAGGTCGCTGGTTCAAATCCAGTTTGCCCGACTTTTAATGACGGAACCACCGGAAAAAGGAGGTGAATACAGTATGGCAACAATCATGGTTGATGATTCAGAAAACCTTGAAAAGGCAATCAAACGCTTTAAGCGCATGGTTGAAAAAGAAGGCATTATCCGCGAATACAAAAAGCGTGAATACTTCGAAAAACCTTCTGCTACCCTCCACCAGAAGAAGACTACTCTTGAGAGAAAGCTTCTTAACAAGAGACGTAAGACAGAAAAGAAGGACTATTAGGCTACAATCGAAAATCCGTTAAAAAACGAGCCGAAAGGGTCGTTTTAGGATTATCGAAAAAATGCCTCAGAGGCAAGCTGTGCTTGCCGACTTGGTTATCTAATTAAAAAAGACCGTACGTAATCATGAAACGTACGGTCTTTTTTTTTGGTTTCAGTATTTTATTTCAGAATCTATTTCTTATCAGATGGCAGCTGTCGCCAGTATTCAAGCTGCTGCTGCATGAGCATTCTTGATTCTTCAAGAATCTGATTACATTCTTCCTTTGTTGTTGGAGAATCATATATTCTAAGAATCTTTACACGGTAACAGCCGTTTTTAAGGTTTGTAACAAGCTTTCTTAAATCACGAAGCTGCCAGCCGCCATCAAGTGCACATACAACAACAGGAAGTCCTGTCGATTCTGAAAGCTGACGGAAACCTGCAGAAAAGAACTTTCCTACATTACCATCACGTGTACGTGATCCTTCCGGATACAGAATTGGAATTTGTTTTCGTGCTACAACACGTTTTCCAAAATCAGAAATATAACGCATTGCTTCCATCGGTTTTGCCTTACGAGGAATAAGACAATGCTCCTGAGCACGAAGCATTTCTGAAACAAGCGGAATATGTCTTCCCAGAGTATCCTTTGCAATAAAACGAACTTCCTGTCCTTCAAAGAATTTCATAAAAACAGGAATATCAAGAAGGCTCTGGTGATTTGAAATCAGAATAAAGTTTTCAGGAAGAGTATCTTTTTTATCCTCGTAGCCCCAGAAATGGAAATGTCTATAAGTATAAAGAATTGCAAAAAGACGAGGAGCAAGAACCTTTACAATATAATCAGAGATTCTGACACTAAGTTTTTTGCTTACAGGATATGCAAATATATTCGCAATACTTGCAGGAATTACCATAGAAAATAAGCATAAAATAGTCAGAAAGTGAGACATATATCGGCTCCAGAAAATCAAAAATCTGATATGTATTATACTTTATTTTCAGTTAAAAATAAAGGAATTTATTCTATCAGTTATATCAGATAAAGGCTCATAAACCTTTTTACATTCCGGCATACTGGCAATAAACCAGCTGCCATAACGTTTTTCATAAATACGGCGGTCAAGTACTACTACTACACCTTTATCATCAGAACGGCGTATAAGACGTCCTATACCCTGTCTAAATTTTATTACGGCTTCCGGGACACTCAGTTCCATAAATGAGCTGCCGCCTCTTTTTTCAATAGCTTCTGCACGGGCAACAAATACAGGATCATTAGGAACAGTAAAAGGAAGCTTTACTATAATAACCTGAGATAAGGATTCTCCAGGAATATCTACACCCTGCCAGAAGGAATCGGTTGCAAAAAGAACGCTTTCGTTTTCTTTCTTAAAAGCTTCAAGAAGTTTTGAATTATCATCATCCCCCTGTTTCATGATTCTACCAGGGAATCCACGCATACAGGCAACAACCGTACGATGAGCACTCTTGAGTGATTCATAAGAAGTAAAAAGCACCAGAGTACGACCTGCAGCAGCCTGAATCAATCGGGGAAGAGCCATTTCTATATACTGCTGATACTGAATGTTATCCGGTAACGGTGCGTCATTCGGAACAGCAAAAAGCATATTTTTATTGTATGGGAATGGTGAAGGAAACTCCCCTTTTATGATTCTATCTTCACCAGCGAGTGTTACACCTGTACGGCGCATCCAGTAAGAATAATCTCTGCCGGTTTTTAAGGTAGCAGAAGTACAGACTACGCTGGACATCTGTTCAAAAACACCGTCATTCATTAGATGTGAAATATCAAGAGGAGTTTGTGTAAGAATTACATATTCAGGATCTCCGCCATCGCGAATCATATCCGGCGGAAGTCTTTTTTTCTGAATCCAGAATACATCATCCTTTTTCTCATCCCACATAGGAAAGTTTTTCAAAAGAATTACATAACTATCAAGATGGCGCAGAATTGTTTTTGATTCCCAATAGCAAGGAGCATCCTTATCGTCATCGCTTACACCTTCCATAACTATTCTGATTAAATCTGCAAAAGCACCGAGTGCACGAGTAAGTTCACCAACGGCTACAAGGAAAGGTCCGAAATTTCTGGCCGTACCTTCATAAAGCCGCATTGTATAATCATTGGTCAGTAAATCCTTAGCTGTTATTTCAACATTAGTAAGGGCAAGTTTTATTTTATTTGTAAACTCAAAAGCATCTCCAGCTTTTTCTTCATTTGCAGAAAGGATAGCCAGACTACATAAATGTCCAGCCTCAGAATTCTTTCTATGGCGATACATCTGATTTACAAGTTTATTGATTTTAAATCTGTTTACACTCTCACTGAAAAAACTTGTTGCCGCATTTTCAATTCCATGAGCCTCATCAAAAATTATATGACGATATGGAGGAAGTACAGCTGCATCATCATAACCTGCACCACTTAATCTTGATTCTATATCAGCAAACAAAAGATGATGATTTACAATAATCAGATTTGCACCCGCAGCTTCCTTTCTTACCTTCATGACAAAACAGTCATTATGATAAGGACAGCGCATTCCCATGCAGGCATCACTTTCTGAATTTACTTTTGACCATATATTTTCAGTAGGCATAAAGGAAAGATCACTTCGGCTTCCTGTAGGTGAAGACTGAGCCCATTCAGCAATTTTTTTAAGTTCATCATCCTCACCTTCAAATAAATCAAGAATTGAAGCCGCATCATTAAGGCGACGCAGGCAGACATAATTCTGACGGCCTTTCATCAGAACATATTTGATTTTCTTTCCAATAATTTTTTCTACAGCAGGAACATCTTTTTCACATAACTGCTGTTGAAGATTTATTGTTCCGGTAGAGATTATAACCTTTTCACGATTTGTAAGTGCCCACAAGGCAGAAGGAATCAGATAAGAATAAGATTTTCCAACTCCAGTACCAGCTTCAAAAACTGCAATTTTATCATCATTAAAAGCATTTACAATCTGCTTAAGAAGTTCAACCTGAACAGGACGTTCTTCAAAAGAATCTGAGATTTTAGATAAAGGGCCGCCCTCAGAAATATATTCCCCGGCTTCGTCTTCATTTACTTTTTTTGCAACATGAGGAAGCACAGGTTCAACAACAACATAAATTTCTGTAGCCGAATTGTTGATGATATAAAAGCCGCAGCCATTTTCAGAAGCACCGGCAGCAACATTTAGATCAGCTTCAGACGGAAGAAGATTTCCACTTGGATGATTATGAATTAAAACTGATGTATTTCGTGCGTCGTGGAAATTGACAGGAACTGTGTGGGAATTGCCTCGTGAGCCGATTTTAACAGACTCAACAAGACCGTTACTGGTAATATCACCTGTAAAGAAAACTTCATTTCCGCCTGCTTCCTTTACTGCAGCCTTTATCGTCTGTCTGGCAGAATCAGATAAGTATTTAGATATTTCCACGTTTTCTTCCCACCACTTAAAAAAAAAGCCTTGCAACTGACGTTACAAGGCTTGTACATCTCCTAGCAGAATTGAACTGCTGTTGTCGGGATGAAAACCCGATGTCCTAACCACTAGACGAAGGAGACATAAGTCATTTCTGACTTTTAAGAATATATCAGAGACGTAAAGTTTCGTCAAGAGCTTAAGTCTCTTTTTTTTAATTTTTTTAATATTTTTTTACA
>JAEEGH010029443.1_pt1 | contig 10732 bp, 4 predicted proteins | sample 9134181 | NCBI WGS metagenome assembly JAEEGH01 (sample SAMN16246544, study PRJNA631951) | gut metagenome | biome: gut microbiome; feature: rumen; material: DP-attached | host: Bos | place: Iran: Karaj | collected 2018-10
CCCCATTACCTTCGATGCTGTTGTCATGAATAGTGAGGTTGATGGTGTGCAAGAGACCATCACTACAGTGGCAGATCCCTCTATCACTACCTATGCTAAGGGACAAGTCGTTACAACTCACAACGAGTACACCACAAGTGATAACATCTACGTAATGGTAGAGAATGGTACGTCTAATCTTGCTGTAGGTAACACAGCTAATCTCTACACGGTAACACTTGAATCAGGCGCTGCCCAGACTATCAACGAAGCTTCTGTGGCTAATGCATTTAAATTTGGTAAGCCCACATATGGGGCAGAAGTTGTTGCTAATGGTACACCACTCGCTAACGTCTATTACACCCGCACAGGAGCTGAAGAACCTTATACTTATGAAGTCTGCACTAGCGGAACGGGAGATGGTTCAAAAACATACTACAAGAAGACCGCTGATTATGCAGTCAAAGATGCTAATGAAAAGACAATGGCTCTTACTTCTGCTACTCTGAAGGATGTCACAGAGATTGCAGCTGGTGATTCTCCCACAGGCAATGCAATCCCCATCAATGGTGTGATGTTCAAACCTGCAGCTGCCGGTACCTACGCTTTCCAATATGCTAAGACTATTACAACTGCAGCAACTTACACAGCCGTAACTAGTGGAACTACCCTGATAGAGGGCAAGACATATTATACATCTGATGCAGGTGCAGGTCTCTTCATTGCAAAAGGCAATGAGGTTGCTAACGGTTCGAACTATTTCGAACTAACAACTCCTGCTGTGGTTAGCGAATGGATTTACAAGATTATCAAGGTTCAATAAATCTCATAATATGCCTCCCGACGTCCTTGCTTCGGCAAGTGACGGTCGAGGAGGACTTCGATCTTTGACTTACTGACACACCCCTTCGAAGGTTCCCGTCACAAAGGGAGAATCCCTATGGAGTGACATGCTTCGGAAATATGTTTCAATTTGGGTATAGGCGCACAGCCGTTTGGGTATAGGCGAACAATCGTTTGGGTATAGGCGAACGATGGAAAGGCCGGGACTTACTCCCTCTTTCCCCTACCCTTTCCCTCAGCAGGCGCCAGTGCTCCTCCCTCCCAAGTACCAAAATGGTTACGGTTACAACTGTAACCATGTAACCTCTAAACCGTAGCAGAATAATCAACAATAGGATATAACAGATTGATGTTCAGCATGTTTCATGTATTAAATACCACTATAATCCCATTGGAGGTAGTATGGTTACAACTGTAACCATGTAACCGTGTAACCGTTTTGAGGGGTTGTGTCATCAAGGTCGTAGCACCTTAATTATAAGCCTGCCGAGGTTCGACTCCTCGGTAGGTACCAAAAAAAATAACGAGAATGAACGCGCAGGAAGGAGGCCGGGCCTCCAAAGCGCAAAAAAATGAGTATTAACAATTAAAAATAAACGATTATGAAAAAGTACTATCTTTTAGCAACCGCCCTTGCAGCCTTAGTCAGCTGCTCGGAGAACGAGTTTGTAGGAGACAACAACCTAGGAGAAGCCAACGGCCAGGTGCCGATAAGCTTCACCTCCGGCGTTGGTGCCATTACGCGTGGCGAGAAAACTGGGGCCGCTGCTGCTACAGATTTGAATAATCAGTTCTTCGTGTATGGTATCAAAAATGAGAGTTCTGATGGTGCCGGAAATGTCGGTACGGCTAATACTGTTTTCAAGAATTATGTTGTAAAATGGGCCGGCCAAGCACTCTCAACCACCTCGAACACAGAAGGTTGGGAGTATGTAGGCTACACTTTTACAGCAAAAGAGCAGGCAAATGTCACAGCAAACAGCGGTACTCCTGCCCAGACCATAAAATACTGGGATTTTGGAGCTGCAGACTACACCTTCTATGCTTTTACTGCAGCAACAGCAGATATTGAAGGTGACAAGATTACTGTTACCAAGGTACAAGACAAAAAGACAACAGATAATCCTGCCCATACCGTCTATGACAACGGCTACACCGTTACTCTGGCAGCTGATGCCGACCTTGATAAGCTTTATTTCGCTGAGCGTGTAAATATTACGGATAAGGCTAACACTGACCGTACGGCAGATAACAAATATGCTGGTAACGTCACATTCCGTTTCCATAACGCAGCAACAAAGGTACGCGTAGCTATGTATGAAACCGTTCCAGGATATAGCGTTACTATCGATAAGTTTAAGGTAGATGATGATGGCACAGACCCAGCATTCTCTGCTATGACAGATGAAAAAACTGCAAATTTTGCAGCAAACTTTCAGAATTCAGGGAAAGGAGCAGAAGGAAGTATGACAGTTACATATATAAGTTCTGGATCTACTCAAAATCATCCTTCTGTAGCATTCACCCCAACAGCCGGTACCAATAAAGTGCTAGCATTAGGTACAGGACTGAAAGAAAACATTATTTTGGGAACTACTATCAATGATGCTACGTTTGACAAAGCAGAAAAAGCATTTACCAGTGTTTTCCCAAAAGAGGATAATACACAGAACCTCAAGTTAAAGCTTGACTATACTCTTACAGCTCCTGTTACTGGTGAACAAATCAAGATTGCTAATGCTACTGCTGAGGTTCCTGCCAATTATCTGAAGTGGAAGCCTGGCTTTGCATATACCTATATCTTCAAGATTACAGACGACAAACTCTACCCCATCACTTTCGATGCCGTTGAAATTACTGCTGAAGATGGTAATGTTGAGTACATTACTACTGTTAGTGAGCCGAGCATAACAACATATGCAAATAAATCTAATGTAACGGTAGACAACGAGTACTTGACAGGCTCTAATATCTATGTTGCAGTTATGGAAGGTTCAACAAATCAGACTCTGACTGTAGGTACTAATGCTAAACTCTACAAGGCAACACTTGAAGATACAGACACGTCCGATGGAATTACAACTGCCATTCAAGACATCACTGAAGCTTCAGTGGCCAACACATTGAAAGCGGCTGAAACCCCAGCAGGAACATGGGCAGTTACAGATGCCAATAAGTTTAGGATGACAGTCACTGCAGTTGATGGTATGACTGCCGTCACTGAGATTGCTGCAGGCGATACTCCTGACAACAATGCCATTTCTGTAAAGGGTGCTAAGTTCGCACCTGCTGAGCCTACGTTCACTGCACAAACTCCGGTTGGATCAGAGAATCCTAGTACCGAAGGCTGGTATGAGCGCTCTGGAGAAGCTGGGTCATACATCTACACGATTACCTCAGATACATCTGTTGATAGTGGTAAGACTTATTACAAGAAGACTGCCACTACCGCTGGCTACTATGTCTTCGAGTACACCTACGATACTGATAAGAAAGCCTACAAGGTCATCAAGGTAGTAGACAAGTACTAACCCTTCTAACAATCCCCCGTGGGGCGACAAACTCCGCCCCACGGGGATAGCAAAGAAAAAATAAGTAAAAGACGAAATATAGGGGAAAAACAAGAAATAGTCGGAGTTAATAATATGGCCAATAAGGCCGATAAGGCTGATGAGGCCGATGAGGCCGATGAGGCCAAGGCGAAATCATAAAAACAAAAATGAACGAAGAAGAAAGAAATAATAGCAAGGAGGCTAGTGGGGCTAATAGGCCCTATGGGGCCGATGAGGCTTATAGGGCTAATGAGGCCTATAGGACTCAGGGGGCTTATGGGGCCTATAAGGCTGACAGGAAGCCGCTGGAGCCGCAGCCGTTCTTGCCTAAAAAGGGGAACTATCGTGGACTTCTGGTGTACCAGAAGGCCGAATGCGTGTATGACCTGACCTTCTACTTCGCTCATCACTATTTCGTAGAGCGGAAAGACCGCACCATCGACCAGGTGGTGCAGGCCGCCCGCTCTGCCAAACAAAATATCGCAGAGGGTTGTGCGGCTGCCAGCACCTCTGCAGAAACAGAAATAAAACTGATTGGCGTGGCTCGCGCCAGCATGAAGGAGACGCTGGAGGACTTTAAGGACTACCTGCGTACGCGCCACTTAGAGGAGTGGGCTGTAGACGACCCTCGTACCCGCCAGACGCAGGAGTACTGCAAGAAACACAACCGCCCGGAGGACTACATGAAGGACATTGAGAAACGGTCGCCAGAAGCACTGTGCAACATCGCCATCACGCTGATTTGCCAGTATGACGTGATGATGGGTCGCTTGCTGGACCGTCTGCAGAAAGACTTTGTGGAAAAGGGTGGCATCCGCGAGCAGATGACGGTAGCCCGCCTGGGCTACCGTAATGAGCAGAAGGCCCGTATAGTGGAGCTGGAAGTGGAGAACGCCGCGCTGAAGGCGCGGATAGCGGAACTGGAGGGCCAGCTGGCCCAGAAAGGAGGCGGGCGATGAGGAGGCAGATAGAGCTTAGAGGGCCAATGGGGCTTATGGGGCCAATGAGGCTTAGGGGTCTTATGAGGCTTATGGGGCTGATAGGACTCATGGTCCTTGTGGCCTGTGGGGGCGGTGGTGGCGACGACATTGCCGTAGTGACTCCACCACCCACACCAGACCCACCGACACCCACGACACCTACGACAACGGAGGTGGCCATCAACTTCAGTGGTAGCGAGAGTCTGGAAGATGCAGTGACCAGAGCTGCGGGCAAACCCTTAAGTGAACTGGGTGTATCGCAGTTTACGGTATGGGGATACAAGAACATGAGCTATGATGCTGGTGTTTATGGCGGTCTACAGACTGTATTCCCCGGATATCAGGTAGATTGGCAGAGTGGCAGTGCAGCCACGACGCTGACGAACAGCATGGGCTGGGAGTATGTGCGCTCAACACCCACAGAGCAGACCATCAAGTATTGGGACTTCAGCGCCAAGGCGTATAGGTACTTTGCGGTGACTGGAGGGCTGACGGGGACTTCTGGGACTTATGGGACTTCTGGGACTTATGGGACCTATGAGATAACCCTCAACGCTGACGCGTCGAGCACAACGGCAATAGAGAATACGCCCTACTTTACCACGCTGTGGTTCTCGACGGGAAATGTGGGCGACTACCCTGACAAGCAGTTCGGCAAACCCGTTCAGCTGGAGTTCCTGAAACCTTACGCGCGCGTGCGATTCCTATTTAAATACGCATATCCTCGAGAGGGTATCAAACTGGGCACAAAGAGCTTTAAGCCATCAGACGACTATACTGCGGAAGAAGAAAACAAAGTGAAGATAGCCCGCAAGGGTGCTGTGACCGTACACTACCCCATAGAGGGCTCAGAGACCAAGGAATGGTACACCACAGTGGTAGACGCTGACAAGTCTACTCGTCTGACGGCCTTCACCGTGGACTACGACCCAGAGGACGACGGCAAAGACTACGTGACGCTATCGTCAGGCAAAATGACCAGCGATGGGTGGTACATCGTGCTGCCGAACAACTCACAGGGCAGCTATACGCTGTCGGTGACGGTTAACGGAGAAAACAAGACGGCCGTAATGCCGGAGCAATATATGCAGTGGCTGCCAGGTTACAGCTACACCTACGTCTTCAAGATTACCGATGAAGGTGGTGTGGAGATTGGCTGGGTGGAGTATGCCATGACTCCGTGGACAAATCTGGAAGCCGACCGGACGACGTATAATTGGTGAGAAATTAGTAATGAGTAATGAGTAATGAGTAATGAGTAATTATGATTACCAAAAGCGATAAAGAAGAGTGAAGAATGAAGAATGAAGAATGAAGAATGAAGAGTGAAGAATGAAGAATGAAGAGTGAAAAGTGAAGAGTGAAAAGACCATAGTAAGAGAGCTGAGAAGGCTGCTGGGACTCATAGGACTGATGAGGCCGATAGGGCTCATGGGGCTAATAAGGCCAATGGGGCTTATAGGACTTATGGGGCTTGTGGGCTGCTCGTCGGATGACTACGAGGAGCAAAGTGAAGCACCGCTGGGAACTATTATCCCAGAGGTAGCCAGCTATGTTACATGGTTTGAGGAGGCGGATAAGGCCAATAAGGCTGATGAGGCCAATAGGGCCTATGAGGCCTATGGAACAAAGGGGATTACTCGGGCCTGGACGGTGCCGACAGGATATGTGGCCTATGAAAACGGCGTACAGCCCATTGGCATCGCTTTTACAAAAGATGGCGTAGATCCGGCAGTGGGTGAAGGCGAGAGTCCGAAGACGATGATTGGCAACTTCTTCTATACCGGCGGCAAGTGGCGCACCAGCCTGGAAGACATCAAAGCGACAGACTACTACCTCTATGGCTATATACCTTATTTGCCTGGTATCAGGTATCGCATTACGGACTTACACCCTGATGATGACGATGATAGTAATAATGAAACAAATACAATGCACGATGGATACAGCACGGGAGCTATCATGACGCTGGAGAACGTGCCTACGGTGATGACCAACGACCTGTGCGTGGCAATTGGTGCCAAGGATGGCACGGACAAGGAAACCGTAACGGGGCTGCGCCGGGGTGACTTCAACTATGAGGCTAAGGCGATTTCTGGAGGCGTTGCTGGTGGCAACTACGTGTTCCTGCTCTTCGACCACCTGTATGCTGCCCTGCGCGTCAAGATGAAAGTGTATGCTGACTATGCAGCGCTGCGCACCATCAAGCTGAAGTCGCTGCAACTGAGCACGCAGGCTGGTGAGACGACGAGTAAGGATCATAATACCATCACCATTAAGCTGAAAGCCAATGATGGTAGTGCGAGCCCCATTCAGGATATCACCTATGTGCAAACGGGTGCTACGATTGGCAGTGGCGACCATAAAGGCATTGAGTTCTGGAAATCTGAAACTGCGACAGGCGAGACGCTGACAACAGATTTCAAGGATTTTACCGGACACTTTATGCCGAGCGGCATCACCACAATGATACTGACCAGCGTATATGATGTGTATGATACGAATGGCAACCTGGTTCGTCCGGACTGCAAGGCCACTAACACAATGGTACTCAAGGACTTGCTGACAGAGCAGACGACGACCCAGCGTGGTAAAAGATATACAGTGAACATGACTATCCAACCGACATACCTCCATGTGTTGTCGGAGCCGGATTTGGATGATCCGAAGGTGACAATATCGAAGGTGACGGAATAAATAGAGAAAAAGTGAGAGAACAACAAGGACATAGAAGGAAAATGAGAGAACAGGGAGCTCTGGGAAAGCTGGGGCTTATCCTGCTATTGTTCTTTGTCACTACCGTTGCTCAGGCGCAGATTAAGATTGGCGGTAATGTATATGGCGGTGGTAACCATGCTGAGGTGCGCGGCAGCACGAAGGTGACGGTGAAAGCTGGCGATATCGGTGCCGTGATGGATCCGAATGCCTCGCGTCCGGTGGGTGACCCTCTGGGCAGGGTGTTCGGCGGTGCCCGTATGGCCAATGTGAAAGGAAGCGCTTTCGTACATATCGATGGTGAGAACGCTACCGACTATATCCTTATTAATCAGGTATTTGGCGGCAACGACATTGCAGGTAAGATTGGTACGGCAAAATCTGTAGGAGAAGACATGCCTGCGGAACTGACAGCCGTGAAGCGCGTTGCAGCTGATGCTAAAGATTCTACTAAAAACGTCGTCGACAATACCTTCAACAGTTATGTGCGCATCAGCACGAAAACATCGTACACAGCAGCGGAAATAGCTGCGGCGAGCGTAGGAGATCCAGCTTATGGCAAGACGGCTAACACTCCTGAACATTATACTGCACAAGAAATTGCTGCTGCTGAGACAAACCCAGAAGCTGCCGCCTATGGCAAGCGGACTACAGATATCAAGCCTCCTGCCAGTGCCAAGAAGATATATATCGGCCAGCTCTTTGGCGGTGGTAACGGTGACTACACCTATCTGGATGCATACGGAGACTCGCTGAGAGATAATGGTGAATATGTCGCTATGCAAGATGGTGTGATCATTGCAAGAAGTAAAACACCTCTCGTACACCCAGAACTGGATAGTATCTATATGGAGGTCAAGGGTGGCTCTATCGTTTACGGCTACGGTGGCGGTAACAATGCTACCGTGAAGGAACAGAATATCATCCACTTCGACAACCCCAGTGCGGTGGTGAACCATATTTTAGTGGATAAGGATGGAAAAGAGGCTGGCAATGCGGTTTATACGGCCTATGCGACCTATAAGGCCAATGAGGCCAAGGGAATTGAGCAGACCAGTTGGGCAGCGGGGGAGTATGGAGCTTACAGCGACCTGCTTACCAACGAACGCTTCAGGGAGATGGGCATCAACCTCGGCTTCTCACAGCCGAGCAGCGGTGCCTATCAGGTAGGCCGTTTCTTTGGCGGCAACAACAAGGCAGAGATGAGTATCCGACCTACCTGGAACCTGTTGGCGGGTAAGATACGTAACCTGTATAGCGGCGGTAACAGGGGTAATATGACCAGTCCTGAGGGTCTGCTACTTGAAATCAAGGATTACTCCAGCCTGATCGTCGATAACCTGTATGGCGGTTGCCGTATGGCCGACGTGAAGCCAACGGTGAACGGCGAATATACGCCATGTACGAATCTGGAAGGCTATAAGTTCCCGAACGAGCTGTCAGCCCGCACGCTGGTACGCGGCGGATATGTCCATAATGTATATGGTGGTAACGACGTGACAGGTACCGTCTACGGCGGTAATGCCGTCGGTATCTATACGGCAGTGTATGGCAATGTGTATGGCGGCGGTAACGGTGCCTACCCATATACTGACGTGATTGGTGAGGATAATGATGACTATGAGACATATGGAGATTTCCATTACGATGTTACAGGTTCTTCAACAGAAGCTCTTAATGCCTTCCGTCCGAATGCCGAACAGGTGTCTATCCGTTTGAAAGGAACAGACGCCGATCATCGAACCATCATCCATGGTTCTGTATTCGTTGGTGGTAACTGCGCATCGCTGAGCGTCAAGAAGAAGAATCCGTTGATAGAGCTGAAGATTGGGTCACACGTCATTTGTGACAATGTATATCTTGGCAACAACGGTGAAGGTATGATAGACACTACATACCTGAAGAAATATGCTAACAGTAACTTCTCAACGCTCAATTTGACTAACTCCAAGACCTTCGCTGAGTATATGGAAGGTGTCGCTATGACTCTGGAGCCAAGCATCGTGTTCGATAATGTTGCCAACGGTGACCCTGCAGACTATATTGAATACTCAAGTTACGTAGGTTCCTTCTTCTGTGGAGGTAACGTAGGTAGTATGGCCACCCCGGGCAAGACAACCTTAAACATCGACAAAGGTCTGAATATCTATAGTAAGTTCGTGGGCGGCTGTAACAATGCCGATGTGATTAAGCAAGACGGTCTGAATGCTTACTACGAAGGTGGTATCATAGGTTCTAAGGACGAACGTGGAAATATTACTGATAATACAAACTATTATACCGACGACGGAACAGAAACAGGCCATATCAAGGATCGTCTGGAAATCAACTTCCATAACCTGACGATCATGCCTCTGCGATGGAATGACACATTTACCCCAGTTGCTGACAATACTACTCTTACAGCCGGAAAGGAGTACTATCATACCGATTTGCGTTCAACCAAATTCATTGCTGACGGTACGGAAAAAGCAGATGCAACTCATACTTATTATGAGCTGACAAGTATAGGTAACAGACTTATATGGAATACGGCAAAATGGTCTATTCCGGAGGATAACTTTGTAAGCGTTGCGAATAGTTCTGTGGATGGAGACACCCGTCTGCTGGACGGGAATATCTATGGTGGTTGCTATAACAGTGGTCACGTCAATGGTAATATCGTCATCGACATCGACGAAGATGTGTTGAAGAGAGACGACATCTTCGGTACAGGAAAGAGTGCTTTATTTGATCGTGAGAAATCTGGTGTGAAATTCAATGACCAGCGCGATGACGTGATGGCTATTGCCCTGTCAGTATTTGGTGCCGGACATGGTGAGAAGACAGAGGTATGGGGTAGTGCTACCGTGAACCTCAACAAGGGCTATTCCTTACAGATATTCGGAGGTGGCGAGCAAGGTGTAGTAGGTAAGCGGAAACATGACGCAAACGGTCAGCCTATTGATGATGGTGATAGCTATGCGTTCGACCGGAGATACAGCACGACAGTAAACCTCAGCGGTAATGTGGAAGTTCATTCTAAAGATGAAAAATTAGAGAATCTGGCAGAAGCAGAATATCTGTATGGTGGCGGTAACGAAGGTCTGATATGCGGTAATACGCTTGTCAACTTGGGTAAGGGACGTGTCTATGACGCCTTCGGCGGTTCCACCGATGCTGATATTCTGGGGCATGCCGAGGTGTATATCGGTCGTCAGCCTGACGGCAGTGGCGGGTACAAGGATGCCTTCCCATGGATTAATGATATCATATACGGTGGTAACGACTTCGGTGGCACTATCTACGGAGCGTATGAGGACGGCTATGATTTCAAGGCCCGTTTGCGTAACTATGAAACCGATAAGGCCCAGATTCATGGCTACAAGTCCGGTGAGATACCTGAAGTCCTGAAGTCATCATCTTATGTGGAGTATCTGCAGGGTCGTGTCGATTCCATCTTTGGCGGAGGCTACGGTGCCTACGACTACACAAACAAGACACTCTATGGTGATGATGCTTCCATGCCGGAGCAGCACAGCTCCTTCGTGAATGTCCGTCCGAAGGCTCATCAGTATAATGCCCTCAAGGCCGTCTTCGGCGGCGGTACTGGTCACCCTGGCAACCGAGACAATGACAAGGCACAGGACCGCAGCTATGTGCTGATTGATATTCCTGAAGGAG
>JAEEGH010029444.1_pt1 | contig 10732 bp, 9 predicted proteins | sample 9134181 | NCBI WGS metagenome assembly JAEEGH01 (sample SAMN16246544, study PRJNA631951) | gut metagenome | biome: gut microbiome; feature: rumen; material: DP-attached | host: Bos | place: Iran: Karaj | collected 2018-10
AACCATCGTCCTGAAAAGAGTTTGGAAGAAAACGATGATTGACAGGCCGTATTTTGCAAAAACCTGCGTTAGAAGGATGTGGTGAATTCCTTATCGTAGTAACATGAACAGACTCAGAATCATTTCGTTCCTGTTTCTCTGCCTCGTGTGCGGGTTGTTCTCTTCCTGCCTGGAAGACATCGACCTGGATACGGGGGAGCAGATCCTTAATGTGTATTGCATTCTCGGTCAGGGGCCGGAGCAGGAATTGGAATTATATTATATTGCGCCGACTGACGGGACAAGCTGGCCGGCGGGGAAAGATGTTGTTATCAGATTGCTTGACGAGGGAACACCGGTAGGACAGTTCTCGAGGGTGTCCGATGCAAAGTGGAATCTGGATTTCTCGCCGCAAGGGGGGCATACATATATCCTTGAAGTGAATGTCGCCGGCGAGAACCCACTGACGGCGGAAACGAGGTATCCGTGCGCTTGTACATTGCAATACATGGAGATAGTGCAGGGAAGTGTACCATCGTATGACCCTTCTGAACGAATGTTGTACGGTATCTATGGACTCGAGTTGGATTCCTCTGAAGACCAGTTTTTGTGGAGTTATTATGAAAACGTGGATTTCGATTCGTACAAATATCGGTTTCAACCTGATATCTTGCAGTATTTTGAAGACCAGGGGACTAGTCCGCCTTCTTTTGCAGAATATATCGTGACTGACCATCCAGGTGTTGACGGTCGGGGAGAAACGATTTACCCGTGTGACTGGACAGCCCTCATCAATCAGACAGATTTTGACAAGAATCGATGGGGTATAAGCGCAAGGGTCTTTTCAAAAGAATTTTGCGGAGAAACTGCCTTCTATCATGAAAAGGTCGTGCGGATCCTTCATCCCTCCGGTTTCAGCCGACCGTTTGACAACGAGAAAATGAGATTGCGTCGAAGATATCTGGATGAGAAGGGGAGCTCTTTCACTGGAGACTATGATGAAGAGTTTGAGGAGACCAGCATGTTCACCTTAGCGGGGATGAGCAGGACTCCCATGGCCGCCGACCTGGTCATCCGTTCCGTCAGTGTCGAGTATGACAAGTACTTGTCGGATTATTATTATGGCAGTCAGGATACGGGAGATTTTACCCAATATGTTTACAAACGGAACTTTTACTCAAACGTGGTGAATGGGACGGGAATCTTTGGAGCAGCTGTCGAATATCGCCCCCACTCTTCTGTTCTCTGGCCTTTGTTATCACTTGAATAATTCTTAGTGTTTGGTGAGACTCCGCTTATTGCCCATAGCCTTTGCGCTCTTCCCCCTGGCGCTTTCAGCCCAGAACGCTGTCTGGAATGAACGGATCGACTCATCCGTCATACAGGCCTGGCGGGTACGCCCGGAGATGACGGCCATCCCCATCAACACGGCCGATCTGCGCCGGACGGCTTCCCCGATGGGCGAGGCGGACCCCATCAAGTTCATCCAGACGCTTCCCGGTGTCGCCACCGGCATGGAAGGTTCATCGGCCTATTATGTCCGGGGCGGTAATGAAGGGAATAACCTGACTACATTGGACGGCATTCCCATTTATGGAACCGGACATCTGCTGGGGCTGACCACATCCTATCCCTCGGAGATTGTCTCTGGGCAGGATTTCTATGCCGGCGGTTTCCCTTCGGACGTGGGCGGATATACTTCTTCGCTGCTGCAACTGACGACCTCGGACGGCGATTTCGAGAAGACCCGCAGCAGCCTATTTGTCAACAACTTCCTGGCCGGGGCCCAGGTAAGCAAGCCGCGGAAAGGGAACAAGTCTTCGCTGCTGGCTTCGGTACGAATATCGCCATTGGGCTTGGAGTACAACCTACTGCGCCCGCACCTGGCTGAAGGGTTGCCTGTTCCGGAGCACATCAACGCCCTCGTCGGGGACGCCTTCGCGAAGATCACCTGGAAGACCCGCGACCGGGAGCGTATCTTCCTGTCCGTCTTCGGGAGTTATGACCGCTATGGCTTTTCTCCGAACAAGACTTCTTCCCAGGCATTGGGCTGGAGCAACCTGATCGGGAACCTGACCTGGATCAAGGAATCGGCCTCCGGATGGGAATGGGAGAGCAGACTGTCCCACAACGATTTCCGCGCCTTCCAGGACCAGTCGCAGAAGATTAATTCGAACACCACCCGGATGTCCCTCCAGTCCGCCCTGATGGAAGAGGGGCTGCAGGTGAAGGTGTCCAAGGAACTGAATGCCCGGCTGCGTCTCCAAACCGGAGCGGATGCCTACATTTCTTTCTTCCAGCCCGGTGTCTCCAAGGTGTATCAAGACAAGGAACTCGCCGCCACGGCCGGCAAGTCCCTCATCACGGGCCGCAGTTCCTTGCATGGACAGATCGGCTATAACAACGGACCTTTCCACACCACCGCCGGACTCCGGGCGACCGTGTTTTTCTCCGGGGATTACAAGACCGTCAAACCCATAGCGGACGTGCTGGTGTCCTATGAACTGACCCCTTCCCTGACGGTGAAGGCGACCTACGACCACGCGGTGCAGTTCTTCCACTCGCTGGAAGGTATCCCCACCGGCTGGTCGATGGAAATGCTCATCCCGTCCACCCGTCAGAACCGCCCGGAGACCGCGGACCAGGCCTGGGCCGGTGTGGACTATGCCCATGGTCCCGTCACCTTCTCCATCGGCGGTTTCTACAAGAGAATGAAGGACCTGGTGTTCTTTGCCGATGCGTCCTCCTTCTTCAATTCGGGCTGGCGGGAATGGCAGTATAACCTGGAGAGCGGTACGGGCGAGTCCTACGGTCTGGAGTTCCTCTCCAGGGTGGAAACCAAGCGTTTCTCCGGGCAGTTGTCCTATACCTTGTCCAAGACGGACCGGGTGTTCGCCTCCTTGAATTTCGGCAATCCGATTCCCTTCAAGTTCGACCGCCGGCACATGCTGAATTTCACCGGCGAATACAAACTGTCCAAGGGAGAAAAGGCCTCCCACAGCCTGACGGCGGGCGTTTCCTTCATGAACGGCCATTGGGAGACCGTGAAGAGCGGTTCCTATCCGGTTTATTCCCTGGGTTCGGAAGACAAGCGGGAGGAGAAGGAGGCCGATTACACCTCGCACCCCAACAACTTCCAACTGCCGGCCTATTTCCGGATGGATGTCGGCTATCACCTGACCGTCCAAGGGAAGAAGAATCAACACGAACTCTCCCTCGGTGTCTATAACCTCACCAACCGCCACAACGCCTACAGCCTGTCCTGGGACAGCGAGGCGGGGAAGTGGAAGAAGTTGAGCATCTTCCCGATCATGCCGAATTTCACGTATAGGGTTTCGTTCGGACGGGAATAGGGCTTGGCATCCGGTGTTGTACCGGTACAAAAAAGGAGGATGGCCGATCAGTCCGAAAGACTTGAGGTCATCCTCTTCAGTTTCTGATGATGGGGTAGCGTACTACCAGCGGTCCTCGTCGGAGACGGTGAGTTTCTTGCGGCAGTGACGGCGGCGGGCGGAGAGCACGCGGCGGCCGTTCGCGGAAGCCATGCGGGCGCGGAAGCCGTGCTTGTTCACGCGCTTGCGGTTGGAGGGTTGGAATGTTCTTTTCATCGTATTTTTCTTTTATATTTTTGCTGATTTGGAGCCGTTTTCACGGACGGACTGCAAAGGTAGCAATTTCGGGGGAAACCGCCAAATTTATTTTTCAATAAAAATCACCAGTTTCCCGTCGTAGTACTCGTCATGCAGCCAGGCGGAGATGGGCCAGGTGTGGACGGAGCCACGGCGGAGGCGGTGGCGGGCCATCACTTCGGCAATCTCTTCCACGACGTCGCCGCCCTTGAGGTAGAGGATGCCGTCGGTGAACTTACCCTTCACCCAGGGGTAGAAGTCCGGAAGCGAGGCGACGGCGCGGGAGACGACGAAGCCGAACTGCTTCGGCAAGGATTCCGCCCGGGCATTGACCACTTCCACATTCTGCAGCCCAAGCGCCTCGGCGACCGCCTTGGCGACGATGGTTTTCTTGCCCACGGAATCGCACAGTGTGAAGCGGGCCTCCGGGAACAGGATGGCCAGCGGGATGCCCGGGAAACCCCCGCCGGTGCCGAGGTCCAGGACATCGGCCGTGCGGAACTTCTCCAGCGTTTCCGGCTGGGTGAGCAGGTAACGGGCGATGGCGAGGGAGTGGAGGACGTGGTGGTCGTACAGACCGTCGATGTCTTTCCGCGAGATCACGTTGATCTTCGCGTTCCAGTCGCGGTACAGGGCGTCGCAGGCAAGGAACTGTTCCTCCTGCGCGGGTGTCAGGCCGAAATCGGCCCGGACAAAGTCAATGAATTCCTGCGGTGTCATTCGATTTCTCCTCGAAGCATCATTTCCGCCAACTGCTGCTTGCCGCGGCGGATGCGGGTGCGGACCGTATTGAGTTCCAGTTTCAGTTCCCTGGCGATTTCCTCGTACTCCAGTTCTTCGATCATGTACTTGACCATCACTTCCTTGTACAGGGGAGAGAGTTCCTCGATGAAGGCCATCAGCCGCTCGTGGTTCTCCCCGTTGATGATTTCCTCTTCCGGGTCCACGTCCGTGATCGGACCCTGTCCTTCGGTTCCGTCACCGGTGGCCGTGAGTTTGATGCCCTCCTTCTTCTGGTCCTCGCGCTTGATGCTGGCGAGGTGGTCCAGGGCGGTGCGGGTGGCGATGGTGGACAGCCATGGGCGCAGTTCGCGGTCCGTGTCGAAGGACGACAGGTTCACGAAGGCTTTCTGGAAACTTTCGGAGACGACGTCGTCCACGTCCGCCTTCCATTGGAAATAGCCGCTCACACGGCTCCGGATGGCTTTTTCGTGCAACTGGTAAATGGCCCGGTAGGCCATCTGGTCGCCGGCGACGGCGCGCTGCACCAGTTCTTTTTCAGGCAGGTCCAGGTATCCCATGTCAATGAGCCTCCAACCAGTTCTTGCCGTCCGAGCACTCCACGGTGAGCGGGACGGACAGTTTCAGGACATTTTCCATGACGTCGATGACGATCTTCTTCAGTGCCGGGACTTCCTCGGGAACGGCGTCGAACATCAGTTCGTCGTGGATCTGCAGGACCATCCGGCTCTTGAGCCCGGCCTCCGTGAGGCGCCTGTCCACGCCGATCATCGCCAGTTTGATGATGTCCGCCGCGGTGCCCTGGATAGGGGCGTTCACGGCGTTCCGTTCGGCCAGTGCGCGTACGGTGGCGTTCTTCGCGTTGATGTCCGGCAGGTAGCGGCGACGGCCGAATAGCGTCTCCACGTACCCGTTCTCCCGGGCGAAGCCGATGCTGTCGTCGATGAACGACCGGATGGCCGGGAAGGAGGCGAAATAGCCGTCGATCAATTCCTTGGCTTCCTTCCGGCCCAGGTGCAGCCGCTGCGCGAGGCCGAAGGACGAGATGCCGTACATGATGCCGAAGTTCGCCGTCTTGGCGCGGCCGCGCTGTTCGCGCGTCACTTCAGACAGGGGGATGCCGTAAATCTTCGCCGCCGTGGCGGCATGGACGTCGTCCCCGTCACGGAACGCCTTGACCAGGTGTCCGTCCTGACTGAGGTGCGCCATGATGCGGAGTTCGATCTGCGAGTAGTCCGCGGACACGATGACGCCTTCCGGCGTCCCCGGAATGAAGGCCTTGCGGATTTCCTTTCCGCGTTCGGTGCGGATGGGGATGTTCTGCAGGTTCGGGTTGGAACTCGAGAGCCGTCCCGTCGCCGTAAGGGCCTGGTTGAACGTGGTATGGACACGGCCGTCCACCGATGACACATAGGCCGGGAACGGTTCGATGTAGGTCGATAAAAGCTTCTTGACGGCCCGGAACTCCAGGATTTCGTCCACGACGGGATGCCGGTCCGCGATCGCAAGGAGGGTGGCTTCGTCGGTGGAGTACTGGCCCCGGGAGCTCTTTTTCGCCTTCGGGTCCAGTTTCAGCTTGTCGAACAGGATGTCGCCCACCTGCTTTGGGGATGAGATGTTCAAGTCGGGTTCGCCGACCATCTCCCGGATGTGCGCTTGTCTTTCATCCAGCTCTTTGCGGAGCCCCTGGGCAAACTGGTCCAGCTGCCGCAGGTCCACTTTCACACCCGAGCGCTCCATTTTCGCGAGGACCTTGGAGAGCGGCTCCTCCATGTCGTCGTAGAGCTTCCGCCGGTCGGCGAGCTCGTCGCGGATCTGGCCGCCGAGCAGCACGAGGGCGGCCGCCTCGCGGGAGCGGGAGGCGGCGCCCGCCTCGGGCGCCTCGTCGAACAGGGAGCCCGTCCCGGCTTCCGCCGGGGCCTCCTCCAGTTCGACGTTCAGGTAGCTCCGGGCGAGGATATCCACGGCATGGCTCTTTTCCGGGTCGATGAGATAATGCATCAGCCCGATATCGAACCAGCGGCCTTCCAGCGCGACGCCGGCATGGGCGAGCAGGTTCGCCTGCAGTTTGAGGTCATAGCCGTATTTGTCGACGGAAGCATCCTCCAGAATCTCCCGGACGGCGTCCAGTCCGTCTCCCGGGACGGTGCAGGCGTATTCCCCGCAGCCGAGAATAAGCCGCTTGACGGGGGAGAAGATCCCCTCGCCGAAAGCCTCGGTGACGAGGCCGCAGCAGCCGGCCTTCTTCGCGGCCTTGACCATTTCGGCGGGAGTTAAGTCATTGACAATGAATTCCTTTCTTTCCTTGGATGCCGTGGACGGCCCTAGGTTCGCGATGAAACGCTTGAGCGAATTGAACTCGTACTTCTCGAACAAATCGGCGATTTCCGGCTTGAAAGCGTCGGCCAGCCGCATGTCCTCCGCGGTCGTTTCCAACGGGATGTCGGTCTTGATGGTCACGAGTTCTTTGGACAGTTGGATATGGCCGCGCGCCTCCTCGAACTGCGCCTGTTGGCGCGGGGAAAGCTCGGACAGATGGGCATAGATGTTCTCGATGCTGCCGTACTTGGACACCAGCTTTCCGGCGCCCACCTCGCCGACGCCCTTGACGCCCGGCACGTTGTCGGCCGAGTCGCCGCAGATGGCGAGCATGTCGATGATCTGGACCGGGTCCAGGATGCCCCATTTTTCGCAGATGGCGGTGCGGTCGATGATTTCGTCATCGTCGCCGGCCTTCCCGGGCTTGTACTGGAAGACATGCTCCGAGATGAGCTGGCCGTAGTCTTTGTCGGGTGTGACCATGTACACGTCCATCCCTTCCCGGGCGCTGCGGAGAGCCATCGACCCGATCACGTCGTCGGCCTCGAACCCCCGGACCATCAGCACGGGAATGTTCATCGCCTTCACCAGTTCCGTAAGCGGCTCCAGCGCGTCGATGACCAGCTGCGGGGTCGGCGGGCGCGTCCCCTTGTAATCCGGGTACAGTTCATTCCGGAACGTCCCGCCCGGGGGGTCGAAGGCCACCGCCAGATGCGTGGGCTTCTCCCGCTCGATCATTTCCAGCAGATACTTCGTGAAGCCGTACAGGATGGACATGTCCGCCCCCTTCGAGTTGATCATCGGCCTCCGCAGGAAGGCGTAGTACATCTTGAAGACAAGGGCATGCCCGTCAATGAGGAAAAGTTTGTCCATATCCCACAAATATAGACAAAAAAGCTATTTCCCGCAATAACCTCAGGTCCGGGTGCCGCCCGCAATCCATTTCAGACCCAGGCGGTCGATGAGGCGGGCGGGAAGGATGGCGATGAGGGGAGGGAGAAGGGCGTTCGTAAGGCCGGGGGAGAAGATGCGCCGGCCGCGGAACATCGCTTTCAACGAGCGGCGGACGAGCCATTCGGGGGTTCGGATGAGACCGATGCGGCGGAGGATTCCGCGCAGGCGCTCCGGCAGGGGATAGAGGCCCGTGTCCACTGCGGCGGGGCAGACCGTGGTCACCGTCACTCCGAAAGGCCGGAGTTCGTAGGAGAGGCTTTTCCCGAAAACTATCAGATAAGCCTTCGTGGATGAGTAGACGGCGATGCCCGGAGCGGGGATGCGCGCGGTCATCGACGAGATGTTCAAGATGTGTCCGCCGCCTTTCTCCTTCATCCGGGTTCCAGCCAGGATGCATAACTCCGTGACGACATCCATATGGAGCGCCATCATAGTCCGCACCTTCCCGAGGCTTTCCGGCGAAAGATACTCCATGAAAAACATGCCGGCATTGTTGACGAGCACGTCAGGGGAGGGACACCACGCGAGGACTTCCTCGGCAGCTCCCGGTTTGGTGAGGTCGATGCACAGCGTCTGCACGGGCACGCCGTACTCCGCATGCAGTTCCTCGGCCGCCTCGGCCAGTTCCTGCCCGCGGTTGCTCACGATGGCCAGCGCATACCCCTTCCGCGCGAGCTGTCGCGCGAACTCGAGGCCGATTCCGGAGCTGGCTCCGGTAACGAGGGCGGTTTTCTGCAGGTCGGACATGGGGTATGGATAATCCATACAAAGATAGAAAAAAAACGTATCTTTGGACGGAGGAACAAAGGATGACAATTCGCCAATGAATATGGGAAAGTACGTTATCGGTATCGGTGAGGCGCTCTGGGATGTGCTTCCCGAGGGTAAGAAGCTGGGCGGTGCGCCTGCCAATTTCGCCTATCATGCCCGCCAGTTCGGTCTGGAGGGAATCGCGGTGAGCGCTATCGGGCGTGATGCGCTGGGCGAGGAAATCGTCGAAGCTTTCGAGGAACATCAGCTGCCGTATCATCTGGCCCGGGTGGAGTATCCGACCGGAACTGTCCAGGTCACGCTGGACGCGCAGGGCGTTCCCCAGTATGAGATCAAGACCGATGTGGCGTGGGACAATATCCCTTATGACGATGAAATGGCCGCTTTGGCCGCGGACTGCAAAGCGGTTTGCTTCGGCTCCCTGGCGCAGCGGAGCGAGGTATCCCGGAACACCATCGGCGCTTTCCTGGACGCCGTTCCCGCGGACTGCCTGAAGGTGTTTGACATCAATCTCCGCCAGAGTTTCTATACTAAGGAAGTGCTGGAGTCGTCTTTCCGGCGCTGTGATATCTTGAAAATCAACGACGAGGAACTGGTCACCGTTTCCCGTTTGTACGATATTCCGGGCCTGAGTCTCGAGGAAAAGTGCTGGTATATCTTTGACATGTTTGGCCTGAAGATGCTCATCCTGACTTGCGGAACCAACGGCAGCTATGTCTTCCACGCGGGCGGCATGTCGTACCAGGTAACTCCGAAAGTGGAGGTGGCCGATACCGTCGGCGCCGGTGATTCTTTCACGGGTGCCTTTATCGGCTCCATCCTGCAGGGAAAGACGGTGGCCGTCGCCCATGAGACAGCGGTGAGAGTCTCCGCCTACGTTTGTACCCAGAAGGGGGCCATGCCCGTGGTTCCCGATGAACTGAAGGATTAAAGCTTGTCCGGGGGCAGGGCGGGGAAGGCCGCTTGCAGGACGGCGGCTTTAGATTTCTCGACTTCGCTCGAAATGACAGGGGGGACTTCGCTCGAAATGACAGGGGGGCTGGCGAGGAAACGGCCGTCGCGGGTGAGGACGAAGACCCGGTCGGCCACTTGCAACGCGTCGTGAAGGTCATGGCTGGAGAACAGGACGGCCGACCCGGTCTTTCGGGCGACCTCCCGCAGGGTCCGCAGCACTTCGATCCGATTCTCCACGTCCAGATGCGCCGTAGGCTCGTCCAGCAGCAATACCTCCGCCTTTCGAGTCAGCCCGGTCGCCAGACATGCCTTCTGGAATTCTCCGTCGCTCAACGTCGAAATATCCCGATTCCTGAGTTCCCGAATCCCTAGCACTTCCAGCGCCTCCTCCATTCTGGCGGCCGCCTCTTTCGAAATCCTTCCCCGCCAGTCGCTCTCTTGATAGCATCCCGTCCGGATGAACGCCTCGACCGTGAAGCCTTTCACTTTGGGGATGTTGGTGGGGATCAGGACAGGGTGGCGGATTGCTCTTTGAGATTCCCGGTCATGCCGGGAATGACGACAACCTCCGTCATCGAGCCGGCTCCCTTCCGCCAAAGCTTTCAGCAGTGTCGTTTTCCCCGTTCCATTTGGCCCGGCCAGCAGCACGCATTCGCCGTGAGCCAGCAGGAAAGAGATGTCCCGGGCCAGGATGTGGTCACCATGGCCGATTGCAGGGAGATGGACTTCGAGAGCCGTCGAATGGATGTTGTTGACTGTCAATTTCTTAATGAAATTTGCCTTGCAATTCGGAACAAGGCGATAATTGTTAATTTGTTATATGTCAATGATTTGCATTCGACGGTCGCTGGCGTAAAAGGATGACGAGAATCAGCGGGATGCCGATGAGGGCGAGGGTGGAGCCGGTTGGGAGGGGGATGGGCCAGAGGTTCGCGAGGATGTCGGCGGCGAGAGCGAGGGAGGCGCCGGTTGCCAGGGAGCATGGAAGCACCTGCCGATGGGCCGATGATCCCGAGATGCGGCGGGCGAGGTGAGGGGCGACGATGCCCACGAACCCGAGCGGGCCGCAGAAAGCCGTGACCGTACCGGTCATCAGGCAGCAGGAAAGCATCGACAGAACCAGAATCCGTCGGGTCGACGCCCCCGAGAGCGTCGCATATTCCTCCCCGAAAAGCATGATGTCCAATCCCTTGCCATTGACAAAGGCCAGCACCAGGCCGATGAGGAGTGCGACTGCCATCAGCGCCACCTCTACGTATCGGCATCCGGAGAAACTGCCCGCCATCCAGCTGTAGAACAGCTTCAGGCTCTCTTCACCCGCCGTGTACTGCAGGACCGAGCTCAGCGCGCTGAAGATGAAGCCCAGCATCACGCCGAAAACCAGC
>JAEEGH010029446.1_pt1 | contig 10732 bp, 8 predicted proteins | sample 9134181 | NCBI WGS metagenome assembly JAEEGH01 (sample SAMN16246544, study PRJNA631951) | gut metagenome | biome: gut microbiome; feature: rumen; material: DP-attached | host: Bos | place: Iran: Karaj | collected 2018-10
TCAATGAACTTTCAACCCTTTTGGAACGGAATGTGTGAATCATGATGATACTATAGGACGGCTTCTTGACAGTTTCATCAACAACGATTATGATAAAAACAGTCTGTTCGTTGTGTAAAACAATCAATTGGAAATCATCATGTCGGAAACGCGTTTTCGTAAATTTCTGTGGATGGAACTCATCGGATTTGACAACCGCCAAAAGGATTATGGCGTTGCGGAATTCCTTTCGCGCATGCCTATACGGCCGAAGATCATTTCCATTCTTATTTGGAATACGGATTTGATTCATTCGCATCATGGATTGGCGGAAGACGGGCCTATCGGGCTAAAACATTGCGCCTATCATGCACGGCCACGCAATGAAGAGCATGACATCCAAAATTGGACGTGTTTCCAGTTGAGTGGACTGGTTCAGGAACTCCATCATCATGGCGTCAAGGTATTTGTGAGTTTCTTTGACCAGTTGATGTCGAAGGAGACGCAGCGGCAGCTTGGCCTACCGGATACGGATGAATGGATCGACCACCATCAAGAGGTCCGTTATGTGGATTGCAACGGGCGGATGACATCGCTTTGCATTTGGAAACGACTTAGCGATGGGACGCTCTATGAAGATTTCTTTGTCAAACAATTGGAAGCGTTCATGCGGGATTACGGCTTCGACGGCTTGCATGGGGCGGACGGATATGGCCATCCACGCGAAAACATCGCTCATGCGGACTTTTCCGATGACATGGTCGGTCAGTTCATTTCGGATACGAAAGTATCATGTCCAACGGGACTTGCATTGCCTGAACGCGCAAAATGGATATTGGAAAATAAACGTAAAGAGTGGACGGACTTCCATGCCCGTCGGCATGCGCAATTCTGGCGGAAGACGATCGCCATGCTTAACCGCAACGGTTGGGAGCATGCCATCAATTCCTGCTGGACGCGCGATCCACTGGAGGCTCGCATTCGCTATGGCGTCGATGTGAAACTGATGGTGGAGGCGGGAGTGCGGCGTTGGATTTGCGAAGCGAATGCCGCTGCGTTGGAATTGGAAGGATGGGACTACACGGACATTCCGAAGACGGACGACTATCGTGCGACGGTTCAACGTCTTAAGGCCTGTTGCCCAGAATGCGAAATATTGTTGTTGCATTGCGTGAAAGATGGTTTGGAACAGTATAACGTCCTCCATCATGCGCCGACGCTGATGGAGACGGATGTCCTTTCATTGGCCAATGTCCTGTGCAACAATAAACGTGTTTTGGACGGTGTGACGGTCTGTCTGGCGGACGGCATCCGCAAGGCGGAATGGGAGATGTTCGATGAATTGTATGGCAAAGCTTTCGCTGCGTCGCCTTCTCAATTGTATTATCCGCGTGTCGTATGGTCGGATGCCGCGCATCGCCGTGAACAGGAGTCATATCGTTATGGAAAGGTTGCAATGAATTCACATGTACTTCATGCCACGTTACTTTCGTATGGCGCTGTGTTACCTGCCATCGTCCGAATGGAGGATTTGCCAGCGAGTGGAACAGGGCCGTTGGTCGTGCTCCATCCGGCCTTTTTCTCTACTGATGAACTTCAGAAAATCCATACTGCGGCTGATGGTAATGTCGTCGAAGTTGGCAAGGATGACGTGGATGACTCCATGGTTTTCAAACTGCTGGTGAAAGGCGTATGTCAAAAAGAAAGCCGTACGCCGTTGGGAGACGCCTATCGTCCGAAAGACGTGTATTCATGGTTGGACGAGTTGCCTGAACGACGGCCTGAAGGTGATTTTCTAGCTGATGTCGCAATAGCTGTCAATGAAACATTTTCTATCATGCGAGCGGACGCGGATGCAAAGAATCTGCGTTTGTGGGGCTATGGTGCGTCCGACGGTTTGTTCCATCTGTTTATCAGCAATCGTAAACACACCTATGCGTGGGCGCGTATTCTATTGAAAAAACGCGCTGTTTTCAAGCAATTGCTATCCGGTGGTTTTGTGTTACCACCTATGATGGAGGCAACAGCCGATGGCGGGACGCGACTGCATGTCAAACTTCCACCCATGGGAACGGTCAGCATGACGCTGAAAATCTGATTCAGGCGTTTTGTTTGCGTAGAATAAAAAATGTTGTTTTCTCTTGAATCATCAGAAAAAAGATGTATGTTGAAGAGATCATTCGAAACTGACCAGTCAGTTTTGTGAGAGAAAATTTGATGCGTAATATCAAGGAGATGGCGCATCAAATAGATGAGACTGACTAGTCAGTTTCATGAAAATCAATCTATGTTGGGGGCATCATCAGAAGGAAAGAGGACAATGGCGGTCAAGACAAAAGAGAAACGAACTCAGATTTTGAAGGCGGCGGAAGATTTGTTCGCCTCGCGTCGTTATGACGAAATCACGATGGATGAGATTGCGCAACGTGCGCAAGTGGGAAAAGGGACTCTCTATCGGTATTTCTCCGGCAAAGAGGCGTTGTTGTACGCGATTTTGCAGGTATGCCATGAAGATTTGGTGGCATCAATTCGCGCCGCTTCGATGAAAAGAGGCAGTTTCCAGGAGATATTGACGGGAGTCTGCCGCCAGATAGCTGTATCATACGAACGGCGTCATCCAATGTTCCATATGGTTTTCGCCTTGAACAGGCGGATGCCGAATGATAGTTTGGAGGCGCGTGTGCGTTGCGAGCAGACGAAGGCGAATTATGATAGCCTTCTTGAAGCGATGTCGGCCGTCTTCCGCTATGGTCGTGAAGAGGGCGTTCTCCGCAGTGAACTGCCAGAAGAAGTTTTGGCGGGCTGCCTGCTGGATTTGATGCATGGTGTCAGCCGTTCTCAAAGCCATGGCGGACGGAAGTTCAATATAGAGGACATGGTGGAAATCTTCTGCCATGGCATCATGAAGTCATAAGCAATCATCATTATATAAGGAAAGTTAATCAGGAACTATCATGAATTCAAGAAAACTGCTATTTGGAACGATGTCGCTGCTATTGGTGGCGACAGGATGCAAAAGCACGCGAGACTGGCGAAACGAAGCGGACAGCCATGCGGAGGCGCTGATCAAGAATGCGCAGGAAAAAGTTAAAGGTGCGGAGGAGCCGATTGTTATCGAAAGTGCCGCGGATACGTTGCGTCGCCGTTTGATGCTGGATCAGAATCTGCCGAAAAAAACGGATGCTTCATTGGGCATCCGCGATTTGCAGGACACGGAACGCTGGCAGACGGAAAAGCATCTGAAGGACGGTGCGACGTACGCGGAACGTTGGAACACGAGGGAGAGGGTAAATTTGTCGCTCTTGGAGGCGATTGAAATCGCCGCGATGAACAATCGCGATTTTCAGGCTCAGAAAGAAACGCTGTATCAGGCGGCGTTAAGCCTTGATTTGGAATCACATAACTTCCAGACGACGTTCAAGGGGATGATGAACGGTTCCATCCAGAGCAGCTACGGAACAAGCCGCAACACGGGTTCCGTCGTCGGAGCGGACGGCAGTTTGGCGCGGAAGTTCAAGAACGGTGTTGAACTGACGAGCGCGCTGTCGGTCGATTTGGCGAAAATGCTGTCCGGTGATCGCGGTTCGAGCTTTGGTTTGACGTATGACGGCAGTTTGTCGGTGCCATTGCTACGTGGTTCGGGAAAGTTTATTGTGACGGAGCCGTTGACACAGGCGGAGCGGAATCTGGTCTATCAGGTCCGCGAGTTCGAACAGTACAAACGGCGTTTTGTCGTGACTATCGCCAATTCTTATTTAGGTGTGTTGCGTTCGGCGCAAACTGTTCAGAACCAAGAGGAAAGCTATAAGCGAATCGTCACGACAACGCGTCGTTCACGCCGCATGGCCGATGCGGGCCTGATGAATGAATACCAGTTCGACCAGGCGATTCAGACGGAATTGAACGCCCGCGAAAGCTGGGTGAGTGCCCAGCAGAGCCTTACGAAAAGTTTGGAGGCGTTCCGTGTGTTGCTTGGACTGCCGCCGGATGCGGATGTGATGCCGATCAAAGACGAACTGGACAATCTTTTGGCGCAATTGCGGACGTTGAGCGAAGGCGTCGTGATGGCGGATTATTCGGGCGATGTACCTTCGGCGGACGCAGATGTGGAGTTGAAAATGCCTGATTTAACGCATTCCGGTCCAAATGAAATCCGTCCTGAAAAGGCGTTGGAATTGGCTTTTGCGAACAGGCCGGATTTTTTGAACACGATGGAAAAAGTGGAAGATGCGCAGCGTGCGGTGCTGGTAGCGGAGGACAGTCTTCGCGGCGAACTGACAATTGGCGGCAGCGCGTCCATCGGTGAATCTCGCGGTGTGATGAGCGGTAACCAGCCGGATGCGAAATTCCGTCCGAAGGAAGGCACATACGGCGCTCTTCTGAACGTGAATTTGCCGATTGAACGAACGTCGGAGCGCAATCGTTACCGTAACAGCCTGATCAGTTTGGAGAAGGCCGTGCGGTCGTTCCAGGCGGCGGAAGATCAGTTGAAACAGGATGTCCGCTCCAAGCTGCGGGACATGCTGGAGAATCGCGAGCGGCTGGTCATCCAGATACAGGCTGTGCAACTGGCGGAGCGCCGTGTGCGCAGTACGGACATGCAGTTGCAGGCTGGCCGTGCCGAACTGCGTGATGTTTTGGAAGCTCAGAGTGCTTTGACGTCCGCGCAGAATTCGCTGTATTCTGCGGCTGTTTCATACCGCATCAATGAATTGGAGTTGCAGCGCGATTTGGGCGTATTGCAGGTCAGTGCAGAAGGCCTTTGGAAGGAACTGGATTTAAGAGAATATAAATAAGGCAAAGAAGCATAGCATATAAACAAAGGAAGCAGTCATGAAATTCATCAAGAGTCTGTTCAAGTTTTTGCTGACGGTCGCCATCATCGGCGGCGCTGGGTACTACGGTTACCGTTATTACCAGAAGAAGAAGGCCGCTAAGGCGAATGCGGAGAAGACGATGATCTACGCGAAGGTCGAAGAAGGGCCGCTGGTCATCAACCTGCTGGAATCCGGTAGTTTGAAGCCGCGTGAGCAGATCACGATCAAGAGCCAGGTGGAAGGCCGCGTGTCCATCCTGTACATCCGCCCCGAAGGCGAACGCGTCAAGAAAGACGATTTGCTGGTCGAACTCGACTCTTCAACGTTGACGGATAACCGCTTGAATCAAGATATCACCGTTCAAAACGCCGAGGCTTCCTATGTGCAGGCTCAGGAGAATCTGGAAGTCGTGAAGAATCAGGCCAAAGCGGATATCGACAAAGCGGAATTGAACCTGCGCTTCGCGGAAGAAGATTTGACGAAGTATAAAGACGGTGAATTTCCGAAGAGCTTGAACGAGGCTGAAAGCAAAGTCACGCTGTCGGAAGAGGAACTGAAGCGTGCACAGGATAAATTGGAATGGTCCAAGAAGCTCTATGATGAGAAGTATTTGTCCGAAACGGAATATCGTTCCGATCAGCTGAGTTGCCATCGCTATGAACTGGATCTGAAGTCTGCCAAAAACAATCTGGCGTTGCTGAAAGATTATACGTATAAGCGGCAGATCGCGCAGTTGGAAAGCGATGTCTCGCAAAGCAAGATGGCACTGGAACGTACGCAGCGTAGCACGCGTGCGAATGTTGTACAGGCGGAAGCGACGTTGCGCGCCCGCGAATTGGAACTGAACCGCCAGAAGAGCCGTCTGGAGAAGATGATAGACCAGATCGGCAAATGCAAGATTTTGGCGCCGGCCGATGGACAGGTGATTTACGCGACAAGTTCGCAGGGCCCGTTCCGCCGGATGAACGCGGAGCCGCTCGCGGAAGGTCAGGAAGTCTATGAACGGCAGGAATTGATCTATCTGCCGGTTGGCGATGTGTTCGTGGCGGAGATCAAAGTCCATGAGACGAATCTGAAGAAAATCTACGTTGGTCTGCCGTGCCGCATCCGTATCGACGCGTTGCCCGGGCAGGTCTTCAACGGCAAGATCATCCGTATCGCGCCGTTGCCGGATGCACAGAGCATGTTCATGAATCCGGATCTGAAAATCTACGCGACGCAGGTCGAATTGGAAGGCGGCGGCGATGTGCTGAAATCCGGCATGAACTGCGAGGCGGAAATCATCGTCGAACAGCATGAGAAGGCGAAATACGTTCCTGTGCAGAGTGTTGTGAAGATCAGCGGCCAGCCTGTCGTCTACGTGAAGACGCCACATGGAGTTGAGAAGCGGAATGTGAAAGTCGGTTTGGACAACAACCGCATGATTCATGTGTTGGAAGGCTTGGAAGTCGGCGAAGAAGTGCAAATGACGCCGCCGCTGGACACGGCCGTGTCCGAACGCGCTGCTGATGAAATCATCGACGTCGAGATTCCGGACCGTCCGAAGGCGGAGCCCGGACAGGGCGGTGGCCCGCGTCAGTGGCCGCGTCGTGGACAGGGCGGCGGCCAGATGCCGCAGGGAGGGATGCCACAGGGAGGGATGCCTCAAGGCGGGATGCCGCCGCAAGGTGGCGGCCAGATGCCGAATTGGGGCGGTGGACAGCCTGGACAGGGCGGCGGCCCACGTCCGAATTGGGGCGGCCAACGTCCGCAGGGCGGCGGTGAAGGCGGCGGACAGCGTCCGAATTGGGGAGGCCAACGCCCGCAGGGCGGTGGCGAAGGCGGTGGCCCGCGTCCAAATTGGGGTGGACAGCGTCCGCAGGGCGGCGGTGAAGGCGGTGGCCCGCGTCCGAATTGGGGCGGCCCGCGTCCGCAGGGCGGCGGCGAAGGCGGTCAACGTCCAAACTTCCCGCGTCCGCAGGGCGGCGAAGGCGGCGCTCCGCGTGCTCCGCAGGGCAATCAGCCACAGACCAACAACTAAGGGATTCGGGGAGTTGCCATGACGGATTATGCAGTCAAATTTGTAAATCTGCAGAAGATATACAAGATGGGAACGAGTGAAGTGCGCGCGCTGGACGGCGTGTCGCATCAGTTCGAAAAGGGGAGTTTCTGGGCGATCATGGGCCCCAGTGGTTCGGGCAAAAGCACGATGCTGAACCTGCTGGGCTGCCTCGACCGTCCGACGGGAGGCGAGTATTATCTTGACGGCAAGGATGTCAGCAAACTGGACGACGATGACCTGAGCGACATCCGCCTGAAGTATCTCGGCTTCATCTTCCAGAGTTTCAATCTGATCCCGCAGCTGACGGTGGAGGAGAACATCGCGCTGCCGTTGTACTATCTTGGATGGGGCTCGAACGAACGGATGAAACGCGCGAAGGAACTGGCCGAACTGGTCGGTCTGGGCGCGCGTCTCGGACACAGGCCGACGGAGCTTTCCGGCGGCCAGCAGCAGCGCGTCGCCATCGCGCGCGCCTTGTCGAACGATCCCGTCTTCCTTCTGGCGGACGAGCCGACCGGCAATCTTGATTCCGTCAACAGCGTGGAAATCATCGAGTTGCTGAAGAATCTGAACCGCGAGGGCAAGACGATCATCATGGTGACGCACGATTCGGACATTGCGGCGCATGCGACGAAACGGCTGGTCATGCGCGACGGCAAGATCCAGAAGATAGAGGAGTAACGGAAGATGAGCATATCACCCGTAAGATTCATACGAGACGTGCAGCTGGGCATCAAAAACCTGATGCTGCACAAGCTGCGGTCTTTTCTGACGATGCTGGGCCTCGTGTTCGGCGTCGGAAGCGTCATCGCGATGCTCGCCGTCGGCGAAGGCGCGAGCGAAGTCGCGTTGGAGCAGATTCGTAAGTTAGGCAGCCGCAACATCATCGTGTCCGCGCAGAAGCCCGCGGAGGAGCGCGGCCAGTCCAACGTGCGGACGCGTATCAGCATCTATGGCCTGCTGTACGCGGACATGCAACGTCTGGAAGGGACGATTCCGACGGTCCGCCGCATCGTGCCAGTCAAGCTTATCGAAAAGGAAGGCCGTCTGAAGAACCGCAGCCTGGAGATGCGAATCGTCGGCACGAACGAACATTGGTTCGATCTTGTCGAACGGCCCGTCATCGCGGGCCGCGTTCTGACGAAGCTGGACATCGAAGAGAAGGCGAATGTCGTTGTATTGACGGAACATGGAGCACGGCGTCTTCTGGCGTCGGAAGGCGCCATCGGCGAAACGCTTCGCCTCGGCTCGAACTATTATAAAGTCATCGGCATCGTCACAAGCGAAAGCGCCAGCGAAGGCGCCATGCAGACGCCCGACCAGATGACGGACGCGTACATTCCCGTCAGCACGGCCCGCGAGCAGATCGGCGACTATTTCACGCAGAACAAGTCCGGCACGAACATCCGTGAACTCGTGGAGCTCCACCAGATGATTCTGGAAGTCGATGAAGAAGGCCATGTGGAGGCGACGGCCAACGCGATCGAACGCATGCTCGCCACGTTCCACAAGAAGAAGGACTATGTCATGAACGTCCCGCTGACGCTGTTGCGGCAGGCGGAGACGACAAAGCGCACGTTCAACATCGTCTTGGGCGCGATCGCGGGCATCAGTCTGCTGGTCGGCGGCATCGGCATCATGAACATCATGCTGGCGAGCGTGACGGAGCGGACGCGCGAAATCGGCATCCGCCGCGCCATCGGCGCGAAGCAGCGGCAGATCGTGGCGCAGTTCCTGATCGAGACGGTCGTGCTGTCGTTCACGGGCGGTTTGTTCGGCATCGGCGTCGGCGTGTTGATCCCGTGGATCATCGAGAAGGCGGTCGGCATGCCGACGATCGTGAGCATGTCCAGCCTGGTGCTGTCGTTGGGGATAAGTGTCTCCGTCGGAATGATTTTTGGAATCTATCCGGCCATGCGCGCCGCCGCGCTGGATCCGATCATCGCCTTGCGGCATGAGTGATTAATTAACAATTGACAATTAACAATTTTGAGAATGCCGATTATTTCCATGAAATGGTCGGCATTTTCTTTGTCTTGACGCAATCCTGCAAATAGGAATTGATCAGTGTCTGGTAGGGCAGATTGATATTGGCGGCCAAGGCCTTGAAGTATTCAATGACATCTGTGTCCAGGCGGATTGTCACGACCGTTTTGCCAGCCTTGGCGTATGGATTCTTCACAGCGTTGCTGAAATCGTATTCATCTCTCATGGTCATTTTCTCCTTCTATAAGTTTCAGCTTCTTTTTTTGTTGCTTTTCTTGCGGAGATAATACGGATTTGTTCATCATCTTCACGGTAGCAATGGCATACTACCAATATATGCAAGGCTACGCTCATGCCAAGTAGAATGAAGCGTTCTTCTTCTTCTGAATGATCGGGATCTCCCATGAACAGGGCATCAGGATCATTGAATACCGTGGACGCTTCAACAAAAGAAATGCCATGTTTGGCCTGGTTGATGATTGCTTTGTTTTCATCCCAGATGAATTCCATGCCTGCACCTTATCCTTGTGTAATATTTATTTTATAAATATACTATATTGTAAAAATATTTCAATGCAAATGAAATTCTTTCATTTATATTGTGGCACTTGAAAATCATCCGCAGGTGGCTAAAGTAAAGACATCTTCTTCCTAAATTAATATAGAGGTTTATCCGTGAGCATGGGCATATCATGAACGAACGAATCCAAAGGCTGGTGCATCAAGTCCTGACGAGCGACATCAATCCACCGACGCATGAGATTGAATGCGACCCGTTTGACGAAAAACTGTCGGAGCCGATGTTCGTCGCAAAGCGGTTCTGCGAGTTCTACAACGCGCAGCCGATTGTGCTTGGGGACGATAACGAATTGATCGGTCATATCCGTTTTGACAAGGCACCCGTTCCTGCTGACATTTTCCATCGTTCAGGCCATGCAAAATTCCGCGAAGCCTCCGCCAAATACTATGCGAAGCCACAGGAGAATCTCTGCACATTCGAATGGCAGCATTCCAATGCGGATTTCGGCAAGCTTATCCGCTTGGGGCTCAACGGTTATGTGAAGGAAATCAACGCTTCGCGGAAGAAGTTTCTCGGTGAACGCAGCCATTTGCAATTTCTCGCAGCGTTAGAACGCGTCATCCACGGCATTGGACAACGTGCGGATGCATGCCGTCAGTATTGCGTCGATTTGGCGGAAGCCTGCGAGAATCCTGTTCGGAAGGCGACGTTGTTGCGGATGGCGGCAAATTGTACGCAAGTTCCGATGAATCCTGCACGGTCATTTGAAGAAGCCGTGCAGTGCGTCTATTTCTGCTTCGCGTTCCTACCGGATAGCATCGGCCGTCCCGACCAATATCTGTATCCGCTTTATAAGCAAGGCATAGCGGATGGAACGCTGACGCCTGAACACGCGACGGAATTGATTCAAGAACTGTTCATCATGATCCATGGCCATACGCCGTTCAATTCCGGCTGGGCTGGCGACAAAGGCGCTGAATCGCATTTCGCGATCGGTGGCTACACAATCGATCATGAAGACGGTTTCAACGAATTATCGAAACTGATCATCGAAGCGATGATGGACATGCCGTTGATCCGTCCGCAAGTCTCTTTGCGATGGAACAAGAAAACGCCGCATGACGTCCTGCGCTACATGATGGACTGGGAGCGAAAGGACAAGAATAAACGCATCGCATTCGTCAACGACGAGCCGCGCATCGCGGGAATGATGAAACTTTTCGGCATGCCGTGGGAGAAGGCGTACGACTACATCATGGTCGGTTGCAACGAACCCGCCTTCCAAGGCGGTATTTCGTTGGGTGGCAACACGGTGAACATCGTACGTTCGTTGACGAACACATTGACGAAACGCCGTTCGGAAATCTTGAAATGCAAAGATTTCGATAG
>JAEEGH010029447.1_pt1 | contig 10732 bp, 3 predicted proteins | sample 9134181 | NCBI WGS metagenome assembly JAEEGH01 (sample SAMN16246544, study PRJNA631951) | gut metagenome | biome: gut microbiome; feature: rumen; material: DP-attached | host: Bos | place: Iran: Karaj | collected 2018-10
GTTGCCCGTACTGACAACAGTGCCAGTGACGGTGTAATGCAGCTGCCCCACCTCAAGAGGTCCTAACTCGGTGAGGCCACTGATGTCAACGACACATCCCTCTGGCAACCCTAAACTGTTGACTTGTATGTTGCTGATTGGGATGCGGCTGCGGTTGCGGATCTCCACCACACCCGACACCGTGTCGTACTGATAAGGATTCCAGATGATGAAATCGCTATTGACACGTCCCATACCAGGGATGTCGAAAGCGTCATGAACCGTTGTGTCGTAGTCGCCGTAGGCACAGGAGCCCACCTGATAATAGCCCGACTCGGAATAAGCCGGGATATAATGCACGACATAGTCGCCATTGGCGTCCGATGCGGTCGGCATCGTGATGCGCGAACCCATCACACTCATATAGACCGTCACGCCCATGCCCGGAACTGGATTGCCGAGGATGTCATTCACATGGCCATAGATGTCGATGGTATCGTTTGAGGAATAGACCTCGTTTTCGACCTCGGTGGAGAACAGGTAGCGGTGACCCACGTTACCCATGAAATACACCGTGTCAACGAAGGACCCGGAGGCGATTCGTATAGCGGAATGGTAATACAACTGGTCAAGTGTAGGTGTGAAGGTCACGTTCAGCTGACCTCCATCCAAAGGACTCCAGTTGGCAGGATTCACTGTGAAATAGTCGGCATCCTCGCCCCAGCTGTTCTCTAAATAGGAATAGCTGATGTCCTCGGTGAGCGCGATACCCGAAACTGAGATGGTCTTGGTTCGCGACTGGCCCAAATCAACATCGCCGAAGTCAATCATCCCGCGAGGAACCACAGTCATCGAAGGGTTCAGCTGGCAAGTGAAGGTTCTTGTCTCACTCTCGCTCTCCACACATTCGTTTTTGGCCACCACACACCAGTGATACACACCGCCATGAGTCAAGCCATACACATGGTATGAAGTTGAGGTAAGGTTCACAGCGACAGGTGCCACAGGTCTTTCGCCATCACCTTGCCAAAAATAGAAATCATAGCAGTTGGCGTTGGGAATGGCATCCCAATAGATCTCCCTGTCAGTATCACGAACAATAAAATTGTTGGCCGGACTCATATAGCCGAAGTCGCCCAAGGGACGGATGGGCAGGATGGTCAGGTGCAGCGTACGGATACTGTCGCAGCCATAAATGGAATGGAATTCCCTCGAATAATTGCCGCTCTCGGTGTAGAGGCTGTCTTCCCAGAAATAGCTTCCGCACTCGGTCTCATTGTATTCATAATGGTACGAAGGATAAACTGTCAGATGCAAGGCGACGATACTGTCGATGCCATAGTGGCTCTCCAAGGTGTCATAATAAACACCGTTGGATGTGTAGTTGTGTCCGTGCCAGAATAAAGCATCGCAGGTGTAGGCTGTCGTGTCGGTGATACTCATCTCAAACTCGGCCACAAGGTTACGTGGAGCCCACACGGTGAAAGTGTAGTTGGCGTTAGTCGATACGCTATTCCCATTCTCTGTCCAGCGGATGAACTCAAAGCCCGCATTGGGCACTGCTCTCACCGTGGCTTGGATGCCTTCCTGATAATCACCACCGCCTGAGACCACACCTGCCGCGTCAAGGCTGGCCGTGGCATCGATATGATGCATGATCATTTCAAAGTTCGCCACAAAGATCCTGTCGTGGTTGGCAATGAAGCTGATACTGGTCTCCGTCGAGACAATGGTATCATTCTCTTCCCAATTAACAAAGGCATAACCCGTGTTGGGCTGGGCAGTCAAAGTAACAGGATCGGAAAAGTTGTAAGTACCTGATCCCGATATTGTTCCACCTTCCTCAGGTTGCACTGTGGCAGCAATAATGACCGTACTAAAGAAATGAGCCACCAAGTTGCGATCGTTATAGGCATTGAAGCTCAATGTGGGTTGAGTGGAGACCTCCACCCCGTTCTCTGTCCAATTGTAGAACTCAAAGTCACCGAGAGGTGTCGCTGTCAACACCACGGGATCACCATAGTTGTAGATACCAGCACCAGTGATGTTACCACTTCCTTCGGGGTCGGCCTCTGCAATAATATTCAAAGTCCGAATGACAAAATGGGCCACCAAATTGCGGTCGGTCTCAGCCACGAAGCTAAGAGAGGCCTCAGTAGATACCACCGTATCGTTCTCAGTCCAATTGGAGAAATCAAAGCCTTCATTTGCAATGGCATTCAAAGTCACCGTAGTGCCGTAGGCGTAAGTGCCAGCGCCAGTGATGCTGCCATTTCCGGCAGGCTCGGCAACAGCCACGATATTAAGTTGAAGTACCGAGAAGTTGGCCACCAAATTGCGGTCGGCTTGCGCAGTGAAACTGATACTCTGGTTTGCGGAAACCACTTCGCCGTTCTCTGTCCAGTTGTCGAACACGAAACCGACAGCCGGTGTAGCGGTCAATAGCACATGGTCACCATAGAGATAGGTTCCCGCACCTTGCACGGAACCACTTCCCGATGGAGTAATCACAACCTCAATGGAAAGCTCCTGAAGGGCAAAATGAGCCACCAGATCGCGACCGGCACTCACCACGAAAGTATATGCCGCCTCTTGCGAGACCACATTTCCGTTTTCAGTCCAGTTGATGAAATCGTATCCCGTGGCAGGCGTGGCTGTGACCGTGCATGACTGGTCTTCTTCGTATGCACCCGCCCCTTCAACGATTCCACCTTCGGATGGGTCGGCGGAAAGGGTAATCTCATAGTAGTTCACAGGCAATTGCACCGTCAGGATGGCCACCGATGAATACTGCACCCCGCATGACCCGCTGACTACACAACGGTAACGATAGCCGTTCCTCTCTAACGTCACCATATTGACACTCAACGTATTAGTATTTTGATTGACATAATGCTTACCCGCAACCACATTGCTCCACGAGGCTCCCCCGTCCTGACTCTCTTGCCATTGGAATCCACTTGTAGGACCAGATGTGGCAATAGAGAAAGTGGTGTTTTCCTCCATAATCGCAGTTTGGTTGCTTGGCTGTTGTGTAATCGTAAAGCTATGGTCACCAACGCTCACGTTGCCATTACTATAGCTTGTAGGCAGGGCTATGCCTTGCGGGTTGGCATATTCGCAATAGGCAGTGTTCCAACTCAAGGAGCTGTTGCCCGACAAGGCCGTAAACCGGATCGTGATCAAGTTGCCGTTGCCGATGTTGGCCCCCTCAATGGATGCCCAAGCGATAAACACCTTCCCATGGGCGGCATTGACTTGCAACTGCCCGCCACTCAATGCGGGGTTGAGACCTTCATAGCCCGCATAAGTCAAAACGTCAGTGTTGTACGACAAAGCCAAACTGATGGCTCCCACATTGTTGCAGTTGGTCACTGAAATCGGGATGCCGAATTCGCTTTCCGAGCAAGTGTTCAAGCTACCTGCCGTGGTGACGATGGTTGGAATGAAGCCCTCAACATGCAAGGTGCCATAGTTGGAAATCACCGAAGGCTCGCAGGTGCCATTCACCACGCAACGATAGCGGAGACCCTCCATTGAGAGCTGCACGTCGTTGACATACAACGTACCCGAATTGACGTTGCTGTAGTGGCCGCCATTACTCAGATCCTCCCACGAGACACCCTGGTCCTGACTCATCTGCCATTGGAAACTCAATCCCTGACCCGAGGCGCTGATGGAGAAGCTGGTGTTGTTGCCTTCCGTCACCGTTTGGTCGGTCGGATGGGAGGTGATGCTCGGCGGGAAATAGATGGTCAGGTTACTCCCATTGAAGGAAGCTGGCAAGGTCTCGCCCGCCAAGTTGCTGTATTCGCATTGTAAGGCGTTCCATGACAGAGAGGAATTGCCCGATGCCGACTTGAAGACCAACGAAATCAGTTCGCCATCGCCGATTTCAAGGGTATGGTTCGACGAAGCCCAAGTAAAATATACCGTACCCCTACTGGCATTCACACGCATCGTGCCGTTGCCTAGTTGACTGTTCGCGTTTTCATAGCCAACATAGGTAACCAAACTTTCATTATAGTTCAATGCCAAGGAGATTGCTCCCACATTATTGCAGTTGGTCACGGTAACAGGGATAGAAAAGGCCTGGTCAGCACAAGTGGAGACAGAACCCGTTGAGGTGACAATGGTCGGGATAGGCGGGATGTAAGGTTCCACCGACAAGGTAGCGGCCTCTGAAGTCACAGGTGATGGACAGGTGCCACTCACCACGCAACGGTATTGGTTGCCATTCATATCCAAAGTGACGCTGTTCACATTCAACCTCCAGCTATTCACATCGCTGTGGTTGTTTCCGTTACTCAGATCTTGCCAATCGTTGTCAAATACGGTCTTGAGTTGCCACTGGAAGCTTAAACCTTGTCCAGACGCGCCCACCTCGAAAGTGGTGTTTTGGCCTTCCACCAAACTGCGATCGGAAGGATTGGAGGTGATGTCAGGCACCGTATAGACGCTCACCGAACCGTTGCTGTAGTTGGACTGGATGACGGTTCCCGAAGCGTCGCTGTATTCGCATAGGCTCGTATTCCAATTCAAACCAGTGGAGCCCTCAATGCCCACAAAACGCAACTCCACAAGAGTGCCATCACCCACGTTGACAGCACTCATGTTGGCCCAGGTCATATAAACTGTACCGCCGCTCGCGTTAATGAGCATGGTGGATACGGTGCTATTGAGGTTCTGATAACCTTGATAGCTGACCTTGGCATTGTCGAAATTTAAGGCTAAGCTGATAGCGGCCACGCCTTCGCAATTGCTCACCGTGACCGGCACTACCACCTCGGTCTCAGGGCAGGTCGAACCGCTACCGACAGCCGTGACGATGGGGTCGGCCATCGCCTGTATCCATGGAAAGATACAGCTTAGCAGAAAAAGAATTTTTATCTTGCGTATCATAACTTCTTATTTTTCAATGATTAATAACGAGGACTTTACCCAATTGCTTTCACCATCAAAGGTGACGCGGCAACAATAAGTGCCGGCAGCGAGCGACGAAGTAGCCAAACGCAATTCATGATGCCCACTCTCCTGATGAAGTTCAATGGCATCCAACACTTTCACACCCATCATATTATAGACAGCCACCGTCACGCGACCTGCTTCGGGCAGCTCGTATGTAATCATGCAAACGTCTTTAGCAGGGTTGGGATACATAGCCATAACATGGTCATCATTTCCTAAAAACTCACTCAAACTTAAGATCTGAGTGATCATGGAAGGCATGGAAAGCGTCACATTTTCAATTACTTGAGCATTTCCGTCAGCCAGTTCGGAATAGACATCCAAAGTAAAGGCAATAGGTTCGTCCAAGTTGCTCAAATCCTTAGTGTGAGCCTTAATGAGGATGAGCCCCCCGTTCTCGGCCAAGACCAAAGGTTCAAGGTCATACCATACGGTTTTCAGCTCGCCCTCGTTGGCGGCAAAGAGCAGACTCTCGCCCGTGGCGGCTAATACTACATCCTCTATCTCGATATATTCCTCGGGATAGCCGAAACGCAAGGTAAGAGCTCCCATCCCAATCGCGTTCTTAATGCTGACGGGCAGCTCCACCGTTTGATAGGAGTCGGTCAGTAACTGGCCTTCCGTCAACAGATTCATGTTTTGTTCGCGGTTTTGCGGGGTGTAGGAGCCGTTCACATCACCAAAGCATAGGAAGCTCAAGTCGTAGAGGCAAGTGTCGCCGCTGAAGCTGATGCCGTTAGGGTTGAAGAAGTAGAAGTCTCCCGAGGGGAATTGCTCGTCGATGGCACGACGCATGATGAGCATGGCATCAGTGCCGTTGATGTTGCCACTTTGGTTTACATCGGCAGCAGCAGCTTGGGCATCGACAAGGGTATCCAAGTGGACGAAGTGGCGCATCACCAAGAGGGCATCGGTGGCATTGACGCCAGCAAGGATGTCCACACCGAAGTCATCATCCAAGGTATTATAGACGCTGACTTGGTAGTTACTGAAGTCATATTGGCCGTTGCCATTGGTGGTGGTTGTGGCCATGATGCTGTCGTTCTCGCTGATGATATTCATCTCACGGTTACGCATCAGCTTGCCGTTGTAGGTTAAGGTGCCTTGCACATGGTCATAGTTTTCTATGGGAAACCAGCATACTGGCTCAAACGTAATGCGACCCTTGCTTGAGTCGTCCATTTTATCGTAAATCATGTTGTCATCAATGGCCTTGCTGCCGATTTCGCCCCAGAAGTTGTAGGACATATCGATGTCATTGCCGCCATCTTGATAAACAGCATAGCCACCATTATTATATATGCTGTTGGCGATATCTTGGGAACCACCCAATATTGGATTTGCATTGTTATTCAGATAAATGCCATGCGTCCCGTTGTTTCTGATCACACAATGACTTACATTTGGCGATGCATTATAAAAATATAATCCGTATCCATTGGCATTTTGGAAAGTGCAATTCTCAATCATCGAAGGCTGGTTGGTGCTGCTAAGATGCAAGTTGTACTCGTTGCCGTTCTCAATGATGCAATGCTTCAACACAGATTCCTGACCCGTGTAACTGTCACTCAAGTCATGGAAATACAATCCGTTCCATCCGCCAGACTCTCCATTTAAAGATGTGAATGTTATCGGTGCCTCCTCCGTGCCTACAGCATTCAACTCCCCTCTGTAGTAGTAATAAGAATAGTAACTTGGATGAGAATACTCTGACACCTGCATCCGCACATTCTCCGCAAACTTCAATGTGCTTCCCGCAGTAAGCGTCAAACGGTTAGGACCTCCACTATAATCCTGACCTCCCGTGTAAACACCAATATTGTCAAGAAGCGCGTATGTATTAGATTCCCAAACATGGTTTTCACTCACATTTCCTCCTGGCACACCAATATTCGCCACATTGTTTTCAAAAGAAATATTAGGATCATTCACCATATCCTTGTTTGGTGTCCAGTAACGAATACCAACAAAAGAATCCTTCATCGTGCAATCCGAATAAGTCACCGTGCATTCATTGTTATGATAGACGCAAGCTTCACTATGGTTCTCAAACACTACGGAAACCAAAGTAGGCGTAGAAGAATTCACCCAAAGTCCTCTCGGGGCGTTCTTAATGGAGCTGCCTTCAATGCTTATGCTCGCGCCGTTCAGGTACACGTTTTGGTCGCGGGCCTCTTGGAAGGCACACCACATCGTGCTGGGTTGGTTAGTGTTTTCGCAAACGAGGTTGGTTGTGCCTTTCTCCACCACACAATAGCGCATTGAGGAATTGGAACTGTAGTCGCTGCCGTCGCGGAAACGAACACCATCCCAGCCGCCAATCTCTCCATTCAAGGCAGTAAAGGTAATGGGCAATGCAGTGGTACCCACGGCATAGAGCATACCGCCTTGGTTGCTGTTGCGACCGACATAAAGACCACAGCCTGTGTTTCCCTTGATGGTGACACCAGGCTGCACGGTGAGTTTGGGCGTACCGCCATAAATCTCAACATTGCCCTGCAACACGTAACAATTGGGGTAATTGCTCCATGTCTGGTCAGAACCAATCTGTCCACCAGCCATGACGATGTCAGCCTCGTTGTCGGTAAAGGCAATCTCGTTACTGCCAAAAGTGAAGGAACGGTTAGGGGTGCAGGAATACATGCCGTATTGGTTGTTGGAGCAGGTCACACCGTTGAAGATGGCGTTGAAGTTGGTGGTTTGGAAATAAATGCCATACATATTTCCCGTTAAGGTGCAGTTGTTGCATGTCGGGGCTGAATTGTTGAGATGAAGACCTTGGTAGCCATTATTGCTTATGGTGCAAGATGTTAATTCAGGCGAAGAATTGATAAGTGCCAAGCCAGAATAGTTCTCTGCATTTTCGGAAAAAATACAGTTAGTGAGCGTTGGGCTTGAGTTTTGGAAAAACGCTCCATCTTTGGTGGATTGCTTGAAAGTGCAATGGTTCATGGTGGGTTGGTTGGTGTAATACAAGCGCAGATTTGCGGCATTGCTGCTATTTCCTGCTTTCTCAATGGTAGTGTAGTTCATCACGGAAGTCACGCTGTTGTCGCTGGCGTCACCGAAATACACACCGTTCCAGCTGCCTACGCCCGCTTCGTAAGCGGTCAACAGGATGGGACTGGCTTGGGTGCCGTTGAAATTCACACTGGCCTGTTCAATACCCAGTCCCGTGTTGGGCATGAACATGATGGTCACACCAGGCTCAATGTTGTGTGTACCCGAGGTGAAGCTGATGTCACTTGTCACAAGATATGGACTGTTGGCCAAAGTAAGGTCGCCCAACTCGTTCAGGTTGCCTTCCAATTGCTTGTAGCCCGCCACGGTGAGTGTCACGTCATCAATAGAAAATTCGTTAGCCGAACCACCAGTGATACGGAACATGTATTGGATGTAGCTCTTGCTCTGGTTGACAACTGCGGGGAGATCACTACCCACCGAGACCCAACTACCGTAGTTCATGTCCTCACCTGCCGTACGGTAAAGAATTTGGTAGGTGTAGGGATCGGGGTTGGTCAAGGTGTAGTTCAACTCTTGCAAAGTCTTGGGTGTGCCAATGTACCACGGGATTCCGACAAATGCCGACTTCTTGACAGGCGTGTCGGATGTAATGACGACCATATACTGCACCAGGTTGTTAATGGTGCTCGAGGTAGCCTCACCTCCGCACAGGAAAATCTTGTTGCCAAAGGCGAAGGAGGCGCACTTGGTGTAGCGTTCGGGCATCATCACGTCCGACAAAGTCCATTCGTAAGTAGTGGCATCGGCATTGGCATAATAGAATTTGTTGGAAGGCAACGATCCGTCGTGGCCACCGATGACGGTTAGGATGCCGTTGGCACACACAGTGGTATGATCATACACTGAAACAGGCAAGGCCGCCTTGGTTTGCCAAGTGCCAAGGGTGCCATTCAGGTTGATGGCGGCGCTATACACCGTGTTTTGCACAGCGGCGGAAGCGTCGTGGCCTCCCGTGACAATGATCTTGGAGTCATACACAGTGACAGAATGCCCGTTGCGAGGCTCTGGCAAACTGTTTACCTCCACAATATCCGAAATCTCACCAATGGCGTTCACCTTCAGGCGATACACCTTGTCGGTGGCATCGTTGTCGCTGTCGGTGTTAGCACCACCTATAATATATATGCTACCCATGACTTCAACAGCGCGCAAGCCCCAGCAGGGTTGGGGCAAACTGACAGATAGTTCTTGCCACGCGCCAATAGATCCGTCATCGTTAAACGGGGCGGAATAAATCTTGTCGCTCACAGTATCGTTGTTGCGGCCACCTATCACGACCAATTGGGTTTGGGTGGCAGCAACTCCCATGTCTCTTAGGTCCACTGGTAGACCATTGAGGCCCGACCAACCTGAGATGCCATTGTCTTGCTGCGTGGCGCGATAGACACTATTCACAGTATTGGAGCCGTTATAGCCACCCACGCAATAGACATAGTTGCGCCAAAGCACCACCTGATGGCTTTCAAGCGACTGGGGCAGGTTGGTGGTCGCGCTCCAGTCGGCGACGGAGGCCATCTTGTACTGCAAGGAAACACAGTCATTAGCGATGATGGTGTTCAGACCAGTGCCCTTCATGAAGTCACCGGTAGTTGTCTGGGTGAAGTAAGTTTGACCCGACAATGCCAATGGCAAAGAGAATGCCATCAGCAACATAATAAGTAATGGTTTTCTTTTCATAGGTTTTTTTTTAAATAATGTTTTTCTATATCTGTAACGAATTGTAAATATTTGTTTTTCAAAACATTTTTTAATGAATAATCTATCGAAATAAAGTAATAAAATTAGCAAAGCAATACACATCTCCAACAAAAGTCATCTGACTTGTTTTATCAAAAAAAATGATTTTTTTTACCAAAAAAGTGATACTAAAAGTTAATACTTTTCCAATAATTCCTGATAATATCCAGAACAGTCCTTGAAAAAATCATGTCTCAAAGCCAGACTGATATTAAAGAGAAGTGGCATGGCGACCCACTGATGCATGAAAAGCTTATAGATGTTCTCTGGAGTGCAATGTACCTGCTGGGCAAGCCAAGTGGCGGAACGTCCTTGTCGTTTCAGCTCCGTCTTAATGCTACGGCCAAGATGTATGGCCTCAGCGTCCAAATTTTTTTCGTAATTTTTCATACGTTATTCCTTCTTTGGTTAAAAAAACATTTATGATAATAGAGGGGATAGAAAATGTATTTTAGTCCAAAATGGCAAAAAAAATATTTTTTCTGAATTTTCAAAAAAAAAAAAAATTATATTATTATTGTAAAATAAAATAACCCAATAAGCGAAAAAGAATGATGAACTTAAGGCTTGACTAAGCACTCCCATTCCGTCTCTAAATTCCTAATATCGAGACCTTCAAACAAGTCCTTCCGTCCCTTGAAACAGGAGTCTAACGTAGTAGCAAACAGATTCTTACCGAACTTTCGGAGGCAACTGAGGAAGACATATTTCATCTGGGTCATTTTCCAGACCAAGACTGTTTTTTCAATGTAAACGTAGTTGCCTTTCCATACTTCCGAAAAGGTCTGAATAGGTATCCAAAAAAAGTGGCAATCTTCCAACAAGCAGAAGATTGCCACCATCAATAGAGTTATTTAAACTCCTCTATTTCACGATCAGTCTCACTGCACCATGGTTATTTCTTTATTTTCCACCAAAATTGCTGTTATGAACCGACCTGCTTTGACCCAACGGGAACACGAAAGTCCTGTCGCCCATCACCGCTGATTTGTAAATGTAACCCTTCCCTGGTTCAAGATAATAG
>JAEEGH010029450.1_pt1 | contig 10731 bp, 5 predicted proteins | sample 9134181 | NCBI WGS metagenome assembly JAEEGH01 (sample SAMN16246544, study PRJNA631951) | gut metagenome | biome: gut microbiome; feature: rumen; material: DP-attached | host: Bos | place: Iran: Karaj | collected 2018-10
GCGTCAGGCTCTATGCCGTCAAAATCAAATGCAACAGACAGCTTACCTTCTTCATTCTTCTTAAGGCAGAGCTTTGCGTTAAAAGCTGTCTTTGCCTTAGACTTAAAGCCCTTGATTACATCAGTGGTCTCGCCCTTCAATAAAGTCTCAACCTGTTCTTTTGTAAGAGTCTTTCCTGCAATCTCACCGATATTGAAATAGCATCCGTTCTCTTCTTTTCCGCGGTTCTCACAGGCGACGCCATATCCTGTCCTTACCATTCTTCCGCCGCAGACAGGGCATACAACATCTTCCATATACTCGGCCGGAACTGCCGAGAAATCAAAACCAATATTATACTTACCGTTCTCGTCCTTTGAAAGAACCAGAACAGACTTAAATTTCTTCTTATTCTTGCTGGTAAAACCTTCGATAACTCCGGTCTTTCCCTCAGTGATGAGCTGCTTCGCCTCCTCTTCGGTGATTCTCTTTCCTGCAATCTCACCTATACTGAACCCGCACTTTATCTGATCATTGAAGTAGTTGCTGCATCCGTAGCCAAAAGAAGTAGTCGTTATCTCTCCTCCGCAGACCGGGCACTTTACTCCGATAGGTTTTCTGCCTGCCGGCCCCTTGGCGTCCTTACCTGCAAACTGACTTATGTTGGCAGCAATGGTTCCGGTATAATCCGTACCTATCATTTTCTGAATCTCGCGCCTGATGTAGTTCTCGAGCTTCTGTCTGTACTCCCCGAAATCCACAGTGCCGCTGTATATTCCCTCAAGGCCTCTCTCCCAGCTCGCCGACATCTCAGGGTTGAGAAGTGACGGGATGTGCATATTTACCACTTCATAGACCATCTCCCCTAGGTTTCCGGGCGTGATGATCTGAGATTTACTCTGGTTAAGGTAATGTATCCTCACCAGTTTTTCAATTATCTCTGCACGTGTAGCAGCAGTTCCTATTCCGTTCTTTCTTATCTGCTGCCGCAGTTCCTCGTCCTCTATGAGGTTTCCTGCATTCTCCATTGCAGCAACCAGTGTTCCTGAAGTGTATCGCTTGGGTGGTGAAGTCTTACCCTCTTTGATCTCATATCCGTTAACAGAGATCACGTCACCCTTTTTGGCATTGGCAACAAACTTAAGGAATTCCTCCTTGGAAATACCAACATCCTCTTCGTCTTCTGAGCCTTCTGCCCCCTCAGAACCGGAATTTCCCTTTTCCTGGGGAAGTCCCGCAACCTTCATGTATCCCGGATCCACCAGTACCTTCGCTGATGCAAAAAACTTCTCTCCGTCAACGTCAATCTGCATCTTCGCCGTATTGTACTGCGCAGGCGGATAGAAAATCGAAAGAAATCTTCTGGCAATGAGCATGTATACATCCTTAGCCAGTGGAGTCAAAGAGTTAAGCGCCCCCGTAACTCCGGTAGGAATGATCGCATAGTGGTCGGTGACCTTTGAATCATCAGTGTACATGGTTTTATCAATACCCTTGTACATTCCGTTCTTAAGGATATTACCTGCAAACTCTCCGACTTCCTCCACTTTTGCGATGCCATTCAGGTTCTTCGTTATCTCTTTTGCCACTGCTGTGGTAAGCACTCTTGCATCGGTTCTGGGATAGGTGGTGAGCTTCTTCTCATATAACTCCTGGGCAATGTCCAGAGTCTGGGCAGGGCTTATCTTGAAGCGCTTTGAACACACCGTCTGAAGCTCCGCCAGGTTGAATAACAGCGGCGCCTTCTTCTGGGATTTTCCGGATTCGAGGTTCTCGATAACAGCCTCTTTTCCCTGAAGTGAATCTATAAGGGCCTGAGCGTCCTCCTGCTTCTTAAATCCGTTTTCCTTATACAAAAGAGGTGACTCAAAATATTTGGTACCTTTGACAGCTCTCCACTCAGCAGAGATCTTCGCATCGGAAAAAGACCCGACGATCCTGAAGAAAGGGGTCTCAACAAAGTTTCTTATCTCCCGCTCACGCCTTACTACCATGCCAAGGACACAGGTCATGACACGGCCCACAGCGATGGCTGTGTATTTATTTGTGGCTGCGGCGTTATTTACAAGATTTCCGTATTTAACTGAAAGTGCTCTGGAAAAATTCATGCCAAGACTGTAGTCTTCTATGGCACGCATGATACCCGAATTTCCAAGACGGGCATAGTCAGACATGGGCTTTGCCTCGGCAATTCCTCTTCTGATCTCGTCATCGGTCTGGGAATCGATCCATACCCTCAGTTCCTGCATTCCCGGACGGACTCCGCCAAACATCCTTATATTCTCTTCGATAGTCTGACCTTCTCTTCCTGAGTCTCCTGCCCAGTAGACAGTATCGATATCATCGCGGTGGAGACATCCGATAACAAAATCATACTGATCCCTGCGGTCCTTGATCACGCCATACTTGTATTTTTCGGGCAAAAAAGGCAAGTCTTCCAATCTCCACTTGCCATACTTTTCGTCATATGCTTCGGGGTAGAGCATCTCAACCAAGTGTCCCACACACCAGGTGATAACATAGCTGTCGTTCTCGATGCAGTTTCTGCCTCCGCCGGGCACACCCAGCACCCTGGCAAAGTCCCTTCCCACCGAAGGTTTCTCTGTAATAATAAGTTTTTTAGCCATTCGTCAGTTCATCTATCCCGATCAGTTTCAGGCGTGAATCCGGCTTCATGGAAGCGTCGATTATCCACTCGTCAAAGCCTGTCGTTGAAAAAAGATAGATCATATCTCCCTCTAGTCTTGCTTTTTTCGCACAGTATTCAAGCTTTGTGATGTCCTCATGGGTGAGCTGCCTCTGCCATCCGCAGATTCCAAGGGCCGTATCTCCCATCTCGCTCTGGGCAATGATGTCGATATTTCCCTCCTTGCCGATCCACTCTCCCTCGTCATCTATCTCGAAGGGAAGAATGCCCTTTTCCTCGAGCCTGAGCACATACTCACGGCAAACCTGCTTAAAGAACTCTCCCGCATATTCCTGAATACCTGTAGATATAAATATATCATAAAATCTATCCGCAGGCATCTGTGAAAGACTGCTGAGATTAGGATAAATAAATCTGAAGTAGAAATACAGCAGGGGATCTGCGATCTTGTAGACGCCCTTCATAACATTCTCTCTTCCTGCATTTCCGAAGGAATAGCATTTGTATGCAAAATCATGATGGATCAGTGTCTTTAAGTACACTGATATCTTGGCCCTGGAAAAGCCTGTCGCATGATAGAGGTCGTTTAACTTATTTACTCCCCTGGCCATCTCCGACAGGATCGTGTGATAAACTGAAGTCTCCCTGAGGCTCTTTTCCGTGAGGCGAAGTGCCTCTCCGTAGAGATATGATCCGGGATCCAGCAGGTTCCTGCAGATATTCTCCTTGAAGGACAGGGAGTCGTCAAAGTATCTCCAGAGCATCGTCTGGCCGCCCAGCACTGAATAGGTCAGCACTGCGTCCCTGTAAGACATTCTGGAAAAGAAACTTCTCATCTCCGAAAATGGCAGCGGCTTGATCTTCCTGAATCCGGCAATTTCTGTGGAATAGTTTCCAAAGGCCTGAACCATGCTGTTCTCAACCCAGGAAACATCGCTGCTGACAAGCAGAACCATGATCTGCCTGAACTTGCTGTTCTTATCAACAAATTCCACCAGCTCTTTTACGAAGTCATCCGAGTTCTTCACAATGTACTCGAAATTCCTGATGACAAAGATGACCGGACTTCTGCCTGTGTTCATGACAGCTATGTTAAAGATATCCGCGTATCTCTCAGCAGGCTTTGCGCCTCCCAGTTCCCTGGACCACAAAAAGATCTGTTCCCTCTCGGAAACGGATCTCGCTGCGTAGTAGATGCTTCTTCTGTTTTCTATGAACTTAAAAAGCAGAGAGTCCTGCTCCACATTCCTGTGGCCGTACACCACAAGAATGCTGGAGCTTGGGCTCTCATAATATCTGTTTAAAAAAGCTAAATCTATTCTTCTCTGTTCTTCCATAAAATAAATACTAATATCACTTCTTGTTGATGAAACCTGTTGCCTTCAGAAGCTCTGCGCACTCAACAGCACCGCCTGCAGCGCCTCTTAAAGTGTTGTGTGAAAGTCCCACGAACTTCCAGTCGTAGATGGTATCTTCCCTGAGTCTTCCGATGCTTACGCCCATGCCGTTCTCATAGTTGACATCAAGAGTAACCTGAGGTCTGTTGTCGTCCTGCAGGTACTGGATGAATTTCTTGGGCGCACTGGGGAGCTCTAACTTCTGAGGAAGTCCTGAGAAGGTCTCAAGCTTCTCGATGAGCTGCTCCTTGGTGGGATTTCCCTTGAACTTAACGAAAGCAGCTGCTGTATGGCCGTTGAGCACAGGGATTCTGATGCACTGGCATGTGATCTTCACATCGTCGGCGGGGACGATCACGCCGTTCTCAACCTTGCCCCAAATTCTCAGAGGCTCTTTTTCCGACTTCTCCTCTTCTCCTGAGATAAAGGGAATTACGTTTCCAACCATCTCAGGCCACTCCTTGAAGGTTTTGCCGGCTCCTGATATAGCCTGATAAGTTGTAGCCACCATCTCGTAGGGCTCGAACTCCTTCCATGCAGTAAGGGCAGGTGTATAGCTCTGAATCGAGCAGTTGGGCTTAACTGCAATGAAACCTCTTGTTGTTCCAAGTCTCTTTTTCTGGAACTCGATTACGTCAGTGTGCTCAGGATTGATCTCGGGAATGATCATGGGAACATCCGGAGTCCATCTGTGGGCTGAGTTATTGGAAACAACGGGGGTCTCTGCCTTTGCGTATTCCTCCTCGATAGCCTTGATCTCATCCTTTGACATGTTAACAGCTGAAAGAACGAAGTCTACGTCCTCAGAAACAGCCTTAACATCAGTTACGTCCTTGATGACAATGTTCTTTACGGCTTCAGGAATCTCAGTATCCATCTTCCATCTGCCTGCTACAGACTCCTCGTAGGTCTGTCCTGCTGACCTGGGGCTTGCTGCTATTGTCTTAACCTCGAACCAGGGGTGATTTTCCAGAATTGAAATGAATCTCTGGCCTACCATACCCGTTCCGCCAAGTACCGCTACTTTAAGTTTCTCGCTCATAATAATGCCTCCTCTTAATTATATGATCCCGTCTCAGATAGAAAAATCTGCCAGGAATTTATCGTTTGTCTCTATTACCTTCTTCATGGACTCGGCGCCCGGAGCACCGATGGTGAGCCGCTTCTCGACACAGGTCTTAAGACTTATGGCATCAAAGATGTCGCTGTCAAAAGAATCCGAGAAGCCCTTTAGTTCTTCCAGTGAAAGGTCATCTATGGCGCATCCCCTGTCGATGCAGAAAAGAACCAGCCGTCCGATGACTGCGTGTGCATCTCTGAAAGGCATTCCCTTGTTCACAAGGTAGTCTGCCGCATCGGTTGCATTGGTGAAGCCCTTTGTTGCGCTGTCTTCCATGGACTTTTTATTGAACTTCAGGGTCCTTAGCATATCTGTAAAGAGCGTCAGGCAGTCCCTCACTGTATCCATGGCGTCAAACGCCGCTTCCTTGTCCTCCTGCATATCCTTGTTGTAGGCAAGAGGTATACCCTTCATGGTTGTCAAAAGAGATATCAGATCGCCGTAGACTCTTCCTGTCTTGCCCCTTACAAGCTCAGCAATGTCAGGATTCTTTTTCTGCGGCATGATGCTGCTGCCTGTTGAATAGGCGTCATCAATCTCCACAAATCTGTACTCGTTGCTGTTCCAGATAATGATCTCCTCGGAAAATCTTGACAGATGCATCATTATCGTTGAAAGAGCTGACATAAACTCGATCAGATAATCCCTGTCTGAAACCGAATCCATGCTGTTTAACGTAGGTCCGTAGAAATCCAGAAGCTGTGCTGTGTATTCACGGTCCAGGGGATATGTAGTACCCGCAAGAGCACCTGCTCCAAGAGGACAATAGTTCATCCTCTCGTAGATATCTTTCATTCTTAAGAGATCTCTTTTGAACATCTCGTAATATGCACCCAGGTGATGCGCAAGTGTTACGGGCTGGGCCTTCTGAAGATGGGTAAATCCCGGCATGTAGGTGTCGAGGTTAGCCTTCATTATATCACCCAGGACCGTAAGAGTGTCCTTCAAAAGAGCTGCTGTATCAGTGACCCTGTCCCTGGCATAAAGTCTCATGTCCAGAGCCACCTGATCGTTTCTGCTGCGTCCGGTGTGTACCTTCTTGCCCGCATCCCCGATCCTCTCTATGAGATTGGCTTCAAGAAAGCTGTGTATATCCTCGTACTTAGATGTTATCTCAAGTCTGCCTTCTTTAACATCGGAAAAGATGCCATCCAGTCCCTTAATAATGTCATTCTTCTCTTCTTCAGTAATGATTCCCTGCTTAGCCAGCATCTGTGCATGTGCCTTGCTGCCCCTTACATCAACCTCCAGAAACCTCTGGTCAAAGCTGATGGATGCATTGAAATTCCACGCCAGTTCATTGATGCTGCCTGTAAATCTGCCGCCCCATAATTGTGCCATTTTTTCTCTCCGTTACTGCATTGTGGTAAAGTCAAAAAAATTATAATCCAAACTTAACATATATTACTGCTTTTCACAATTGCGAATTTAAACAAAAAAGACTGCCGGAGATGTCCCCGGCAGTGCTATTTTTACAATGCATCAGAGCACTACGATATTCTCTTTCTTTGCATCGGTCTTGAATACCATCTTATCGTAGGTCCTTCTGTCGGTCTCTACCCTGTAGATCACGCCCGAGATAACGAAAATGGTATTGGCGTAGGCCATCTCAGTGATGACAGCCTTGGCTCCGTTTCCTTTGGCGATCTCCGCCTCCAGATCCTTCATCTCTGCCGCCAGCTCTTTTATCCTGGATTCCTTGGTGGCAACAGCGGCGTTGATCTTTACCTTCCACTGCATCAGCTGCCTGTCGCCGCCGCCCACTTCCTTGAGCCTCTCCTTCTCGGTATTGAGGGTCTCAAGCTGCTCGGCTTCCCTGCTGATGGCCTTCCTGACCTGATTGTACTTAGCCAGGATGTTGGAGTTTACTCCGATGTTGATAATGGTCTTTGAACCTGTCTTATTTCCAACTGAAGCCGCCTCTACGCCATAGAGACTGTTGATGGTTCCTCCGTAGATCATTCCCACTCTGCCAAAGGTCTTGACCATTCCCTTGGCCTCAACCTTGCAGTTGATGAAATAGTTGGCTGATATGTTGTCTCCTATGATTGTAGCGCCCTCAAAATACTTGGCCTGGACATCGCCGCCAGCCGTAACTCCGCCTCTGATGGGACATGTAACGCCGCCCTTTATAACCACGTTTCCGCCGGCCGTCACCTCGGAGCTCTCCATGTGTCCTCCGATTATCACATCGCCCGTGGCCTCAATCTCACTTCCGGAAAAGACATCACCCACAACATAAACTGTTCCGTCATACTTGATCTTTTTGTCGGTGATCTTTACTTCCTGGGTAACCATAAGCTTGGTTATCTCAACTCTTCCGTTGACCATCCTGATGGCTCCTGTGTAGGTAGCCACATAGGTGATCCTGTCGTTCATTATCATGAACCCAGTTCCCTTGAGGATCGGTATCTCTTTTCCGGTTGTTGCCTTTATAAAATTGCCATAGACATCGTAGCCGTCCATTCCCCTGGTGGCCTTGTGATAGACCGCAATCTTGTCACCCACCTTGACGGGCTGGAGGTATTCTATATTGTCGAGGTTGACCGTTCCGTCCTTTAAAAGCTCCGGCTCCTCATTCAGCTCTGTATTGAAAAAGAACTCATAGTATCCGTTTGATCCGTTGACAACCTCTTTTCCCGCAGCCACAAGTGCTCTTATCACGGGTTTTCCTTCATCTGCTATCTTCTTTATCGCAGACTTGTCGAGTCCGTAAATGATCTTCGACTTATCAAGGAACTTTAAGATGATCTCCTCTGTGTACTTGCGTCCGTCCATTCTGGCAGGGAGCGTTAAGTAGCACATCATATTGTTCTCTTCAAAGGCAAGATAAGTGTCCTTGTGAAGGATCATCTCAGCAACAAACATATCCACCTCGGAGAGCCTCTGACCGGCCTTGGCCAGATCTTCCCTGCTGATGGTGATGGACTTATCTTTGTCATAGTCGCCGGCAAGGAGTTTGTGCCTGATACGGCGCATATCCCTTGCTGTGTACATCATGGTGGAGAATTTGCTGATATCAAGGCCTTCTTCGATACCAAGCCTTATCTCCCTCATCTGGTCCGCCTGATAGAGTGGCTTTCTGTAGGGAGTGATGTCGATCTGGTGCTCGAGCCCCATGCGCATCTCCTGCATCTGAAGCCAGCCGTAGGCGGGATCCGCATATTGCGTGACATCTACGCCGTTCTCAAGCCCTATCCTGATCTCCTTGATGGCGTCTCCGCGCATGTCTCCCGAAATATATTTATCGATGGGGATGCCGGCTTTTACGGCTATTCTCACCTGCTCAAGCTGTTCAGCGTCAAATCTGTCCCTGATATATTTAGTTATGTCTACGCCTTCGTTATGGGCCTTGTGCATCTGGTCAAGAACATTGGCATTGTATCTTTCAATGTCAGACTGATTGAAGGTGAGACCGTCCTCAGCGCTTTCCCTGATGACCCTCATCTTCATATAGGGCATGGTCACATGGGCATAGACGCCGATATCCACGCCACTCTCAAGTCCCTTTCTGATCTCCCTCATCTGAAGGGCGTCAAAGGCAGGATCCTGGTAAAAGATGATCGGAACCTCGTGCTCCTTTGAAAGGCCAAGACGAAGCTCTCTCATCTGATCTGCGAAGTATTCCTTCTTTGCATAGGGAGTCACGTCGATCTCAGCAGCAAGTCCCTGTCTTATCTGAGCCAGCTGCAGCACATCAAAGCCCTGCTTTCTGTACTCAGACATATCTATGTGCTGGTACATCTCAAGGCGCAGTTCTTCCATGGCTGTCCAGGGGAGCTTCGGGTCCATGTACTTTGAGACGTCAACTTTGTCGACTATTCCCTTCCTGATCTCAGCGAGCTGAAGCGAATTAAACTTAAGGGCCTTTAGTTTCTCAACGTCAGCCCCCACTTCCTTACACAGCTCCAGCTCCCTCTCCAGAGAATTTTCCCCAAAAGAGTTCAGCCCCGAATATGTACTTTTCTGATCGATCTGATCTGTTCCGGTTGCTGCCATACACACTCCTGATTCGATACTATACTACGTTATATTATATATAAAATAACGTATACTAGCTATACCGCTCAAAGGATTTAGTAAGATTTAATAATTTTCTGTTATCTTACAACTTATATTATGGTCTTATTTTATCGAAATTGCACTATAAATTGACACTTTAAGCGCTATATATTAGACTAAATTAATAAGAAATAACACTAAAAATCTTTATTAAAAGGGAAAAGGCAGGATAAAAAGTGAAAGATCTAAAGCATCTGATTTTTTTCGAGAATCTGCTCCTTGAAGCAAACAATGAGCTGATTCAGAAGGCACAGGCCGATAATAAAGTCTGTGTCTGCTACACCTGTGAGAATACTCCTGAAGTTCTCCTCAATCTCGACGGCTGTTTCTCAGCCAGGCTCAGAGCACCCAGAACAGGCTCTCTTGACATCTCCACCTATTACATGACAAGTTTTTTGTGTGAATACAGCCGTGCTCTCCTTGAGCGCGCCATCGAGGGTGGCTTCAACTTCGCCGACTGCATCATAACTCCCGACGGCTGCTCCATGATGAACCGCTGCGTTGAGAACATGGAGCTTCTTAAGACCATGGGCAAGGGAAAAGACAAGTTCTTTTTCGAATACATGGAGATTCCAATGAAGGCCGACGACAACGGCCTTAATCTGTATGTGCTTCAGTGTAAGAACCACATCTTAAAGCCTCTTGCAGAAAACTATGGCATCGACACCTCTGACGCTGCCATAAGAAAGGCTGTTAAAGAGCACAATCAAATCTGCGAGCTGATCCGCGCCATCGGCGATTACAGGAAGGAAGACAATCCAAGGATCACAGGCTATGAATTTAACGTAATAACTCTCGCCACTTATGTAGCTCCCAAGTATCTCATTGTAGACAAGCTTGAGGAGACCTTAGAGGAGCTTAAAACCAGAGAACCTGATGACGTTAATAAGTTCAGGGCAAGAGTTCTTGTGGTTGGTTCCGAGGTTGATGACACCGACTTTGTAAAGCTCATTGAGGACTCAGGCGCTTATGTATGCGCTGACAGGTTCTGCTACGGCTCTCTTCCCGGAAGAAATCCTATCGTTCTTAATGATGAGGAGGATGCCCTCACTCAGATCTGCAGACAGTATATGATGAGGGGCGAGTGCCCACGCTTCATGAACACTGACAAGATGGATCACAGAAGAGTTTATGTGGATGAACTGGCAAAAGAATACAAGGCTGACGGTATCATCTACGAGCAGATGAAGTTCTGCGACCCATGGGCCTATGAGAAAATGATGGGCTCACAGATACTTCGAAACAAATACGGCTATCCTGTCCTTGCTGTTGACAGGCCTTACTCCATCGGAACATCAGGCCAGATGCAGACAAGAGTTCAGGCTTTTGTTGAGAGTATTGAGATTAAGAAGATTCAGAGAGGTGAAGCAAATGGCTAAGCAGATTGGCGCCGACAGATTCGGTGATTTTTATAAAGAGGGATCCAGAGTCAGGAAACGCCGTGAATGGCGTGGTCTCGTGGATACCATGTACGACTATTCAAGATGGCTTGGAATCATGATGACTCTTGGTAAGTTCGTTATGAA
>JAEEGH010029455.1_pt1 | contig 10729 bp, 8 predicted proteins | sample 9134181 | NCBI WGS metagenome assembly JAEEGH01 (sample SAMN16246544, study PRJNA631951) | gut metagenome | biome: gut microbiome; feature: rumen; material: DP-attached | host: Bos | place: Iran: Karaj | collected 2018-10
AGCAAAAGCGGGTGCAAAAGTACTGCTTTTTTATGACATGTGCAAATATTTTTGAAAAAAAATGCAATTAGAGGTGCTTTTTTAGCCAAATTAGCCAATTTTTGAGGTGCTCATGCGTAAAAACATGTCCGCAATCATACCTTTCTGCACGAAAAACATGATTGGTCATTGGTCGTTTGTCATTGGTCTTTTGATAGACCGAATCGATATAATGCACGCAACTGTCCACCGCCGAAAGAGGAAAGAGTTTATCCTGCGTACCGTATTGCAGCAAGAAAGGTCGCGGAGCGATGTCCGCCGCTATCTGCTCAAACGGTCGTTGGTTCTTGCGGACCATACAGAGCCATGAGTCATTATAGCGGTTTTGCGCAAGCGTAGTCATCCAATGTGCGGCGATACAAACGGCCACTGAGGGCGTCTCTGCCGCCAGGTTCCATGCCCGATAAGCGCCGTACGAGAAACCCGCGACTGCGATGCGGGAACTATCCACAAAAGGAAGGGACTGAAGGTATCGCACACTCGCTTGGTCGTCCGCCAACACCCGCGCGTACCACTCGCCCGGACCACCCAAGGAATCGCTGAACTGCCGCTGGGAAAGGGCTGAACGTCTGCTACCCCAATAGAGGGCGTCGATGCAATAAACGACATACCCCTGCGCCACCAGACTATCGCCTATCGCCATGCCGGAATAGTAGGATTCCGGATCGGTTCCGATCACCTTCTCCCACCCTTTCTCGAAGCGCGCTCCATGGTCATGCAGCAGAACAACTGCCGGCCATCCGTGGGTCGGTTGATCGCCCGTCGGGACGAGTAAACGACTACTCAGAACGGAGGATAAGAGCAGGCAGATAATCGTATTTAATATACTCATAATCAGGGTATATCTTCAATAATTCCTGCGCAGCCCGAATCGCCTCATCCGTATAGCCTTGCTTCTCATAACACTGCGCAATATACATCATCGTAGCGGGACGGAACCAGCAGGTATACCATTTCTTATCGCGGAATTTCTGCTCGGCGCGTTCGAACCACTGTTGCGCCTCGCGTTTGCTACCGAAGGGTCGCGGCGCATAGAAGAGACAAGTGCCGTAATAAGAGAGCACGAGCGGATCATTCGGTGCCAGTTGCGTCGCCTCTTTAGCCAGACTCATGCCCTTGGCGGGATGGAAAGACTCATGCAGGCGCAGTTCGAACACATAGACCGCCGACATAAACATCTCGTAATGGCCCTTGGGCAAGGTCGTTTTGGAGGCCTCTATATGCTCTTTGAACCGCTTGACGTAGGGTTTGGCCGCCTCTTTATCCGCCGAGACGATATAACCGCAGTAGCCGTACTCGTAGAGTAAAGTGTATGGCGTACGGTGCAGCGTGGCCGTATCGACGTAGGTTTTCCAGGCGGTCATATCATTGCGCAGGTAGGCATGCAGCAAGTCCCCATCCGTCACTTGGGCGGACAGGGACAGACTAATGCATAAAGCGGCTATTACTTGCCGCGCTCGAGCAACAATGTGCGTGTCGGTTGATCGCATACTTCGCTCGGTCCGTAGTATTGGATCGGACCCGGGTAGATATAGTTCGTGTCGGGACTTGCCCACATCTCACGGTGTGCTTGGAGGTACTTGAACGGAGCACCGTCGAGCTCAACCAGAGCTTTCTGGATAACGGGTTTCATCTTACCGTTACGTTTCTCCATATTCATCATCATCGTGATAGGTACACCACCTGCGAGCCACTCTGCAGCGGGTTTGGTCAGGTTGCGTACGAGCGACATGTAACCGGTCTTGCCGGCTGCGATGAGGTGGGTAGCGTTCACACCGATCGAGTAGCAGTAGTCGGCATCGAAGTTAGACGGCATAGCGCAGCGTCCTTCATAACCGAAGAAGTGGTTGAGCGCGGAGAACTTACCTTTGTACTCGCCGTTGGCTTTGAGTTGAGCCAAGCGCTTTCCTACCATCTCGATGAGCAGTTTCTCGGTCTCGATCTGGCTAACCATCACGTTTCCGTGCGGGTCACGGTCGAGCGTGAGCTGCTTCGCGATGCCTTTCGGCAGCGAGCGGAAGAGTGCGCAGGAAGCCGGACTCAGTTTGGACTTCACGTACTCGCGTTTCGCATCATCACCGTCGAGGGATACGAACTCTTCGTTAGCAGCGAGCATGTCGTTGAGCTCTTGGATGAGTACACGCATTGCCGGGATGAACTCGATAAGACCTTCCGGAATGAGGATCGTACCGAAGTTAAGACCTGCGTTAGCGCGGTTAACAATCACCTTGACGATGTCCTCTACGATGTCGTTGAGCGTCATCTGCTTTGCCTCTACTTCCTCGGAGATGAGGCAGATATTCGGTTGGCTTTGCAGTGCGCACTCGAGGGCGATGTGGCTTGCGCTACGACCCATGAGGCGGATGAAGTGCCAGTATTTCTTAGCGGAGTTCGCATCGCGCTGGATGTTACCGATGAGCTCGGCATAGGTCTTACAAGCGGTGTCGAAACCGAAAGAGGTCTCGATCATCTCGTTCTTGAGGTCACCGTCGATGGTCTTCGGGCAACCGATAACCTGGATACCGCATTGTTTCTGCAGGTAGTACTCAGCCAGCACACAAGCGTTCGTGTTCGAGTCGTCACCACCGATGATGACAACCGCCTTGATGCCGAGTTTCTTGCAAACCTCGATACCGTTATCAAACTGCCAGGTCTCTTCCAGTTTGGTACGACCCGAACCGATGATATCGAAACCACCGGTGTTACGATACTCGTCGATGATCTTACCTGTCAACTCCTGATATTTACCGTCGATCAGACCGGAAGGACCGCCGAGGAAACCGTAGAGTTTGTTATTCGGATTCAATGCCTTCAGTCCGTCGTACAGACCGGAGATGACGTTGTGACCACCGGGGGCTTGACCGCCGGAGAGGATAACGCCTACATTGAACGGTTCGTCACAATGATTCTTGCCGGTGGTCGGCTCCATCGTGATCAGAGGCAGACCGTAGGTGTTCGGGAAGAGACGTTTGATCTCGTCCTGGTCTGCTACGGAGTGTGTTTTCTCGCCTTCTACGAGGCGAACTGCGCCTTGCAAAGCTACCGGCATCTTCGGCTGGTAAGCCTGACGCGCAATCTGTAATGGAGATTTTTGCATAGTTGTATTATTTTTGTTGGTTAATAAGTTCCAATAGTTTCTCTACCGCTTCTTCTTGCGGGATGTTCTTGAGCACGCACTCTTTGCCCTTGTAGAGGCTGATGCGGTCGCGACCGGCGCCTACATAACCGTAGTCCGCGTCGGCCATCTCACCGGGTCCGTTGACGATACAACCCATCACGGCGATCTTGAGACCGGTCAGATGCGCAGTGGCTTTCTTCACTTCGGCTACGGTCTTCTGGAGATCGAACATCGTTCGTCCGCATCCCGGACAAGAGATATACTCCGTTTTGTATATACGCACGCGCGCGGCTTGGAGGATGTCCTTGCTCAGGAAATTAAGTTTGTTCTCGGTGAAGTTGGGGTTAACGAGTGTCAGTTCGGTCGCTTTGTAATCCCAGAGCAGTCGACCGCACTCAGCCGCCGCTTGCAGGCAGAACAACTCCCAGTTATCCTCGTAACTCGTATAGCGTATCTCTGCATTGCCGCCGATGTTATCTAATACTTCGGCAGTCACCGAACCGTCGTAACGGATCGAGTCTTCGTCTGCAAAATAGTCCACGAGGTCTTGCGCAACCGGTATCTCGTTCTCCGGTGCTTCGCTGAGGCTGACGCGTATCGTATCGCCTATACCGTCGGCGAGCAGCGCTCCGATGCCTACGGCGGACTTGATACGTCCGTCTTCGCCTTCGCCGGCTTCGGTGACACCGAGGTGCAGCGGGAAAGCCATATACTCCTTGTCCATCGTCTTGACGAGCAGACGTACAGTCTCCACCATCACGCGGGTGTTGGAGGCCTTGACGGAGATGACGATATTCTCAAAATCGTGTTCTACGGCGATGCGCAGAAACTCCATCACGCTCTCAACCATACCGCGCGGCGTGTCGCCGTACTGATCCATCATGCGCTCGGAGAGCGAACCGTGGTTGACACCGATACGGATCGCCGTCTCGTGCTTTTTGCATATATCGAGCAAGTGCACAAATCGCTCCTCCAGTTTGGAAGCATCTTTGCTGTAGTTACCCGGGTTGACACGCACCGCTTCGACCACCTCCGCCGCGGCGTCTGCCACTTCGGAATTGAAGTGTACGTCGGCTACGAGGGGTACTGCCGTCAGCACCTGGGAATGGATCTCGCGTAAGGACTCTACCTCACGGATGCCCTGTGTCGTGAAGCGCAGCAGCTCCGCACCGGCCTCAATACAACGGCGTGCCTGATCCACCGAAGCATCGATATCGTTTGTGTTCGTGTTCGCCATCGTTTGCACCCGAATAGGGTAGTCGGAGCCGATAAAAATGTTTCCGACTTGTATGTTTGATGTCTTTCTTCGCTTATTTTCTAATTTTATTTGCATAAAAATGCTCTAAAATGCTTTTTTTTGATAAAAAAGTTTAAAATTATTTGGTCAATTCAAAAAAATGTAGTACCTTTGCACCCGCTTTTGACAAAAAGGCATCAAAAACGGAGAATCAGTAGCTCAGCAGGTAGAGCACATCCCTTTTAAGGATGGGGTCCTGGGTTCGAGCCCCAGCTGGTTCACAGAGCAGCCAATCGGCTGCTCTTTTTGTTTACCAGCATGTTCTTATCTCGCTTCGCTTGAACGATCATTGTAATTAAATTACAATATTGACGATACGTCCGGGTACTACGATGACGCGCTTGGGTTGTCCTCCGTTGAGGTACTTAGCGGTCTCTTCGGACGCCATCACCATTTTCTCCACTTCTTCCTTCGGCGTGTCTTTCGGGCACTCGAAGGTGAAGCGTACTTTGCCGTTGAACTGCACCGGATACTTCTGGGTGTCCTCTACGAGATACGACTCGTCGCAAATCGGCCACTCGGCGTTCACAACAAAACTATCATTGCCGCAACGATGCCACATCTCTTCCGCGATATGCGGTGCGTACGGTGCCATCAACACAGCGAACAGCTCGAGTATCGCGCGTTTGTTGCATTTGAGCGAACTCAACTCGTTCTGCGCGATCATAAACGCAGGGATCGAGGTGTTGAACGAGAAGTTCTCGATGTCCCAGGTGATCTTCTTGATCAGCTTATGCAGGCTGCGCAGCTCGTCTTTGGTCGGTTCTGCCTCCTCGATCGTCTCGTACATGTTCCACAACCGTTTGAGGAAGCGGTGTACGCCGTCGATGCCGTTTGTATCCCACGGTTTGCTCATCTCCAGCGGACCCAAGAACATCTCGTACAGCCGTAAGGTGTCCGCACCGAACTTGGCAATCACATCGTCGGGGTTGACGACGTTGAACATCGACTTACTCATCTTCTCTACCGCCCAACCGCAGATATACTGCTTCGGACCGGCGAGGTATGGATTGTCCTCGATGGTGGTGCCGTCGGCAAAGACGAACTGCGCGTTCTTGAACTCCGGCATCCAGTTGCGGAAAGCCGTGATGTCCAGCACATCGTTGTTCACCAGGTTCACATTCACGTGAATCGGTTGCACTTTATCCTTGTACTCGGGATTGTCGATGAGGTTATAGGAGATATAGAGGTTGCCCGTCGCTCCTTCGCCGATATAGCGATAAACGAAGTTCGAGCGGCCCTGAATCATACCTTGGTTGATGAGTTTCTTGAACGGCTCGTCTTCGCAGATATAGCCAAGGTCATAGAGGAACTTATTCCAGAAACGGCTATAGATCAAGTGACCCGTCGCATGTTCGCTACCACCGAGATACAGATCCACCTGACGCCAGTATTCGTTGGCCTGCTTGCTGACAAGCGCTTCGTCGTTATGCGGGTCCATGTAACGGAGGTAATAAGCCGAACTGCCGGCAAAGCCCGGCATGGTACACAGTTCCAGCGGATGGCCGTTGTAGGTCCAGTCTTTGGCGTTGCCCAACGGCGGACGGCCGTCGGAGGTCGGCTTGAAGTCCGATACCTCGGGTAAGGTAAGCGGCAGAGCCTCTTCGGGCAGCGTGTACGGCATCTCGTCTTTGTAGTAGATCGGGAAAGGCTCTCCCCAATAACGTTGACGCGAGAAGATAGCATCACGGAGGCGGTAGTTGACCTTGACACGACCGATGCCGGTGTTGGTGATATACTCCTTCATCGCCTGAATGGCTTCTTTGACCTCCATGCCATCCAGGAAACCCGAATTGATCATCTTGCCTTCCTTGGCATCGAACGACTCTTCGCTTACGTCCGCGCCTTCGATCAACGGAATGATCGGCAGGTTGAAATGCTTTGCAAAAGCATAGTCGCGGCTGTCGTGCGCCGGCACGGCCATGATCGCACCTGTGCCGTAGCCCGCGAGCACATAATCGGAGATATAAATAGGTATCTCGCCTTGCGTGAGCGGATTGATGGCGTAACTTCCGGTAAACACACCCGTCACTTTGCGGTCGGCAATACGCTCGCGCTCCGTGCGGTGCTTCACCCAAGCGAGGTATTCTTCCACTTCGGCTCTATGCTCATCGGTCACGACGCGATGTACGTACTCGCTCTCCGGCGCCAACACCATGAAGGTGACGCCGAAAATCGTATCCGCACGCGTCGTGAAGATCGTGAAGGGTTCGTCCTGGCCCTTGATGGCGAATTGCATCTCTGCGCCTTCGCTGCGACCGATCCAGTTGCGCTGGGTCTCTTTCAGGCTCTCCGTCCAATCCAATCGATCCAGACCTTCGAGCAGACGACCGGCGTACGCACTCACGCGCAGGCACCACTGGCGCATCACGCGTTGCTCCACGGGATAACCGCCGCGGACGGAAAGACCTTCCGACACCTCATCGTTCGCGAGCACCGTGCCGAGTTGCGGGCACCAGTTGACCTTCGTGTCGGCGAGGTATGCGATGCGGTAGTTCATCAGTCGCTCCTGCTGCTCTTTCTCCGTCATCGTCGCCCATTTCGGGTCGTTGGCCTCCCACTCTGCGATGAGTTGAGAGATCGGTTGCGCCTTCTGGGTCTTGGGATCGAAATAGCTGTTGAACATCTGCACAAACGCCCACTGCGTCCACTTGTAGAACTTCGGGTCGCACGTGCGCACCTCGCGGTTCCAATCGTAGCAGAAACCGATTTTCTTGAACTGCGAGATATAGCGGTCGATGTTCTCAAAGGTCGTTTTCTCCGGGTGTTGTCCTGTCTGGATAGCGTACTGCTCTGCCGGCAGACCGTAACTGTCAAAACCCATCGGGTGCAACACGTTAAAGCCCTTCAGACGTTTGTAGCGACTGTAAATATCGCTGGCAATATACCCCAGCGGGTGGCCGACATGCAAGCCGGCGCCCGAAGGGTAAGGAAACATATCGAGCACATAGTAGTGCGGTTTGTCGGATTCATTGGAAACGGTATAAACGCCGTTCTCATCCCAAGCCTTTTGCCACTTTTTCTCAATCTCTGAAAAATTATATTCCATAAAACTATTATTTGTCTTGTCCTTCAATTCGCATAGGTCCAAACCTTTGCGACTGCAAAGGTACTACTTTTTTTTGACATACGCAAGAATTTGTATAAATTTATACAAAAATTGCACTTGGGGTGTCACAGAAATTTGCATATACGGAATATTTTTGTATCTTTGTATACAGAAAAAGCTCGCATATCGGTATTATATACTATGTATATAATACTAACGTGTTAACATAAAAAAAATAGTGCGTGATAAGTGCGTCGTTAGTGCGTGGTAAGTGCGTTATAAGTGCGAGACTTTCGGACTTATCACGAGACCATCCCGATACCATCCTTAAGTCATCGCCTATCATTTTGCCCCGAAAAATGTACGATTATTAAGATTTTTGAAAAAAACAAGTGACATTTCTGCCACTTGTTTTCTTTGTATTCAGAACATCGTTCCCTTATCCTTTACTTAAGCTCTTGTCCTTGCAGCGTATAGGTGTTGTCGCCTCGTACGATATAAACTTGTCCGTTATGGAGGATTTTGCCGGATTTAGGCAGTACAGTGGATGCTCCTATGCCCGTTGGGGAATCAAGCGGCTGTACATTAAAATCTTTCCAACACTCGGCTTCGCGGTACAAATCAATGGAAGAAGCCGGGACCAAAAGTATGCAAGAGGACTTATCCATTCCTGTGAAAGATTCCGATGTGGCTGTCGGAGGTTCGGCAGCCAAGACACGAATAGTGTCCAAAGCCAGACAGTCTTTGAAAGCTTGTGTGTTAACCTCTGTTACCTTCTCGGGAATAGTAATAGAGCGCAAGTTTTGACAGTCGAGAAAAGTTAGTCTGCGGATTATTTGGAGCGAGTCGGGTAATGTGACATACTGCAAGCTATGGCAATTAGCAAACGTAGCAGCCAAAAGGGTAATATTCGGAGGAAGAACTACCGAATCCAAACTTGTACATCCGGCAAAAACCGCATTCACAGCAGTAACGCTATTCGGAATAGTTATCCGGTGCAGGGATGTACAGTAAGCAAATACCCGAAACAGCCTGTCAATTCCTTCTGGCAACGTGACAGAAGTAAGATTTCTGCAACCATTGAACGCATCAGAGCCGATTGACAGAATATGGTCCGGTATGTCCACCATAACAAGATCAGCGCTGTTAGAGAAAGCGTGTTCTCCAATAGACTTTACCGCATATTTGACACCCCCATAAGAGATCGTATCAGGGATGGCAATTGAATCCAATTCCGGATAATTGCCACTCATCCCATGTTGGTCAATAGACGCCGTTACTTCAGCCGTACGTGCGTACTCGTCCAACATATAATAGAGATCTCCGATGCGTGTCTTGCCAAAAGCGAAAAGCGCTTGGCTAAAAGCCAAAAGGCAGTAAAGGATTGTTATGAGTCTTATCTTTTTTAACATAAAAAAGGTATTGATTATATTTTGCCATAGGCGGGATTTTATCTGAGGTTATTTATTGGATAACTGATTAAACATCATCATTCCTTTTACCGTTAGCAGGTATTTCTGCCGAGGGTGACGAGGACTGTCAGGATAAAGCAGACGCACAAAGCCGTTTTCTATGGCAGGATTGAGATAGTTGTCCATAAATGTAGGGCGATGCTTTAATCCCATTTTGCCCATTATTTCTTTGATGGATAATTTCTCGTGCTCTATTGCTTGTAGCAAGCAAATAGTGTTTTCATCATCTACAGGCAACAAATTGTCTATACTTGTTCGGTACTTGTCTTGAACTTGTTCGGTACTTGTTCGGTACTTGTTCGGTGCGTTGGTGATCCCGATTTGCAAATCCCTATTATTTAGAGGCGTTTGCATTTTTTACTTGGTCATTACTATGCCTCTTTAGGCAGCTATAAGCCGAGATAGGCAATTTTAGGCCTGTTTAGGCATAATTAATCGTTCTTTTCTATGAGTTTGCGCAGTCGGGCTATTTCGTTTTGAGCAGTTTCCAGTTGTGCGCGAAGTGTCGCATTCTCCGCTACAAGTCTTTGATATTCTTCGTCTTGCGCCTTTCGGTAACCTGTGCGCGCCGCGTACATCCGTTCTTTAATGCCGCCTTGTGTAACAAACAGTTTTTCCAACGATTGAAGATACTTGTTCATCATATAATCCACTTGGTGGCAGAGCGTCAAGCCGATGTTTGCCATTTCCTCGTCATTCCATTTGGAGAAATGTGGTTCGTAATCTTCCAAATGGTTGTATTTCTGCGTAAACGAACGCATCGCATTGTATCTCGGGTGCGCTTTGTCCCACAACGGGAGATGTTTCCTCTGAATATAATCTACAAAATCTTCCTGTAATTCGCCAATACTGCTTCGCGCCACGTTCAAGAGCTTTAACTCCATTTCCGTGCTCGTTTTGCCATCCTCGGAACCTTCGATGATATTCTGCTTGCCGGAGCGAGCTGCCTGTATCATCTGATCGACCGTGCGGTCTCCGTATTTCGGTAGAAACCGTTCACAAAAGACCACCGTCAGTTGAAAGAGCGTGTTGGCTTTTTGGTAGAAGAGCAAGGTCTTCCATCGGTTAGCAGGGCGTAGCACGCTTCCTTCAACTTGGGGCTTTTGTGGATTATTTATAGGCATAAATAGGCATTTTCAGGCCGGAATAGGAGATTCCTATATAGGCATATTTAGGCATAAAGAGGCTTGTTCTTACAGCAGCTTCTTCACTTGGTCATAGACGTTCTGGGCGGTAAAGCCGAGTTTCTCGTCAAGGACCTTGTACGGAGCGGAGAAGCCGAAGGAGTTGAGACCCCAGATGGCGCCATTCTCGCCCACGAGGGATTCGAGTGTGCAAGGCAAGCCTGCGGTCATACCGAAACGCTTAATGCCTTTCGGAAGGACGGCTTCTTGGTCTTCTTTGGGTTGCTCGCGGAAGAGACCTTCGGACGGAACGCTGACAATCTGCAAGCGGATACCTTCTGCACGCAGCAATTCAGCGCCAGCCAACAACGTACTTACCTCAGATCCGGAAGCCAACAATACAACTTGCGGATTCTCGTCTTTCGAAACGATGTACGCACCTTTGCGGAAACCTTCGAGGTTCACATTGGGCACCGGCGCGATGTCCTGACGGCTTAAAATCAATGCGGTCGGTGTCTCGGTGTTCTCGATTGCTGCTCGCCAAGCGAGCGTCGTCTCTTCGGCGTCCGCAGGACGAACTACCAGCATCGACGGTTTACCGCTATGGTTATGCAGTTTCTCCATCAGACG
>JAEEGH010029457.1_pt1 | contig 10728 bp, 6 predicted proteins | sample 9134181 | NCBI WGS metagenome assembly JAEEGH01 (sample SAMN16246544, study PRJNA631951) | gut metagenome | biome: gut microbiome; feature: rumen; material: DP-attached | host: Bos | place: Iran: Karaj | collected 2018-10
GCAACCGCCCGGCTTTGCAGCAGGCCGTGCGTTATTTCGATTCGTTAAGTCTTTGCATTGGCGTTGTGCGCAACGTCTCCACCATCTCGTTTCTGGATGCCCGCGCCCATTATATTAATGGTGTGGGCTACTACGAGCGCGACAGCGTTGTGGAAGCCTGCATGGAATACCTGAAGGCTTTGGAGGTGATGGAAGGGCATTTTGTGGAAAAGGAACTAGTAGGGGAAAGAGCGAGGTTCATGGCTCTAACATTTACACATTTGACAGGATTATTCTCAGACTTTTATTTGAGTGAGCAAGCCATCCTTTGGGGAAAATACGCATTGGAGTATTATCGGAAATACGATGCTACTCCTTGGCACATAGCTTGGATTTTAGTTGAAATCGGTTCACATTACGAAATGAAAAGGAGTTATGATAATGCATATAGTTATTATGAAAAAGCGGCATCTGCCATAATGGACACTTGTTCACTAATGTATAGGGACATCCACACACACAAAGCCTTGATTGATTATAAAACAGGAAAAGGAAGCAAGATTTCATTAACGACGTTACAAAACCTGATACGGAATTCGAAGGATGAACAAGAACAACTGGCTCGTTATTTGATAGTTGGCGAAATTTTCTACTCTGAAAAGCAATATGATTCTGCACAGGTCTATCTAAATGCGGTATTTCTCAACAGCCAAAGCGTTGGCGCAAAAAAACAAGCAGCCGAATGGTTGGTAAACATTTGTGAAACTCAAGGTAGAATTTCAGATATTGAAGAATATGCTGATTTTTTGGTTCCTTTCGCCAATATGAACGAAAATCAGTCTACCTTGAAATCGCAGCTGACAAAACTCAGCCATGACTTTGAGCAAGAAAAACAAGAGGCTTTACATCGAAACAAGACAAAAACAATATTGAAATGGAGTGTGGTGTCAATGGCTGTTTTAATCTTCATTGCACTTATGTTGTTCGTTTTCCATTTTAAGGACAAAAAACAGCAAATACAATTGAAGAAACAAAAATATGAAACTGAAAAACAAATGGAAGCTACCGTGAAAGAACATTTAAATGAACTTAATGAAAAAGACAATGCGTTCAACAAGGCAATAACAGAGGAAAGAAAAAAAGCAGAATACGAACTACGGACGAAAGAAATGCAACATTCAGCAATGTTAGTGAGAACCAGAAATAGAATTTTGCAGCTGCAAGAAGAAAACAAGAAGTTGAAAGATCATAAAAGGCAAGACGACACTGTGCATGAAAGTGCCGATAATCGAAAAGAACCATACGAAGCACTTACAAAGGAAGAAATCTATAGGTCCATTCAACAGCGGATGAAAAAAGCAAGAATTTATACTTCATTTAACGTCAAGGATTATGCATCTTTAACATTGACCCAAAAAGAAATGGAACAATTAATAACAACCATAAATAGGCACTGTCCTGATTTTTCGAAAAGGCTTAAGCTGCTGTATCCCAAATTGAATGTCAACGACCTGCAATTATGCAGGTTATTTCTGTTGAATCTGTCTGTCCTTCAAGTTGCCATTTTGCTTGGAACGGATTATTCTTCTATAAGAAAACGAACAAACCGACTAAAAGAAAAAATAGGCAGCGATGAGCTGTACTGGTGTCTCAAATCCACCCTATTTTTGGAATGACCTATTGATCCCTTTAAACAAAACCGATTAATTATTGTTTTGTATAAAGTTGATTTTCAATATACCATGCAAATTACAGCCTAAAATAGCCCATTCTTAATAGACAAAATAATTGCAACTAAAAAAGAAATTGTTAGACCTTTGCATCCGATTTCAATAATAAACCGTCATGCAAAAAACGAACTTAAAACAATTTGTTCTGCTGGTTTGCTTCACGCTAATTATAGCGTGGTGCAGTGCTAACAGCCTTATCGAAAATGATGGGTACAGCAACATTCCCGTCAAGGAAGCACACGTTCAAAGTATTCCCAAAGGCTACTCCATCCATGCTTCCATCAATGGTCATTATTTAATGGTGACTTTCACCGAAAACCTCGGCCAAGTGGCTGTGGAAGTGACAACAGCTTTAGGTGGTAACGTAGAATGCCTTTCGATAACTACGCCGAACGGCCTGCAAATCTACATCCCCAACACGGGCGATTACATCGTCACCTTCACCCTTCCCAACGGGGATGAGTACTATGGTGAGTTTACGGTGACGAATTAAGTCAAAATCATCAATATAATTAATTAACAACAAATTTAAATTTTATCATTATGAAAAAGACAAAATTATTGATTGCTACTTTATTAGTGGTTGCAACCGCTTCTATTGTCATCGTGTCCTGCAAGAAAAACAACGAAAGCACCTTGAACTCTAAAGGTTACAGCACCCAGAAAGCCTTTGATTATCGACAGATTGATGATAAGCTAACTTACTTTACAGACTTCAAAAAGAGAATGACAGAAAGCAAAGATAACGAAGTTTTCAATCTTAACGATGCTGCTTGGCACCTCGCCTGTTTGGCCAACCTTGATTTTTGCAACATTAATGTGAAATATGATGATTTCCAGTTTGATACCATTGATATGCAAGTCGAAGTATTGGATAGTATCATGCTGTTGAGTGACATCGACTCAGCCTATGACCAGATGTGCGCCAAAATACATCAGTTCAAGAAAGGGTTTAACCACTGCGACCAGAATCTGTATTACATCAATGTATCCATTGATGCCAATGGCAGTGCCAAAATCGCTTTAATGACCTCCTTCACCTCTTGTACAAAAAACTTGATAGATCATCCTTGGTATTTTTCAGATCCTTTTGAAGCAGCGTATGCGTGTGATGAGTATTTTAGCGGAGATTCGGTCTATATTTGGAATGGTTTGGCAGCAACTGAACTTGAACGTGTTCTCAATATTTTCGAACATCACGAGAATGGGACTGGACCAAATGGAGCAATGTGTTATATACCCACACGAAACCACACTTTTGATTACACCAATACTTTCGATCCATACGGTTCTGGATATTATTATTTTGACGAATCTAGAGTTTTTGCTCAAAGATACACTTCTTCGCATCCAAATTACGTTTTTGAACTCTTTGAAATGTGTTACTGTCTTGATTCGTATCTCGGTTTAGGTTACGATTACATCAACGATAACTTGTATCGCCTTGAACATCCTGTTTGTTGGACAATTAAGTGTAAAACTATCGAAACCAATCCTGTGTATTTTTATTATCATCAATTGTATGTCGAATACGGCCAGTCAATAACAATCCCAGATCCCATTACAAAATAAAAAACATGCCTGAAATGGTTTTTACGTATTTTTGCAGCAAATCATAAAACAAACAATACCATGAAAAAGATTTTGCTACTAATCGTTTTTGCCGCTGCGGCTTCACTCTTGTCGGCACAGGATATGTGCTCGTTTATGTACCATGATAAGGTGGGGCATCACATCAACATGAATAATCCCATGCAACAACGAGACGGGGATTTCGTCATAAACACCTACATTTTCGAAGATGTCGGGGGCAACAATGCCATCCCTTTGGGAAACATGTTATACAAACTATCTCCCACTACACTCACCTTTACGGACTCTCTGTTCTTGGTCGACACGGCTCAACGTACCTATTTTTTGGCTCGCGACCCGCTCGGCGAGGGCAACATCAAGGCTGTTTTCGAATATCATGAAGATTGCGACAGCACTTTCCTTCGCATCAGGCATTTCACTGACAACGACCTCCATACCAACCCGGAAGAGGATATCGTAACCCCTGTCTGCGAAGGTGCCGCATTAGGTGGATCCACTTTTCTCGACTGCCATGGTGACTTGATTATGAAATACTACATAGAACGCTCCAATGTAATCCGCGATGAATACGTTGCCCGATTTGCCCCCAATGGTACGCTGAAACAACAGGTTTTGTTCGAAGAAAACGTTTTTGAGACAGTAAGGCTTCATGTGCTCAAGGAAACACCGCTACAATACTACCAATTCAAAGACGCTCCCGACGACAACCTCTCCATCATTGTGGTCGACTCCCTCTTCCAAAAAAACACCGTAATCCTCAACAAGATATTGAGATCAGAAAGTATCAATCAATATGCAACAGAATATGAGTATTTGAATCTCAACGACTACTCACAAGTCGAAGTCCTTCCCGTTGGGGGAGACGATGTACTGGTAGCGGCGCGCTATGTGTATGACACAAATTTCGACCCTCTACATGCCAAGCATGGCGTTGCCGTAGCAAAGTTCGACCTACGCACCATGCAACTAAAAGACTATGTCGTGTTCGGTGTAAGTACCAGTACTTATAACAGAAAATCATGCATGGGGCTTAAAATGATGACGGACGGCACTGTCTACTTCGCATATATGAAGCCTTATGAGCCTAAAATTAACATCGTGAAAATGGATACCGACCTGAACGTAGAATGGAACCGCCTCGTCAAGACAAGCAACATCATTTTATACTCGGGATTAGGGTACTCCTCCTTGTTCGAAGATGGGCAAGGGAACGAAAAAGGCATAGTCTGGTCTTGGTATGCCAGCAAGGAAGGTAACGACAGAATAGGGCTGGCACACTTCTTCCTCAACCACGACGGCACTTTAGGCACAAACGATGCTGGAATTGAAGTGCGTCCATACACCTACTTCCCCAACCCCGCCCAAGACCGGCTCCACCTGCAGTACTCGCCCGACGTGAAGCCCGACAAAGTCGAGATCTACGACATGCAAGGACACTTGGTACGCACACAGAGCAAGGAATTGGAAAGCATCAACCTGCAAGGCCTCGCGCCGGGGCAATACCTGATGAAGGTTACATTGGAGGATGGAAAGACTTATTCGGACAAGGTGGTGAAGGAATGACGGAGAGTATAGCAACCACAATCATTCTGAAACAAAAACATTAAAACTGATACAAAATGAATTCATTATACAATTCAAAAAACAAAGGTCTACTTCTCCTGCTACTTATGATAGTATCAGAGGGGTATTCACAAATTCAGAAATTTGCTCCAATTGGAGCGGAATGGTACAACGCAAAACAAGAAATGTTCACGCAAGGATATGTAAAAATCAGAGTTACAAATGACACAATCATTGATAATTACAAATGTACCGTCCTTGACATAGAGGAATATTGTTACGACTTTTTTTCCGAACAGCTATTTCATTTTGAGATTGGGAAAGAGTATGTCATGCAATACCAAGATTCCATCATGATTTATCGAAAAGGGAGGTTTTACAAGCTTTTTGATTTTGGTGCGGAAATTGGGGCATCTTGGATTGTACCAGGTGATTCATCATGTGAAGAAGAAGAGGGAAGAGTATCGATTGTAGGTAAAGGAAGTGAATTAGTCAATGGGGTTGAATTGAGATACATACTTCTTGCAGACGACTTGAACTCGTTTTGGGGATTTGCAAATGGAATGGTGGGGGAGCCTTCTGATACTATAAAAGTTTTGGAGCGAATCGGGCCTGTGAGTAGTAGTCTTTTTCCGAGGCAAAAATGCCATTTCGACAACAACAATTATGGAATCTTAAGATGTTATTCGGATGATTTGATCAACGTTAACTATTCCTGGCCGAATGTGAATTGTGATTATATTTGTGAAGACTATGTTGATACAGCTGAAAACCCTGACAATACCATGTGGAGTGTGTTTCCTAATCCTACAAAAGGTGATGTCAATGTTTTTGTTCCTGTTGGCACACCATTTATCTTAGAATTGTATGATAGTATGGGTAGAAAAATTCGCTCGTTTGATGAAAAATCTTCCACTTCTATTACCATTGATTTAGACGATGTTCCTGCAGGATTATACTATCTAACCTGCAATCTTGGAACAACTATATTATCGACAAGAATAATTAAAGAACAATCATGATAAAACTATCGACTATGAGAACTAATGTAAAAACAATCTTTCAAACTATATCTATTTGGTTTTTCCTATTTCATTGTTTATACTTACATGCCCAATACACATGCGAAATTGAATATGAAGAGGATTTCCTTCGCAGTGAATTAACAGACAGGTATATTCCGGATGAGTATACTTCCATGAAATTCGTAAAAGTAAATTTTCATTTCATGATGAAATCAGACAGTACATTGAATTTTACGCCTCATGATGATGGAAATGGGAATTGTGGATTTACAGCTTATGATTATTCTGAAACCCTTATTTTTTATGCTAATCATATGCTGTCTGATAATCCAAAAATGCATTTGCCTTTAGGGAATAGTACTCCTCAACTAGACCGAAAATACAGGTTGCGTCTCCAAGGTATTTATTTCCATTACAATGACAACGCTTATACGTACAACAAAAATTCATCAGGTTATTTATCGGATAGTGAAATAGAATACTATAGTTAATCCAACCGAAGAAATCAACGTGTTTTTTGTCTACGAGGAAAATGGGTATGTCGGTGGTGGAAATGCATATATGTCTGGTAATAGATTTGTAAGAATAAAAGCAGCTTGGCAAAAATATATTCATGGTTGTGGAAATGATGGATTTTGGGGAGATGCATGGGCATTGGTTCACGAAACTGGTCATAATTTAGGGCTTCATCATACTATGCATTTACCCGATGGTACATGCTGTACAATTAGTAATAATTGTGATGATGGTTGCATGGACACTCCTACTCTAAATGAGATAATAGCATCCGGTCAACCAGATCCATGTCCACACTGGGGACAAAACATTCCGACAAAATCCAATAACATCATGGATTATTCAGGAGAGCAATCTGTAACCCCAGAACAATTAGGAAGAATACACTATACTCTAATGCATGACATGATATCCTATATTTATGATGATTATTGTAGTTTAAACTTAAACGAGCCTGAATATATGTTGGGAGCTGGCCAAGTCCTCACCTGGCAGAATGACAGAATTTTGAAAAACAATCTTGTTATTGAAAATGGCGCCCGACTCACTCTTAAAGATTGTACACTATATGTTCCGAGTGGAGCTAGTATTATTGTAAAACCAGGAGGATCATTATTCTTAGATGGAGCAACCATCACAAACCGATGTGGTCTTATGTGGCAAGGCATAGAAGTCTGGGGCAATAGTGGCACCCACCAGTACGAGGCCAACGGCAGCTATGGACAAGGTTATCTGGAGATGCGTAACGGTGCCACCATCGAAAATGCGATATGCGCTGTGGAACTATGGAGGCCAGAACATTACAACACCACCGGCGGCATCATCCATGCCACCGACGCCACTTTCCGAAACAACGCCAAGTCTGTACATGCTCTTTGGTACACCAACTATTCCTACATAAATGACGAGCAGGAAATGCCCTATAATTCCTTCTTCCACAACTGCACTTTCTCAATCGATGCCAATTACCTCGGAACAACCACGTTCTTCAAACATGTTGACATGGAACACGTCAACGGCATCAGCTTCTTGGGCTGCGACTTCTCGGTCAACAGAAACGTTCCAGGCGTTTCCCTGTGGTGCATGGGCATCGGCGCCTATGAGGCAGGCTTCACCGTGAATTCATATTGCGAAAACAGCAACGTCCTTCCCTGCCCTGACGAGTACCTCATACCTTCCTCCTTCTATGGCTTCCACCGTGGCATACATGCCTCCAACGACGGCAGCGCGGCTCGCATGTTCACCGTCAGGAACTCCCTGTTCGACAACAACACTTGCGGCATCTACGCACTCAACACAGATTACGCCACAATCGTGGACAACGACTTCACCGTCGGCTGTGGCTCTGATTGCGACTTCGGCATCTATGCCGACGGACTGTCGGCGTTCTGCATCGAGGAGAACACCTTTCATCCGAGAGCGACCAATACCGGCTCGCCCTATGGCATTGTAATTGTCAACTCCCAGGGAACCAACGACATCTACCGCAACTCGTTCGCCAACCTGCGCTGCGGCAATGTGGCCGTCGGCGACAATAAGACTTCCACCTCTGGCCTCACTTACACCTGCAACACGAACTCGGGCAATGCCATCGACTTCTGTGTGCTGAAGGACGGCAGCATCGGCGACATCGCTTCCTCGCAAGGCTCGGCAACATTGCCCGCAGGCAACACTTTCGACGGAAGCCTTTACCATCTCTACAATGACGGGAACCATCTGATCTCATACTATTATGACGTCAACGAACCTAGCCAAAAGCCTGTCTGGACTTTAGGTGTATCTGCCAATGATATCCAAAACTCCAACAGGTGCCTGACGCATTACGGGAACGGCGGTTCCGTGGTGAAGTCGGCTTCCGAGAAGGCCGCATTGGAGTCGGACTACCTCTCGGCACACGCGACCTACTCCAGCCTCCTGCAGCTCTATGAGAGCCGCATCGACGGCGGAAGCACTCCCGCGCAGGTGGCCGACATCAACAACGCCACCTCCTCCGACATGTGGAGGCTGCGCGCACAACTGCTTGGCCTTTCTCCTTACGTATCGGGCGAGGTGCTGACCACCGCCGCCGACCGCGACGACGTGTTCACCGACCCCGTGCTGTTCGAGATTCTCGCCGCCAACCCCGACGAACTGAAGAAAGACACCCTCATCAGCTATCTCGAGAACAAGGACAACCCGCTTCCCGCCTACATGGTTGACCTGCTCAGGCAGATTGCCTCGGGCTTCACCGCACGCACCGCCCTTCAGGCACAGATGGCCCAATACCAACACGACTACAGCCTCGCGGCTGGCGACATCGTGCGCAGCAACCTCGACGACAGCATTGCCAATCCAACGGAGCTCCGCACATGGCTCGGCAACATGGGCGACATCGCCTCCGACAGGATGATTGTCGCTTCCTACCTTCAGGAAGGCGACTCCGTCCATGCCTTCGCCCTGGCCAACATGCTGCCCGCACTCTACGGGCTGCAAGGCAACGCCCTTGCCGACCATGCTGACTACATGCGTCTGATCACCCTCCACCAGACCCTCAACAGGGAGAACCGAAACGTGTTAGGGCTGACGGAGGCCGAGGCTTTGATGGTGGACAGTATTGCCACATACGGAACCGGCACATCCAAGGCAATGGCGGAAGCCATGTTGTCTGAAATCTCGGACGACTACGTGATGACCTACTCTTGCCCGACAATGCCCGATGATGGTGATGGTGGAGACAGGGGCATAGGCAATGCCACGAACGCTTCCATGAACGAAGCCATGGGCTTCACTGTCAGCCTAAGTCCCAATCCTGCCACTACATGGACAACGGTGGATTATACTTTGCCTGCCAAGACGTCCAAAGCCATAGTCACCTTTGCCAACACCCTCGGCGTTTCGGTGTTGTCGACCGAGCTGGACGGCAGCCAGGGGCAGAAAGTGCTTGACCTGCGCGGCTTGGCTGACGGCGTCTATGTGTACACTGTCTGTTGCGGCGAGTTGATCCACACTGGAAAATTGGTCGTTACGAAATGAGAATTTCCCGATGAACGGTTAACACCTCCGAAACCACCCATATCATTTCCCCACGACACCCATATCATTTACTTACGACACCCATATCTCCCAGCTGTAAGATATACCCTATCCTGCGGGGAGATATGGGGTTTGCGGTAGGTTGGGGCGTTTTGCCGCGCGAAATCCTTTTTTTGCAAAAACCTCCACACAAGACATATCCGCTGGATTGGAGAGTGTAAGAGCCTGGAAATCATCAACCTGCAAGGCCTCGCGCCAGGGCGATACCTGATGAAAGTCACCTTGGAGGACGGGAAGACTTATACGGACAAGGTGGTGAAAGAGTAGGCACTTGCGTGGAAAGTAGGAAATGGGTGCGCAAGATAGTGAAAAACCATAGACAAACCCATAGACAAAGGGGTATGTTCGGATTTCTTAATAGCTGAAATCCAATTTCTTATGAAATTCATTCATTGCTAATTGATAGACAAGCAAATCTAAGGACTTGACATGCCATTTTTTGCATTGGAGGATGGTATATCTTTGCGGCAAACAAATGTTTGAGTTATTAACCATAAAGTATTAACCTTAAAATTTAAAATTATGAAAACAAAATTCTTAGCTTTGAGTCTTGTACTCATCGGAATGTTGGCGGTCAACTCATGTACAAAGGAATATACCGTCAAAGTCAATTCGAACAATGAAGCATGGGGAACGGTCACAGGTGGAGGTACTTACGCATCAGGTGCCACGGCAACTCTTGCAGCTGTCCCATCCACAGACTGCTTCTTCGTGAAATGGAACGATGACATCACCGACAACCCTCGCACTGTCACCGTCACCAAAGACATTACCTACACTGCCTACTTCGCCGAAAAGTCTGGCGGCAATTTCTCCTTCTCTGGTAAGGTGCAGAAAGGGCCTTTCGTGACAAGCGCCACTATTACCGTCAACGAGCTCAACGAAAACCTTGGACAGACCGGCAAGTCGTTCACCACCTCTATTGCTTCCGACGACGGCAGCTTCAGTCTCAGCAATCTTGAGATGGAATCGAATTTGGCCTTGCTCTCCGGCAATGGCTTCTATTTTAACGAGGTGCTTGGTCAGCTCTCGTCATCACAGATTACCTTGCAAGCCATCGCTGACCTGAATGATGAAGAAACGGTCAACATCAACGTGTTGACCCACATCACCAAATCCCGCATCGAGACCCTTGTGGGAGAAGGTATGAGTTTCGCCGATGCCAAACGACAGGCTGAAGGAGAATTTCAAGACTTTCTCGGCGTTACCGAACATTTCAATCAAGGCTTCGAACAGATGTCCATCGCCTA
>JAEEGH010029458.1_pt1 | contig 10728 bp, 4 predicted proteins | sample 9134181 | NCBI WGS metagenome assembly JAEEGH01 (sample SAMN16246544, study PRJNA631951) | gut metagenome | biome: gut microbiome; feature: rumen; material: DP-attached | host: Bos | place: Iran: Karaj | collected 2018-10
CACAAGATGTTCTGGTGCGCCCCTGCTACCGGCCAGTCCGATCACGCCTGGGGCCGCGCCTGCGGCTGGTATGCAATGGCCCTTGCCGACGTCATACCCTGGATGCCGGAAGGCGAACTGCAGCAGAAGCTCATAGACTTGCTCTCCCGCCTTATGCAGACGGTGCGTGAATTCGCCGATCCGGAAAGCCGCATGTGGTACCAGGTCCTCGACCGTCCGGGTGCGGAAGGCAACTATCTCGAGGCAAGCGCCAGCGCAATGTTCACCTACGTGCTCCTGAAAGGCACCCGGGGCGGCTGGATCAAGGACTACAGCGTCAAATCCGCGAAAGACCGCTACCGCAGGCTTCTCAGGACCTTCGTCACCGTGGGTGCGAACGGCCTTGTGAACCTCAACCAGTGCTGCGAGGTGGCCGGCCTGGGCGGCAAGGAAATGCGCAGCGGCACATATGAATATTACATACACGAGCGCATACGCGCGAACGACCCCAAAGGCATCGGTCCCCTCATCTGGGCATCGATAGAATACGACAAGATATGAGGAAATACCTGCTGATACTTTTATCCCTCTCCTTCCTTGCCGCCACCTGCGGCGAGAAACCCAAGGAAGAGACTCCCTCGGCCCCTGCGGTTCCGACGGGAGTCAAGCTGCACTCCTCCACGGAGACTTCCCTCTCCTTCCAGTGGAACGTCACCGAGGGCGCCTCATCCTACGACTGGCGCCTCCTGGAAGGATCCACAGAAGTCAAGACCGGCAGCTCGAGCGCCCGCAACACCGTGATTTCAGGACTCACTCCCGGGACCACCTACAAGTTCAGCGTGCGCAGCGTGGGCAGCGCCGGCACATCTGCCTGGTCGTCCGCCATCGAAGCCGCTACCCAGGGCTCCGCTACCCCCGACCCCGGCCCCGACCCCGGCCCCGACACTCCCGCCAATCCTGAGAACTACGAGGATTTCCTTATCCCCGCAAATGAGGAAGACGGCCTCGCCCGCGCCTTCCCCGGCGCCGAGGGCGGCGGCATGTGGGCCACGGGAGGCCGCGGAGGCAAGGTGCTGCACGTGACCACCCTCGAAGACAACAACAGCCAGGGCTCGCTCCGCTGGGCAGTGACCCAGAACTACCCCCGCACGATAGTGTTCGACGTGGCCGGCATCATCGAGCTCAAGAGCACCCTCAACATCAACCGCAACGACGTCACCATCGCAGGCCAGACCGCTCCCGGCGACGGAATCTGCCTCAAGAACTACCGTGTCGCCATCAACGCCAGCAACGTGGTCATCCGCTACATACGCTGCCGTATGGGCGACGAGACGAAGACGGAAGACGACGCCATGAACATCATGTCCCACGACAACGGACAGTACAAGGACATCATCATCGACCACTGCTCCCTGAGCTGGTGCACCGACGAATGCGCATCCTTCTACGGCATGGACAACTTCACCCTCCAGTGGTGCATTGTGTCCGAAAGCCTGCGCAACTCCGTCCACGGCAAGGGCGCCCACGGCTACGGCGGCATCTGGGGCGGCACCAACGCCACCTACCACCACAACCTGCTGGCCCACCACGACAGCCGCAACCCCCGTATCGACCACGACTACGTCTCCACCCAGAAGGGCCCGGTGAGCCTTGTCAACAACGTCGTCTACAACTGGGGCAGCAACACCTGCTACGGCGGCGAGAGCGCCAACAACCAGGGCATCTTCAAGCAGTACAACGTGATAGGCAACTACTACAAGCCCGGTCCCGCGACCAACAAGAAGAAACTCTGGTTCATCGACCCGACCACCTCCTGCAGCAACTGCAGCAACCTTGGCACCGGCAAGATAGTCCCGGGGCACTTCTACATGACCGGCAACTGCATGGACGGCAATTCCGGAATGACTTCCGACAACTGGACCGGCACCACCGCCTCGGCAAGCGTCATCTCCACGATCAGGTCCGACAAGCCCTTCTCCTATGAAGCGAGTCAGTCGTCCCTTAGCATCCACAGCGCCCAGGATGCTTTCAGCGCCGTGGCGGACCACGCCGGAGCAAGTCTCAAACGGGATTCCGTGGATGAGCGTGTGGCCTCGGAGACCCGCGAAGGAAAATTCACCTACAATGGCAGCAACGGCTCCAAAAACGGTCTTATCGACACCCAGTCCGACGTGGGCGGATGGCCGGAATACAAAGGCGAAGCCGTCAACGACTCCGACGCCGACGGCATGCCCGACTGGTTCGAGACCCAGTTCGGCCTGAATAAGACCAGTGCCTCGGACGCAGCCGCCGTCAGCCTCGACAAGAACAAGCGCTACACCAACCTGGAAATGTACCTGCATTACATCGTCCGCGACATCGTCGCCGGCGGCAATGCCAAAGGAACATATACAAAACTCTAACATATAATACTAACCAACAAACCAAACAACTCCAAATGAACAGTTTAGCAAAGAAATTGATTCTTGCGTTCCTCTGCCTCGGAGCAGCTTGGTCGCTTTCCGCCCAGACTACCGTGAAAGGTATAGTGACGGACGAAAGCGGTGAACCGCTCATCGGTGCCGGTGTCTTCGTGGAAGGCACCACCATCGGCACGGTCACCGGCCTGGACGGCGACTACGAGCTCACCGTTCCCGCAGACGCAGTGAATCTGGTGTACTCGTTCATCGGACTCGCCGACCAGACCGTCCCCATCAACGGACGCACCCAGATCGACGTCGTCCTTGCGACCGACACCACCGTCCTTGACGAGGTGGTTGTCGTGGGTTATCAGACGGTCAAGCGCCGCGACCTCCTAGGTTCGGTCTCGTCCGTGAACTCCGACAAACTCACCGAGCAACCTGTAACCACCGTCAGCCAGGCCCTCACCGGCAAGATGGCCGGCGTGTCCGTCGTGACCACTGAAGGCGACCCCGACGCCGACATCAAGATCCGCGTCCGTGGCGGCGGCTCCATCACCCAGGACAACAGCCCCCTCTACATTGTGGACGGCTTCCCGGTGGAATCGATCAATGACATTCCTTCCTCCGAGATCCAGAGCATCGACGTCCTCAAGGACGCATTCTCCACAGCAATCTACGGTAGCCGAGGAGCCAACGGTGTGGTGATCGTCACCACCAAGAGCGCCGAGAAAGGCCAGAAGATCAGCGTGAAGCTGAACAGCTACTACGGCCTCAAGAAGATGGCCAACGCAGGAGCGATCCAGCCGATGGATGCTGAGAACTTCGTCAAGTTCCAGTATGAACTTGGTTCCCTCCGCGATGACCTCAGTTCACACTATGTCCCCTATTTCGGCTCTTTCTCCGACATCGACCTCTATACCGGCCTTCCCACCAACAACTGGATCGATGCCGTTTTCGGCAACATCGGTTCCACTTTCAGTGCCGATGCATCTGTGAGCGGCAGCGGTGACGGATACAGCTGGACCCTGGGATATGCCCATATGGGCGACCAGGCCATTATGGCAGGATCCAACTACAGCCGTGACAACCTCAGCTTCAAGGGGCACTTCAAGACCGGCAAGACCACCAGCATCGACGCCAACATCCGTTATTCCAAGGTCAATGTGCGTGGCTCCGGCGCCAACAGCCTCAACGACATGAATTCAAAAGGCGGCTCCAACGCCGGCAACGGACGCCTGAAGCACGCAGTATCCTATGCCCCCATCCCCATTGCCTCCACCATCCAGGGAGCTGAAGAAGAGATGGATTTCGGCGACAACGCTCCGCCTCTCCGTTCCGTAGCAGACAACGACAGCAAGCGTATCCGCACCACTTGGAACGCAAATGCCGCATTCAACTGGGAAATCATCGACAACCTGAAGCTCAAGATAGAAGGAGGCCTGGAAGACTACCGCCAGGGCGACGACCGTTTCTATGGTCTGACCACCTACTACGTAAACAACAATTCCAGCATCAAGGGCACTCCTTCCACCCAGCACAAGGAAGCTATGCACACCCGCTACCGCAACACCAACACCCTTTCCTATGACTTCGAAAAAATGTTGGGCGACAGCGGCCACAGCGTCAACGTGCTGCTCGGTGAAGAAATGACCATCACCAAGAGCAACACCATCACAGACATCATCGACGGTCTCCCTACCTTCTATGATGCACTGATGGCCTGGAACTTCATGTCTTCCGGAACTCCCGCATCTTCCAACAACTACTACAATCCTGACGACAAGCTCCTTTCCTTCTTCGGGCGGGTCAACTACGACTACAAGCACCGCTACTCCCTTGGAGCAACGCTTCGTACGGACGGCAGTTCCAAATTCTCACGCGGACACCGCTGGGGCTTCTTCCCTTCAGCAGCAGCGTCCTGGACAATCTCCAACGAGTCATGGATGGACAACGCCCACAACTGGCTCGACCAGCTCAAGCTCCGCTACAGCTTCGGTACCGCCGGCAACAACAACATCCCTTCCGGACAGTTGCTTAAGCAATTCTCTTCAAGCACTACAGCCTGGCTCTCAATGACCCAGAACTTCTTCTCCGCCGGCAAGGTGATGAACAATCCCGACCTCACCTGGGAAACGACATACACCCACAACATCGGTCTGGACTTCAGCTTCTGGCAGAGCCGCCTGAGCGGTAGCATCGAGGTTTATCAGAACGACACCAAGGACCTTCTGATCAACTTCCCCATCACCGGATCGGGCTACGACTCCCAGTACCAGAACGTAGGCTCCACACGCAACCGCGGTATCGAGCTCACTCTCAACGCCCCTATAGTATCCAACAAAGACTTCTCCCTCAATTTCAGCGGTAACATTGCCTACAACAGGAATCTCGTCGTCGACCTCGGAGGTCTCGACCACCTTGACGGACGTGTCTGCGAAAGCTATTGGGCATCTTCCGAAATCGGGCAGGACTACCTTCCCCAGGTAGGCCAGCCTCTTGGAAATATGTACGGCTATCTTTCTGACGGCATGTACACCGTGGACGACTTCGACTGGAACGGCACCAAGTGGGTCCTCAAGGATGGTGTGGTGGACTGCTCCACAATCGTAGGCTCCACCTATATGCGTCCCGGTGCCCCCAAATACAAGGACATCGCAGGCAAGGACATCTATGATGAGAACGGCAACAAGATCGGCGAAGAAGGTGACGGCAAAGTCACAAGCGCCGACCGCACCATAATCGGAAACGCCGCTCCTGATTTCACCGGCGGTTTCTCGCTGAGCGCATTCTGGAAGGGCTTCGATTTCAGCGCCAACTTCAACTTCATGCTGGGCAACCAGGTCTACAACGCCAACAAGATCGAGTTCACCACATCCCGCAAGTATTTCAACCGCAACTTGATCAATATGATGGACGTAAACAAGCGCTGGACCAACATCGACTGGGCGACCGGTGAAGTAATCAACGATCCTGAAACGCTCAAGAACCTGAACGCGGGCAAAACAATGTGGAATCCTGCCATGAACAATGCCATTTTCAGCGACTGGGCTGTGGAAGACGGTTCCTTCCTGAGACTGCAGACCCTGACCCTCGGATACACCCTTCCTGAGAGCCTCACTGAAAAGATCCATATCCGCAGGCTCCGCGTGTACGCAACCGGATCCAACCTGTTCTGCCTCACCAAATACTCAGGATACGACCCTGAAGTCGACACCCGCCGTGATTCTCCCCTCACCCCCGGTGTGGACTATTCCGCTTATCCCAAGAGCATCGGCTTCGTGGCCGGTATCAATCTTACCTTCTAATACGACGTGCATATGAAAAAGATACTTTACATCGTTTCCGCCGCTCTCATCGCGGTATGCGCATCTTCCTGTGAGAAATTTTTGGACAGCGCTTCTCCCTCGGCCCTGGACAGTGCAACCGTGTTCTCTAACTACGACCTTGCAGAAAGCCAGTACTTTTCCGCCCTCCAGTCGTTCGGAGAGACCAACTCCTATCGTGGCCGCTATCTGCCCTGGATCGGCTTGAACAGCGATATAGAGTGGTACAACACCTACAAGCCCAATGACGAGAAGTACCAGATAGCCGGCTACACGCTGGCGCCCAACAACGGACAGCTCAACTGCTCGAATCCTCCGTTTGCAAAGATGTATGAGGGAATCGAGCGGCTCAATCTCTGCATCGACGGAATCAACCAGTACGGCAATGTCGCAGAGAATCCCGCTATGGCCAAGCTTCTCGGCGAGGCCCTTACCGTCAGGGCTCTCTTCTATTACGACCTCATCCGCGCCTGGGGTGACGTCCCTGCACGCTTCGAGCCTATCACCAGCGAAACCATCTATAAGGCAAAAGAAAGCCGCGACGTGATTTTCAAGCAGTTGCTCAAAGATCTGGACACCGCCATTCCCGCTCTCCCCTGGCCCGGCCAGGATGCCAGCACGTCCAGGACCGACCGTGTGAACAAGATGTTCGCGCAGGGCCTTTACGCCCGGATCGCCCTTATGGCCTCCGGCTACGCACTTCGTCCCGATGACGGAATGGTAGGCACCGGCGACCTCGGCACAGTGCGCCTGAGCTCGGATCCCGAACTCCAGAAAGATGTCCTTTATCCCAAGGCCCTGGGCTATCTTCGCGAAGCTATCAGTTCAAAGACCGCTTCTCTCGAAGATTTCGAGACCCTCTGGAAAAACCAGAGCAATATGAAAAACCTTGTGGCCGGACCCGGACATGAATCTCTCTATGTGATACCGTTTTCAGACGGCCGCGGCCGCTGGAACTACACCTTTGCCGTCCGTTCCGAAGGATCGAAATACGCCGGCGGAGCAACTTCCACCCGTGGCGGTGATGCAGGTCCCGTACCCACAATGTGGTTCCGTTATGACCCCAAGGACACAAGGCGTGACATCACCTGCGTCAACTGGCGCTGGACTTCGGACAATGAGAAAGACCTTCCCGGCATCCAGAAATGGTATTTCGGCAAGTATCGCTTCGATTGGATGACCGACACCCCCTACACCGGAAGCAATGATGACGGTGTGAAGCCCGTCGTCCTTCGCTATGCAGACATCCTCCTCATGGCCGCCGAAATGGCCAATGAAACCGGAGACCTCGATTACGCCAAAGAGCAGTTGCTCAAGGTTCGCGAGCGTGCCTTCAAGGGCAATGAGGATGCAGCCGAGGCCTATGTGAACGCCATCAACAGCAAGGAAGCGATGTTCAAGGCAATAGTCGACGAACGCGCGCTCGAATTCTGCGGCGAAATGACCCGCAAGTTCGACCTTATCCGCTGGAATATGCTCAAGAGCAAGATGGACGAGACCATCGCCGAGATGAAAGAGCTCCGCAGCCTCAGCGGCAAATTCGCTGCCATCAACCATCTGGACGGTGATGTTTATTTTCAATGCGTCAATGGCGACCTCACTGTCTGGGGCTTAAACGGCGAAGACACGGCACCTAAGGGCAACTGGACCAAGAAATCCGGCTACATCACCAAGGTCGTTAACGACAAGGGTGATGACGCCGGTCTCTACGACGACCTTGTTGAGCACGGCCTCTATTCCGCTGATCCTGAGCAGCATATGTTCTGGCCAATCTTCAACGATGCCATGAGCAACAGCCAGGGTAAGATCAAGAACGATTACGGATACGACAGCATCTAATACCCACTCATTATGAAATACAAAAATATAATCAAATACGCGTTCCTTGCCGTCCTCACCCTGGGCGCCGCCGCAAGCTGCCGCAACAAAGAGTTCGCCGAGCTCTCCGAACTCTACCTGCAGCGCTGCCTTCAGCCCCAGAACCTCTCCGCCCGCGTGAACGGAGCGACCGGCGTGGACGTTACATTCCTGTGGGATGTGAACAAGGATGCCGACACCTACAACCTCATCGTATATAAAGATGAAGCCATGACCGACACGGCGTTTGATGGCAAGATAGAGCCCGGCGAGGTCCCCTACACCATCGAGCTCCCTGCCGACGCCAAATACTGGTACAAAGTCTGCGCCCTTGCAGATGGCCGCGACGCCTCCCTCTGGGCTGTTTACGACGGATCGGTCAAGACCTATGCCGTCAAGGACAATCTCTTCCCAGTGGTGGTCGAGCGCACCGACAACGCCATAACGATCAAATGGTCCACAGACCTGCACGATTACAATGACGTTACCCACATCACTTGCAGCCCGGTGAAGGGCGGAGCAGATGTAAAGGTGGATATCAGTGAGACCGACCAGGTAGCCGCGCAGGCCACCGCCTCCGGACTCCAGCCCTCCACCGAGTATCAGCTGGTCCTTTACTACATGAGCGCCTCCCGCGGAGCACTGGACGTCTGGACCCTCGGCGAGAAGGGGTCTGCAACCACAGTCAGCACCGCTGCCGATCTCACCGCAGCCCTCAACGCCGGAGGTGATATCTACCTCACTGCTGGCAGCTCGCCTTATTCTGTCGGTACAGTAAAGCCTGCCGGCAATGTCAGGCTCATCGGTGAAGTTGCACCCGACGGTTCCAAGCCCGTGGTCGTGGGCAAAATAGAGCTTACCGACGGCTTCCCTGCCGGTGGAAGTTTCTACGCCGAAGGTGTCTGCTTCGACGGCGGAGCAGCAAATTCCAGAATAGTCGAGCACACCGGCGGCACCCCCACCGTGAGCAGCATCGAATTCAAGAATTGCGAGATCACCAACTTCCAGGCCGGTCTGTTCTACGGCAACAACGCCGGTGTCATCAAGATCGGAAGCATAGTCTTCGACGGTTGCGACATCCATGACATCCTGGGCAGCGGCGGCGACGCATTTGACGTCCGCCAGACCACGGAAATCGACAAGATCGTCTTCACCAACAACACCATCTGGAACGGTATGCGTACCTTCTTCCGCATTGACGCGAAAGACGACATCAAGATCGGCGAAATCGATTTCGAAGGCAACACCGTGAAGGGTATCGCCGTGATGAACGACGGCAACAACCAGGGTCTGTTCGCAATCAAGGTGCCCACCAACATGACTCTCAAGAGGAACCTCTTCCTCTATGAGGACGGCGGGGCCACCGGAGAGGAGATCGACAAGGCACAGCTTTTCCGCGACAACACCGCCATAGTAGTGCCCACCCTCACTGCAGCCGACAACTACAGCTATGCAGCCGGAAAGGACTTCTTCAAGAAGGTTTCCGCCGCTGAGGCAGGTTGCACGGTCCTGAACTCCGACCCCTGCTACAATTCCAAGGGCAATTTCTTCCAGCTTTCCAATGAAAACCTCATTTCAAAGCAGGTGGGTGCTTCCAAGTGGTGGATCTCTTATGTCGAGAAGCCTGAGGATCTCACGCAGAACGCCATCGAGGGCGCTCATACATGGAATCTCCAGAATGCAAGCCTGTTCGCAGGTGAAGTGAAGAACAGCCGCGTCCGCGACGGACTCTTGCTCGTGGGCACTGAAGCCACTCCTATCAATGCAGACGGTGGCATCAACTTCCGTTCCGCTTCCGTGCTTTCCAGGAAGGGTGTTCCCACCGAAGGGTATATCTCCTTCATCGTGAAGGAACCCGGTTCGGTCGACATCCTCCTGTCCGACCCGGGCAGGACCGGCGGCAGCGTTGTGGTGGCCCTTGCGGACGACGAAGGTTTTGCTATTCAGGGCAGTGCAGCTGTTTCTTCCGTCGGCGTGCAGAAGATTCTCGTTCCCGTCGTGAACGGCGAAGGCACGGTCTACATCTATGCGGCCGGTCCCGTTTCCATTGAGAAACTGGCCTGGAGCAAAGATTCCAAGGGCGGCAACAGCGTTCTTGCCACTCCGAAACTGACCGTTGAGCCCGTCACCGTGAAGGAAGGCGAAGAGGCGGCAGTTTCTGTGAGCTGGGATGCAGTTGCCAATGCTGCAGACTACGCCGTGATCTTCAACAAGAGGTCCTACGGCAGCCAGACTGAATGCACCTTCACCGTTCCCGCAGAAGAGGTGGCACAGCTCAAGGCCGGTCTCTACACCTTCAGCGTGACCGCACAGCCCGCCGAGGACGACATCTACTACAAGAAGTCCGAAATCGGCACCGCAGCCATCGCAATCCAGCCCAAGGGCGGAGAAGAGGTCACAGAGAAGAGTATTGTCTGGGACTTCACGGCAGAATATGCAAGTGACATCAACGTGTCCGACAGTAAGGTTTACAAATACGAAGCAGGCGCCGTAGAGGAGGTTGCCGCTGCGACCAGCGAGGATGTCCTTTACTTCTCTCCTAACGCAAAAGCTATCAAACACAGCAAGCTGGTCTGTACGGCCGACGGCATAACCTATCATCCGATTACCTATGGTGGTGGCGCTGCGTATATGTTCTTCCGCACCTCCAAAGCCGGTAAGCTTATCGTAACGGCATCCAACGGAAAATCGAAGGCCGATGCCGTCGACTGCAAACTGGATATAAAGATCAACGGCACGGCCAGCGGACTTGCCGTGGATCTGCAGCCCTATGATGTCGATGTTGCCGGTGTAGATGCAAAGGTCTATGAATGGGATATCACGAATGGTGATGGCTCTGTTCAGGAGATTCAGATAATCAAACCAAGCGGCAAGAATTCTCCTTTCATCTACGAGGTCGTATTCCAGGCCAAGTAGCTTATAACAAAGGAAGCCGGGGGTGATACCCCGACTTCCTTCCAAGTAAATATTAAAAACACAATAACACCATGAGCTTTATCAACCCCGACTTCATGCTTCAGACCGAAACGGCGAAGCGCCTGTACCACGAGCATGCCGAGAACATGCCCATCATCGACTACCACTGCCACCTGGTTCCCCAGCAGATTGCGGAGAACATCCAGTTCCGCGACATCACCCAGCTCTGGCTCGTGGACGGCCACTACGGC
>JAEEGH010029461.1_pt1 | contig 10727 bp, 10 predicted proteins | sample 9134181 | NCBI WGS metagenome assembly JAEEGH01 (sample SAMN16246544, study PRJNA631951) | gut metagenome | biome: gut microbiome; feature: rumen; material: DP-attached | host: Bos | place: Iran: Karaj | collected 2018-10
GTTCATTTTTGTTTCGCTTTTATGGTTGTCGGTGCAAGAAAACGTAGAAATGGCCAATATGACGCAAACTACGACTGATAATGGTATCTTCTTCATTGTCTGTGTTTATTGTTTGACTTTTTAAACGCTTATTTCCATATAATTATTCATTAATTAATGGGTGATTCGTGGCAATTCGTGTGAAAAATGCACAGAAAAACCAGCCATATCTTTTTAAAAATAGCGGCGCGGCGGCTTGCCGCCGCGCCGAAATGTTGCCCGAAAGTTATTCTTTGCGCTTGCGCTCGACCTCGTCTTCCTTGGCAGAGGACTTTATCTGCTCGTGGCCTTGGTCAACCACCAAAGGATGGTGAAGAAAACGCCACTTACTACCCCGTTAATGATAGAGTAGCGAAGTTCGTGGTGCGAAAACAATATGTTCACAAGGAAATCTACCAATGTGAATACGCCAAACAGAAACAGGTAGTATGCCCAGTTCTTTTTCTTGAATAACTTCATATAATCTATAGTTTATTTCGTTGTTTATTTCTTCTGCCAGCGCTTGAGTTGCGGGAAGTACTGGCGGAGCTGCTCGCGGTACTCGTCGGCGGTGAGGTTGAGGCCGGTGTTCTTGTTGAACTCGTCGAGGAACTGCACGCAGACCTCTATCATCTCGTCCATGGTGCAGTCCTGCGTGAAGTGGCCGTCGGCGTGGCAGTACTTGCAGTATTCGGGGTTGTCGCTCACTACCTCGTCGCTGAGCGGCATACCGCAGCTCTGGCAAAAATGCTGATATTCGGGGAAGGGATTATCCATCGTTGTTCTCTTTTGCGGTTAATCTTGTTTGTTCTCCATTGTTCTCCTGCTCGCCTGCGGCGAGCGAAATCTTGTAAATCTTGTAAATTTATTCCGCCTGCGGCGGTGACTGTCGTGTTGTTGCGTCAGCAAAATAATTTACAAGATTTACAAGATTTCTGCCGCGCCAGCGGCTAGGCGATTTATTTGCGTTTAAGCACGGCGTGCACCTTCTCGATGATGTCGGCGGCGCGGAGGTGGTAGTTGGTGAGCATCTCGTCGGGGGTGCCGCTCTCGCCAAACTTGTCGTCCACGGCCACGTACTCCATCGGCGTGGGGCAGTGGAGGGCGAGGGTCTGGGCCACGCAGTCGCCGAGGCCGCCGTTGAAGAGGTGCTCCTCACAGGTGACGACGGCGCGGGTCTTCTTGGCGCTGGCCACGATAGCCTCCACGTCGAGCGGCTTGATGGTGTGGATGTTGATGACTTCGGCGCTGATGCCTTCCTTCTCCAGGGCTTCGGCGGCCTGCAGGGCTTCCCACACAAGGTGGCCGCAGGCGAAGAGGGTCACGTCCTTGCCCTCGCTCAGCAGCTGGGCCTTGCCAATCTCGAATTTCTCATTCTCCGGCAGGAAGCAGGGCATCTTGCTGCGACCGAGGCGCAGGTAGACGGGCCCGACGTGCTCGGCGGCGGCCAGCGTGGCGGCCTTGGCCTGGTTGAAGTCGGCGGGTACGAGCACGGTCATGTTGGGCAGCACCTTCATCAGGGCGATGTCCTCCATGGTCTGGTGCGTGGCGCCGTCCTCGCCGAGCGAGATGCCGGCGTGCGAGCCGCAGATCTTGACGTTCTTGTTCGAGTAGCAGACCACCTGGCGGATCTGGTCATAGACGCGGCCGGTGACGAACTCGGCGAAGCCCCCGATGAAGGGCACCTTGCCGCAGAGGCTCAGTCCGGCGGCGATGCCGACCATGTTGGCCTCGGCGATGCCGCACTGGATGAAGCGCTCGGGGAATTCCTTGGCGAAGCCGTCCATCTTGACGCTGCCTTTCACGTCGGCACTCAGGGCGACGACATTCTCGTTCTTGCGGCCAGCCTCTACCAGGCCTTCGCCCATGCCGGCGCGCAACTCTTTGCTTGATTGTTTTTCGTAGTGGGTCATTGTTATTTTGTTTTTTTGTTTGTTTTCTTTTTTTATGGGGTTTATGGGGTTAATGGGCGGCTGACGCCTAATATTTATTTTGCCCATTAGACCCATTCTGCCCATTAAACCCATTATTATCTCTGTAGGCTTTCCTCGCCCTGTACATTTCCTCTTTTATTCCTCCGTTCTCGAGGAAGTTTCTCTTCTGCCATTCTATCAGACCCTTTATCAGCACATCGCACTGGTGTATCAGCGTGATGGCAATATTGGCGATGGTCTCGTCGGAGCGGTCCTTTATCTTCTCGCGGTACACCGCCGAGTCGAGGTGCCGCTTGCAGAACTCGCGCGTCTGCACACAGCGCGGGTCATTGTATGGCCACTGCTCCAAGCCGCGCACCCGCAGGTAGTCCTCATAGTCTAGCAGCAGCTCGTGCAGCGAAGCGCGGTTGACGTTGGTGAGCCGCATCTCCATCTCCTTGGAAGTCACACCGTCGATATTCCCCTCTGCCAGGTTCTGTTTGCCGCTCCGAGCCGCCTGCATCATCTGGTCGATAGTACGGTCGCCCTTCTGCAGGAACTTATTGGCAAAATTATAGGTTACGTCGTAGACGCACTCCGCTTTCTGGAACGCCTTCAACGTCCTGTAGTTGTTATCCTGCCGTATAAAGTTCCTGTCGGCCATATTACATTATATTTATCTCATCCAACCTTCCATTCGGTAGACCTTTTCCATAAGTTTGTGGGCTTTCCCTTTCGTGGGTTTATGCCAAACTTCGACACGCACGGCGTAGTAATCCTCCCAATCTCCCTCATAAATAGTGAAGTCCATATGGTTTGGTTCGACAATCTGTCCAAAACCATTGTGGTTTGACACCTGTGTGGTAGTACGTGGTTTCATTCGGTCTTTGGAGAGCTCAATATTCTCCGTCACCTCAAAGCAGCGTAGATAAACTTCTCCGTCCTCAAGGGCAGGCCAATAGAAAGCAAAGTTGTATATGCCTCCTTGACTGCCGTTCCAAATCTGCAGCCATGATGCAGTGTCTGTACTATCAATGTCGATAGGAGTGAACATGTCTCCGTCGGTAGCGTTCCACTTGTGGTCAGGGTCAGTTATGGGAATGTTGTATTCCAATCCTTCAGGGATAGGGTGCTCCTTACCGAAGTTGTCTGGTTCCATATCAAAGAGCATACTGATGAACAGTAAAGGAGCAACGACAAAAGGCGTAAGGCTAATGATACCTGCAAAGAATGCACCTACAGCCCTCCACCATTTCTTTTCCAACAGGAGGATGATAAAAACTGGCAATTGCAGAAACAGCGGAATGGCAGAAAAACCACAAACGATGAGTCCAAATACGATGGAAACATCAAATGCAAATATTGTAGCCACGGCAAATAATACCGTCGCCAGCGGGAATATCCACCAGAAACGAACTATTCTATTGATGAAGGTCTTTGCCATGATTTAGAACTGTATCTTTGTAGTCTGCGAGCTTTCTATCACAAAGCGTTTGGTCTGGACTTTGTTGTATTTGGTGGCGTTCTGGGGGTGGAGGACGAGCTCGTATTGGCCGGGCTGCAATAATAACCGCTCGCCGGCGGTGCTGGGGTTGAGGTCGGTGGCAAATTCCACCTGGCCGTCTCTTAATCTAAATATGGCGCCGGTGGTGATGCCCTTGGGCTTCGAGAGCACCAACATGCCGGGCATGGGTACCGAGAGCTCGGTGGCGGCATTGCCGCGCACCTCGACGCCGCGCAGGGTGGTGACGGGCAGCGTCTGCACCTCCACGTCATAGCGACCGGCAAGGTACTGGCCTGTCTCGCCGACCTCCTGTGCCGCCACGCGCTCGCCGCTGCCGGCACGGCGTACTATCACGTCTACAGGCTGGCCGCTGACTGCCAACCGCTGACCGCTAAACATCACCTTGAGGGTGCCCTCGCTGACGGTGATGTCGACGTTGTTCGGGCGGTCGATGCTGAACTGCATGGCCTCGCGCCGCAGGGGCGGATGGGTGAAGACGGCCATGTCGTAGGTCACCAAGGGATCCATTAGCAGCGTGTCGGGTTTCAGCTTGCTGTCCACGCTGTAGATCGTGCTGTGGCGTATGACGCCCGTGCGGTGGTCGTAGAAGGCCACAGGGTGCTCGGTCTCGTAGAGTTCGCCTGTGGCGTCGACCATATTCAGCACCACCTTGGCCTTCTTTCCACTGAGGCGGAAAATGTCGTAGAGCGTCTTAGAAAACTCCTCCTCGTTGACCACGGGGAAGACGCTGCCGGCGCACGAGGCGTGGGCCGACAGGTTGCCGCCGATGCAGAGCACGAAGGTCTGCACCACCACTCCGCTGAGCTGCACCTGGCGCGCCACGTCGCATATCTCGGCGTCGCAGTCGTCCATGCCGTCGGTGATGATGAGTATCAGGTTGCGGCTGGAGCCCGTGGCGGGGAAGTCGCTCAGCGCGTCGGTCAGCGCCGCCGCCGCCGTGCAGCCGCCCTGCGGCACGAGGGTCTTGATCTTGCTCTGCAGCTGGTAGATGTTGTCGCTGCCGAAAGGCACCTCGAGGCGTGTGCCGAACTGCTCCTTGTTGAGGTGGCCGAAGACGCGGAGCGCCACGTCGACGTCGTGCTGGCGCGAGATGCTGTCGAGGAACGACAGCAGCACCTGCTGCGTCACCTTTATCTTGGAGTTGCTCTGCCAGTGGTCCCACATCGAGTTGGAGCAGTCCATGATAAGCAGCAGTCGGGTCTTCTCCGGCTGCTGCGTCTGCGCGGACAGTCCCATGCCAACAAGCATCAATGACAACAGTAAGAACAATCTGCGCATAATCATAGCACTCTCCTTTCTACTTGAACAGCGCGTCGATCTGCTCCTGATAGGCAGCAGCGACGTTGCGGCGGATAAGCTTCTGGGTGGGCGTGAGCATCTTGTTGGACTCTGTCCAGGCCTCCGACACCAGGACAAACTTCTTCACCTGCTCGGTAACGCCCAGTTCGGCGTTGTACTTATCGACCACCTTCTGGTAACGGGCGATGACGGTCTTGTCGGCAATCATTTCTTCCTTGGTCTGGGCCGTGACGCCGTGGCGACCGCACCAGTCCTTCAGCATGTCGAAGTCGGGCGCGATAACGGCACCGGCAAACTTCTGGTCGGCGCCCACCACCATCATGTCGAGGATGAACGGCGACTGCTTCATCTTCTCCTCGATGACTTCGGGGTTGATATACTTGCCCATCGAGGTCTTGAACATGCTCTTCGTGCGACCTGTGATGAAGAGATAGCCGTCGGGGTCGAAGTAGCCGGTATCTCCGGTGTGGAACCAGCCCTCACTATCGATGGCCTGAGCCGTGAGTTCGGGCTGGTTGTAGTAACCCTTCATCACGTTGCCTCCGCGGCACTGTATCTCGTTGGTGTTCTCATCGATGCGCACTTCTATGGCACGCATGGCGAAGCCCACCGAGCCAATCTTGCGGCCTTTCTTATTGCTGTTGGTCACTGCAATCAGCGGCGAGCACTCCGTGAGGCCGTAACCCTCATAGAGGTCGAGACCCACACAGGAGAAGAAGCGCGTCAGACGCGGCTGGATGGTGGCACCGCCACTGACGAGCATATACAACTCGCCGCCCATGCTTTCGCGGATACTCTTGTACACCAGCTTGTCGGCAATCTTCTTCTGCAACTTGTACCATAACGAGAGCTTTGACTCATCCAAGTCGTACTTGAAAGCCAAGTCTATGGCCCAGTCGAAAATCTTCTTGCCGATGCCGGTCATCTTCTCGCCTTTGCGGAATATCTTATCGTAGACCTTCTCGATGAAGCGCGGCACACAGGCCATCATATTGGGGCTGATTTCCTTACAGTTGTCGCCCACCTTGGCGATGCTCTCGGCGTAGGCAATCTCGAAACAGAGCCACTGGTAGAGGTAGCCCATCATGCGCTCGTAGATGTGGCACATCGGCAGCCACGACAGGGCCTTGGTCCAGGTCTTTCCCGGGCTCTCCTTGATTTCCTGCACATTCATGATGAGGCCACGGTGGGTCAGCATGGCGCCCTTGGGCACGCCGGTGGTGCCGCTGGTATATATCATGGTGCAGATGTCGTCCGTGGTCAGTGCATCCTTCATCTCCTGCAACTTGGCGGGTGCTTCGGGGTGTTCGGCCACATAGCGGCGGCCAATCTCATAGATGTCGTCCATCGACTTCGCGCCCTCCATCGGGACAATGGTGCAGAGGTTCTCCAGGTGAGGCAGTTTCTCGCGGATATTGCATATCTTCTTATACAAAGCGGGGGTCTCCACCACCAGCAGGCGCACCTGCGCATCGTTCAGGATGTACTGATAGTCTTCCTCGCTGATGGTCGGGTAGATGGGCAACAGCACTGCGCCTGTCTGCTGCACGCCGAAGTCCACATAGTTCCACTCCGGACGGCCGGCACTGATAAGGCCGATATTCTCGCCTTTTTTCACACCGAGGTGCATCAAAGCGTAGCTGATGAGGTTGACTTTCTCAATATATTCGTCAATAAAGTGGTTCTTCCACTCACCATTTTCCTTAAATTTGAACACTGGACGTTCAGGGTGCAACTCCTTGCGCCACTCCAACAGGTCAAACAATCGTGTAGGTTCTTGCATAGCTGTTACTTTTTATAAATTAATGTGCAAAAATACAACTTTCTTCCGACATGGAAAAAAAAACTTATGAACACCCCCTTGGATATCTCTCTGCAAAAATAAAACTCCCTCATTTTGAAAAAAAAGCGTAATTTTGGCCTTTGAATAAAACGGCCCCACGAATGGCACTGACTGATAAACAACTGATTGCAGAATTGCAGACCGGCAAATTCAAGCCTGTCTACCTGCTTATGGGCGAGGAAGACCACTATATCGACATCGTGTCCGCCTACTTCGAAGACGAAGTCATCGACCCCTCCGTGCGCGACTTCGACATGACCGTCCTCTACGGCAAGGACGTCGACATGGCCACGGTGGTGAGCACCGCCAAGCGCTACCCCATGATGTCGCCCGTGCATCTGGTGCTGGTCAAGGAGGCCCAGATGATTGACACCCGCCAGTGGGAGACCCTCGCGGCTTACCTCCAGCAGCCTTCGCCCCAGACGGTGCTGGTCTTCTGCTACCGCCACAAGAAGCTCGACAAGCGCACCGCCGCCTACAAAGCCATCGACAAATCCGGCGTGGTCTACGAGACTCCGAAGATATACGACAACCAAGTGCCTGCCTGGATCAAAGGCGAGGTGACAGCCCACGGCCACACCATCAGCGACAAAGCCGCCATGATGCTCAACGAGTTCCTTGGCACCGACCTGGGCAAGATCTCCAACGAACTCTCCAAACTCTACCCCCTCCTGAAGGATGGCGAAGGCATCGACGAGACCCTTGTCGAGCAGCAGATAGGCATCAGCAAAGACTATAACGTCTTCGAGCTGCAGAACGCCATCGGCCGCCGCGACCCCGTGATGTGCAACCGCATCGTCAACTACTTCGCTGCCAACCCCAAGAAAAACCCCATACAGCCTGTGCTGGCCCTGCTCTACGGCTATTTCCTCAAAATCATGTTCTACCACCAGCTCGAGAACAAGAGCGACGCCCCCAAGGTGCTGGGCTGCGCCCCCATGTTCGTGCGCGACTATGCGCAGGCCGCGGCCAACTACAGCCTTGGCAAGCTGGCGGCCTGCATCGGCTACCTCTATGAGGCCGACCTGCGCAGCAAGGGCGTCCGCAACAGCGGCTCCGTCACCGAAGGCGAAATCCTCAAGGAACTCGTCTTCAAAATCATCCACTAACCCCAGCATTCCCCTACCCCAGTGAAAAAAATCTCCCCACTCCTCCTGCTGCTCGCACTCACACTGCCCGCCTTCGTCGCGGCACAGGGCACCGTCCGCGGAACCCTCTTCGACGACGCCAACGGCGAGGCCATCCCCTTTGCCAACGTGGTGCTCGACGGAACGAAGTACGGCTGCGCCACCGACCTCAGCGGTTTCTTCGCCATCAGCAAGGTGCCCGCCGGCAGCTACACCCTCCGCGTGCGCTTCGTGGGCTATGAGGAATATGCCGAACCCGTCACCGTGACCAGCGGCAAGACCCTCACCGTGAGCATCCGCCTCAAGCCCTCGTCCAAGATGCTCGAGGCTGTGGAAATCAAAGACAACAAGCTGGAGGAGCGCCGTATGCAGACGCAGGTCAGCGTCGAGAAAATCACCGCCACGCAAATCTCCCAGATGCCCTCCATCGGCGGCCAGGCCGACCTGGCGCAGTACATGCAACTGCTGCCGGGCGTCAGCTCCACCGGCGACCAGGGCGGCCAGCTCTACATCCGCGGCGGCTCCATGGTGCAGAACCTCTGCCTGCTCGACGGCATGATTGTCTACAACCCCTTCCACTCCATTGGACTCTACTCCATCTTCGAGACCGATGTCATCCTCAACGCCGACATCTACACCGGCGGCTTCGGCGCCGAATATGGCGGCCGTCTCTCGTCGGTCATGGACATCACCACCCGCGATGGCAACAAGCGCCACCACAGCGGCAAGCTGGGCATCAACACCTTCGGCGCCAGCCTCATCCTCGAAGGCCCCCTGAAGCGCGAGACCGACCGCTCCAAGACCACCTTCACCTACCTCCTCACCGCCAAAAACTCCTACCTCTCCAAGAGTTCCCAACTCCTCTACCCCTACATCACGGGCGGTCTGCCATTCGACTTCCTCGACCTCTATGGCAAACTCTCGCTCAACTCAGGCACCGGCAGCAAGGTCAACTTCTTCGGCTTCCGCTTCGACGACAGCGTGCTCGGCTACCAGGCCATCAACAACTACCACTGGCGCAATGTCGGCGCCGGCACCAACTTCACCCTCGTCACCGGCACCGCTGCCATCCTCGACGGCAGCATCGCCTACTCCGACTACAACATCACCCTTGACGACGGCTCCACCAAGACCCGGTCCAGCGAAATCGGCGGCTTCAACATGACACTGCAGATTACCAACTTCCTCGGCGGCAACCGTCTCAAGTACGGCCTCAGCATGGAGGGCTACCACACCGAATACGAATATACAGGCCGAAGCCCGCAGTCCAAGCCCTCCACCAACCTCTCGGCCTACGCCACCTACAAGTGGGGCAACGGACGCCTGCTGCTCGACCCGGGTCTGCGCATCATCTACTACGCCACCCTCAACCACGTCAGCCCCGAGCCGCGCCTGGCGGTGAAATACAACATCAGCGACTACTTCCGCCTCAAATTCGCCGGTGGCTTCTACAGCCAGATATTCCTCGACGCCCGCTCCGACAACGACATCGTCAACCTCTTCAACGGCTTCCTCACCGGCTCGTCCGACCTCAGCATCACCCACGCCTTCCTCGGCGACACCATCGCCACCTACACTCAGATGGCCAAGCATGCTGTCTTCGGCGCCGAATACGACCTCGGCGAGCACATCAGTTTCAACGCCGAAGTCTACTTCAAATACTTCGACCAGCTCATCAACGCCAACCGCAACAAAATCTACGACGACAACGACCCCGTCTACAACAGCGGCCAGTACGCACAGCCCGAATACCTCCGCAAGGACTACATCATCGAGCAGGGCATTGCCACCGGATATGACTTGAGCGCCCGTGTAGACCTGGAGCGCCTCTACCTGTGGGCCACCTACTCCCTTGGCTACGTGGAGCGCACCGACGAGATACGCACCTACAACCCCCACTATGACCGCCGCCACACTGTGAACCTGCTGACCACCTATGCCCTCGGCGAACAGCGCGAATGGGAACTCAGTGCCCGCTGGACTTTCGGCTCGGGATTCCCCTTCACGCAGACGCAGGGAGTCTTCGAGCAGCTCTTCTTCCCCGGCTCCATTGTCAGCGACTACACCCATGAGAACGGCGGATACGCCATGCACTATGCCGACCTCTACAAGGGTCGCCTGCCCTCTTATCACCGTCTGGACCTCGGTGTCAAGCGCAAATTCTCCCTCGGCGCGCGCTCCATACTCGAACTGTCGCTTTCGGCCACCAACGTCTACTCCCGCCAGAACATCTTCTACTTCAACCGCGCCACCTACGAACGTGTCAACCAATTGCCCATACTTGTATGCTTCGGAGCTACTATGACATTCTGATATCCTACCTGCCGCTGCTGGCCAAAGGCTTGTGGGCCACGGTGCTGATATCGCTGCTGTCGATTCTCATCGGCACGCTGCTGGGCACCGGCATCTACGCGATGACCAAGCAGCGCCGCGCCTGGGTGCGCAAAACCGCGCAATGCTACCGGTTTATCGTGCGCGGCACGCCCATCATGGTGCTGCTCCTCCTGTTCTACTACATTGTGCTCCAGGGTCGGGGCGGCATCGTCGCTGCCGTGTTGGCCTTCTCGTTCAACTTCTCGAACTTTGCCTGCTCGGTCATCCAGTCGTCGTTCGACTCCGTGGGGCGAGGTCAGGTAGACGCCGGCATCTCGCTGGGCTTCTCGCGCTATCAGATACTGCGCTACATCGTTGTCCCCCAGGCGCTCCACAATGCGTTGCCCACCTTTAAATTCCAGGCTGTCACGCTGATAAAAAGCACCTCCATCGTAGGCTATGTCTCCATCCTCGACCTGACGCAGGTCACCGATGCCATCCGCAACGACACCGGCCAATACTTCCTCTCGCTGCTGCTCATCACGATCCTCTACATGATCCTTGCCTGGCTCTTGTGCAAACTGTTGGACTACTGCGTTAAAACAACCCAAAGAATATGATTACCGCCTCGCATCTCACCAAGGCCATTACACTACCCAATGGCGGCAGCAGCAACGTGATTGACGACA
>JAEEGH010029464.1_pt1 | contig 10726 bp, 9 predicted proteins | sample 9134181 | NCBI WGS metagenome assembly JAEEGH01 (sample SAMN16246544, study PRJNA631951) | gut metagenome | biome: gut microbiome; feature: rumen; material: DP-attached | host: Bos | place: Iran: Karaj | collected 2018-10
AGAATGATAGATGAGATTTCAGAGAAAATGTATTTTGTCCCATTAGATAAACTTTGAAAAAAAATCTTTATTATTAGAAAGGTGTAATATGAAAGAAAAATTTTAGCAATATTGATATTTGTTATTTCAATTGATCTTTTTGCGCTAACAAAAACTAATAAAAAATTTGTTGATTTTGATAGTTTTACTATTATGCAAAGTGATTTATGGCCAAATGAAAATCTAAAAGATATATTAAAAAAGTTTTCAAGGTTAGAAGTGTTTTATAAACTTAAAATTGAAAATAATACGCCTTACATTTCTGAATTATATTATGTATTTATGACTGGTAGCGATAAATATATTTTAGGAGGATTTATACAAGGCGTAGGATTCGTCGATGAAAATATGAATCCTGTATTTAATGAATATGTCGATACAGAAGATTTTATAAAAACAGATCTTCTTGGATTATCAATATTTACCTTGCGATCTCCATTTTCTTTAATTGGAATTGCAAAAACAAAAAAAGGAGAGGTTTATACTACAGAAAATTTAATAGATTTTTCTGTTAATCCTTCAACACAAAAATTGGAATTATATAGATTTGAATTATAACGGAAAAAATAGTTAAAATTATATATGAATTAATAGATGATGAGGATAAGGAATATAAAAAAGAGATGGTTTATATCGTAAAACCTGATATTAAAACTAAATATATTGATACGGTTTTATCGATTTGGTAAACAAAATTTAGAATGCAGAAAAATGAATAATTCATTAGAGAATATATACAAAAATACATGGCAACATGTTTGATAATCCCGATAATGAAGAAAAATATACAGGAAGGTTTATGGAAATATCTAAAAAAAATATATTATTCTTTATAATTCTATTATTTGCTGACATATTTAGTATGTTTCCCGAATCATTACCTGAATACTTAAATGGTATTGCTTATTACTATATGAATATGGAAAATTATTATGAAGCGACTTTTTAGGTGATGATCCATTTGTATATGGCAATAGTTTTTCTGAAGAGAAAACGTATAATTACGATCTATCTGAAAAACAAAGAATACCTTACATATCAATAAAAAACAAAAATATTTCAGAAACTCAATTAATACTTGTAAATGACGATTTTATAGTATTATACAGAGAAAACGAGAAAACTCCATATTTTATAGGACAATCACAAGAAGGCCATGGTCCATGGAATATGTTTGAGAAAATCGAAATTATTTCTTCTACATCTTTCTTGAAAGAAAAAAGTATAGATTATAAACCTGAAAATTTACTAAATTACAATCTTGATTCACCATGGGTTGAAGGTGTTGCTGGTTATGGGATTGGTGAAAAAATAACCTTTGAAAGTAAACGAGCCAGAGGACTTATAATTGGAATAGGTTATGTCTCTTCCGAAAAGCCATATCTTTATGAAAAAAATTCCAGACCTAAATCTGTAAAACTTACATTAAAAGATAAAAATTTATCGCAAGTATATGAATTAAAAGACACTCCAAATCCCCAAACATTACTTTTCCCTTATGATAAAAGGTATGAAGGCAAAGTAGAACTGGAAATACTTGATGTATACAAAGGTTCTTCATGGGAAGATACGTGCATAAATTTTATTCAAGTTATAAATATTGTCCCACCTTCAATGAGTGATAATAAAGACTAAAAATGTAGTAAAAATTTTCTGATTGTGATGGAACCCTTGCAAAATAGAATATTCAATTAAGGCCATTGGGGGTACTGATTTGATCACAAAAAGTATTTAACATTTTGTGGTCAGTTCAATCAATCACATCTTATTTCTTCTTGACAAATATTCACTTTAGTTCATATAATAAATTGTGTGGAATGTAGATTCATCAGATGAATATGATGCATGGTTTCTAACATTGGACGAAGAAAGTAAGGAAGCTGTGTTACAGAGGGTTATTTTACTCCAACAATATGGACCGAATCTTCCTCGTCCATATGCAGATGTTCTTCATGGTTCTAAAAAGCTTAAGAATTTAAAAGAACTTAGAAATCAAACTCAACAACATTTACTGAGAGTTTCCTATTATTTTGATTCCAAAAGAAATGCATTCCTGCTTACTGGTGGAGATAAGAAAGGTAAAGACCAGGATAGATTTTACAAGGATTTAATAGCAGAATCCGAAGTAATTGTTGAACGACATGAGAAGGAGTTGGAAAATGAAAGACGCAATAAAAATGATGGAAAGTAATATGTCTCCAGAATCTGTTCGTCGCGCTCATATAAAAGCAGAGCAGGATATTATGACAATACGTCTTGCACAGCTCCGCGAAGAACAAAATGTAAAGCAGTCAGAAATGGCAAATTTTACTCAGTCATCTGTTTCAAAAATTGAAAAAAGAAAAGATATAAAGATTTCAACTTTAATTGATTATCTTGATAGTCTTGGAATGGGATTAGAAATAATAACTTATCCGAAAATGGCAGTTTCAAAGAAACAGGAAAAAGTTCTATTGAAAGTATAAGAAATTCAGATATTTTTCCGAAAGCATGAATCCGTTTATAACCTTATATAGTTCATCCTGAATGGGTTAGGATAAAGAAAGGTGATGTTCATACAAAAATAGATCTTGATATTCTGGATGCATTGAAAAAAGGCGGGATTAGAGATAATAAATAATTTATATACTTTTTTGTGTAATAAATTTGGAACAAAATATGTAATTAATACATTAGATAAATATCACAGAATTCGTTTTTTCTTTAGGAATCCAATTTATTATTTCTCTAAATATTTGCATAAACAATATACAAAAAAATTAATACAAAAAAAATCTCAGATGGTGAATATGAATTTGAACCAGATTTTTTTACATATTATTTAATAGGTATATGCTCAGATCAAATAGAAAATTGGTAATTGTAGTTATTCATATACATTTTCGGGCGTTGCGGGGGCAAAGAACTCTGTGATTTCCGCCCCCGCTGGAAGGGGTGGCGGAAGACCGCGGAGCGGGCTGGAGACAGGGGAAGGCTTTCCCCTTATAATTTAAAAATCTATTTTGAATAATTTTCTTCCAGCTTCTTCAAATCTTCTTCTTTGTAAATATCATAATAGTATTTGTAAACCATGAAGCCGCGGAAGGTCCAAAAGGCTGCATATAACAATCCGAAAAATCCGCCAATAAACAATATACCTCCAAGATATGGAACCGGAAGTTTATCGGTGAGGATTATTGCGGCAATACATAAAATACAAATAATTAAGCCGGAAATTGCATCACTCTTCCACTGGTGTCTTGGTTTTACAATAAGTTGCCCTTCTTCATATCTGTTGGCATTTACCTTAGGTATTGTCTGAATGATGATGTTAAGAAGCATTGAGTTCATATACTTTTTCTCCTTTTGATTTTGAAATATCTTTATAGAATTATTATAACACGGATTTTGTTTATCACAATTCTTTATTTCATCAAAATCATAAGGGCACAGACGGCACCTAACAAAAAGAACATGTAAACTAGTGCGAGTGCTGTTTGTGCCTGAGGAAAGCTTAAAAGTATTGCACCCCAGACAAGGGTAAGGGCTCCAAGGCCAAGCGCAACATAACTGATGGCTTTTGTGTGCTTAAAACTTGTTTTACTCTTAAAGCCCGGAGTGAGAAAGTATATGCCGGTGGCAACGAGAGCTGCCCCGGCGATAAAGCATAAAATTGCAAGAAGCATATTGGGACCTCGAAATTTTTATTATGGAATATGAATTACTTCACGAGGTTTTGATCCATTTGCAGGACCAACAATTCCGCGCTCTTCCATTTCTTCTACGAGGCGGGCTGCACGGTTGTAGCCGATCTTTAAGCGGCGCTGAATATAGCTTGCGCTGGCCTTTCCACTCTGAACTACAATTTCGAGAGCCTGGTCATACAATGGGTCGTCATCGTCCATTGGCTCACCGAAGAGGTCGCGGGCTCCTTCTTCATCATCGTCTTCAACAAAGATTTCTTCGTCAATGTAGTCTGGTTCGCCGTAATCTTTTACAGCGGTAACTACGTTTTCTACTTCCTGGTCACTTACGAAGGTTCCCTGGATTCGTATTGGAGCAGGGTCCACTGCAGAAGCGTAAAGCATATCACCACGACCAAGAAGTTTTTCTGCTCCGACTGTATCAATAATAATGTTAGAGTCTGTACGGCTTGCAACCATGAACGCAATACGTGTTGGAATGTTAGCCTTGATAAGACCTGTAATTACGTTAACAGAAGGACGCTGCGTTGCAAGAACAAGGTGAATACCAACCGCACGGCTCATAGCTGTAAGGCGGGCTACGATGTTTTCGAGTTCTTTACCGCTTGTTGCCATGAGGTCTGCAAACTCATCAATAATAACAACGATGTATGGCAGCTTCTGTGTACAGATTTTCTGCTCTTTGATTTTTGCGTTGTAGTTTGAAATGTCGCGTACACCCATGCTGTCGAGAAGGGCATAGCGGCGTTCCATTTCACACAGACACCACTGAAGTGCCTGAAGTGCCTTTTTAGGCTCTGTAATAACCGGAGTAAGAAGATGTGGAATATTATTGTAAAGCTTGAGCTCGACAACCTTAGGGTCTACGAGAATCATCTTTACGTCTTCAAAGCTTCTCTTATACAAAATAGAAAGAATCAGCGAGTTTACACAAACTGATTTACCTGAACCTGTAGCACCGGCAATAAGCATATGCGGTGTTTTTACAAGGTCAATCAGCTGGGCTTTTCCAAGAATGTCTTTTCCAAGGACAACTGGAACGGCCATTTTCTTCCATTCTGGAAGATCCATTTCTATGATTTCACGGAAGCCAACTACCGATCGGTTGCGGTTAGGAACTTCAATACCTACAGCCTGCTTTCCTGGAATTGGTGCTACAATACGTACTGACTGAGCTGCAAGGCTGAGCGCAATGTTATCCTGAAGGGCAACAATCTTACTGAGCTTTACGCCAGGAGCCGGAAGGATTTCGAACATTGTAACAACCGGACCTTTTTTAATTCCGATAATATCAGCCTCAATATTAAACTCTGAAAGAGTCTGCTTGAGATTCAAAGAAGCCTGCTTTGTTGCATCATCAATAATCCAATACTGGTCATCTTTGTATGCTGTAAGCAAATCAGAAGGAATTACATAAGGGCCTTTTTTTGTTGCACGATTTGTCTTTGGCGGATTTGCAGCAATCTCTTTTGTCTTTGGTGTGTTTTCTTCCTGCTGGGCATTGAAGAAATCTGAAAGTTCATCTTTTGTAAGATTTGTGGCGCCACCATGAGCAGGAGTACTTGCGGTCGCAGCAGACGGAGCTTTTACAGGCATTTCTTTTCTGATGTCTGCATCCATGTCTTTAAAAACGCTGGCAGCTGCTGTTGAAATATTTACTTCCTCTTCTTCTGCCTGTTCCTGCTGCTGAGCAAGCTGGCTGAAAATCTGAGAATTTTCGTTTACATCTTCAACTTCATCTGAGTCTGCGTCGGTTGTTTTTTCTGCTTCGTAAGGATCTTCAATTTTCTTTGCAGTTTTTTTGCTGTCTACATTTTCAAAGTAGTTATAAAGATTTTCTTTTGTTGCAATCTTTGGACCTTCTTCATCGTCTGCGAAGTAGTCGCTTACAGAAGGATGGTCTTCGGCCTGCTTTGTTAAAATTGCAGGCTTTGTGTTGATTGCAGGTTCTTCAATATCAAAATTAGGGAATGGAAGAGTTTCGTCTTCTACATATCCATCATCAGCTTCAGAAGCTTCTGGTTCGCCTTTGCTTTCATAAACTGCTTCATCTTTAATCTGAATGCGGCTAGGATACTTTGGTTTTTCTGTTACTGATTCAGCTGAAGTTTTTTTTTCCTCGGAGTCAGGAGATTCCGTGCCATCGTTGATTACGATTTTATGAGGATAAAGCGGATTTTCAACAACCTTATCGATATAGCGTGTTGTTGCGTATGGGTCGCCTGGTGTTTCATCCTTTGGAGGGAACTCGAGTGCAGGGTCGTTTTCATCAAAATCTGCATCATACTCTGGTGGAAGATTTTTTGGCTGTGGAGGGAGTCCTGGCCATTCAAGCTCGTCTGTAGCTTCTTCTGGAGTTGTAAGGGCTGCAAATTCTTCCTGTGTAAGCATAGAGCTCTGCTGTGCTGAAGCTTCATCTGCAGTTGCAGGAGGAATTGTAAAGGCTGGTTTTGGAGCAGCTTCTGGTGCAACCTTTGGAGCAGGGCTTTCAACTGTCTGCTCTGTTACTGTTACGGCAGTTTCTTCTACCTCTTCTTCTTCGTAAGGCTGTACATCATCAAGGATTGCATCAAAAATTGTACCTTTTCCGGAAGTTTCTTCATCTTCTTCTTCGTCATCATCTGTTTTCTTAAATTTCTTTTTGAGTTTATCAAAAACAGATTCTTTAGGTTCCTTAAATTTAGAAAGCTTTTTGAATTCTGGAAGAGCATTTTCAGAATCCTCAGCTGCTTCGTTATCATCAGATTCGTCTGAAATTGCACTGATTTCTGTAAAGCCGTCATCCTTATCAGCTGACACAGGTACAACATTTTTTACCGGTTTTCTAAGATTTTTAAAGCCACCGTGGTTAATTCTATCAGCTATAATACCGGTACCAAGATATTCAATTACAACGAGCATAGCTCCGGTAACAACGGCAATAAGAATTTTAGCAATTGCAAAAGGAGAATGATCTACCTTTACAATAGAGCGAACTATGCTTTCTGTAACAACACAGGTGAAGAATGGAATGAGTGCAGTAAGAAGGCGGAGAGTTTTTCGGGCTGTCCACTTAGAAGCAAAGCACGAAAGACCAGAAACAAAAAGAAAGCCTGGAATCAAAATGCTGCAGAAACCGTATACAGAATACAGCATATCTCCGAGTAAATACAAAATATTATTATGTCCCGGACCACTAACCCCGTAGTCCAGGGGTAAAAGAATCAAACTGATTGTAAAAAGGGCCGCAAGCGACAGCAAAACGGCTCCGGTTATGATACTAGACTTATTAGATGCTCTCATACTTCCATTATCGGAAAATAAAAAAAAGATGTTAGAGTTTTTCTATTAATCTTCTGTCTTTGGCAGCTTTCTGAAAAACCAGATAAGATATGGGATTGCAGTGAACATACTGAATAAATCAGCTACAGCCTGGCTGATTTCAACACCAAAGAGTCCGAAAAGACGAGGTAAAATCAGGATGGCCGGGATAAAATAAACACCCTGACGGTTCATTGAAAGGAAGGTTGCGGCTTTTATATGACGTGTAGACTGCATGAGCATATTTGTTCCTACAATTAATGCGTGGAGCGGAAGGAAGGCGGCTTGCCAGCGGAGGGCTACAGTTCCTACGGCAATTACATTCGGGTCGTTACGGAAGGCAGCGATAATCTGAGGGGCAAAAATCAGGGCTGCAGCGGCAAATACAGACATAACAGCGGCTCCACTACAAACCAGGAAGATATAGGCCTTTTTTACACGGTCGTAACGCTTAGCACCATAATTGTAGCCGCTTACCGGACTAAAGCCCTGGCCGATTCCAATCATCATGCTGGCAATAAACATTATGATTTTGCCTACTATAGACATTGCGGCAATTGCAGAAACTCCAAAAAGTGCTGCGTGTCGGTTAAGCAGAATGGAAGCAATACTTGCGAGTCCCTGGCGTGCGAGAGAAGGGAGACCGGTTGCGGTAACCTTACCAAGCAGGCGTATATCTTTAGAAACATTTTTTATGCTGATATGACAGATTGATTTTCGTCTCAGATAGAAAGAAAAGAGCAGCCAGAAGCTTGTAAACTGCGTAACCAGGGTACAAAGTGCGGCTCCGCGGATTCCAAGGCCAAGACCTTTAAGGACGAGTCCTGTTCCAAAAAGCGGGAGTTCACTGAAAATAAAGAACGGGTCGAGAATCATGTTGATGATTCCGCCAGTGGTCAAAGCAATCATGCTGAAAAAGGCTTTTCCTTCGGCGCGTAAATCGTTATTCAATACAAAAGAGGCACACATAAAAGGGGCACCCCAGAAAATGTAAAAGGCGTATTCGCGGGCAAAAGGCAGAACTGATTCATCGGCGCCGGCAAAACCAAGAACTACGCGGGCAAAGGAGTTACCAAAAATAGTAATGAGAAGGCCTATGGCGAGGGCTGCAAAAAAGGCAGTTGAGCTGATTATAGAGGCTTCTTCGTTACGCTTTTGTCCAAGACGGATGGAAACGAGACTTCCCGAACCCATACCGAGGGTAAATCCGCAGGCCTGAATAATCGACATAATAGGAAACACAATTCCAACTGCAGCGCTTGCTTCGGTACCGAGCTGGGAAACAAAAAACGTGTCGGCCATATTGTAAAGCGAGGTTACAAGCATGGAAATAATTGTCGGGATTGCAAGCTTTGTTATGAGCTTTGAAACCGGAGTGTTTACCATTTTGTTGTACTGTTCGTCTGCATTCTTTTCCATAAAAATATTTTAGAATTAATCAGAAAGTTGTTCAATTAAAATAAAATTATAAATTTAGGGGTGTTGACATCTAAAAAAGAATCTTTTACCGTTTGAATATGCTGATTTTTGGAAGACGAGTTTTACGAAAAGTTTTAGTTGCATTTGTATCGGTGACTTTTTTTGCAAACCTTTTTGCACAGAATGAACATCCTTCTATGGAGCCGGCTTTTTCATTGTTTGGAGTTTTAGGCGTAAAAAGTGAAGCGGGTAATACAAATTATACTGCTGATGAAGTTTTTGAAATGTCACTTTTATTTTCTGAATGCGAACGTGGAAGTGAAGCCTGGAATCGTTGCTGGAAGCAATTCGAAGAAATCAAAAAGGAAGTAGCTTCTGATGAAATTATGAGCCTGGACGAAGAAGAGCGGGGAAGAGCAATTCTTAAGCTTCTTTATCGTGATTACCTTGCGGCGTATAGCCTGACTCAAACTAAAGTAAATGTTGCAATGGATAAGGGCTTTTACAACTGCGTTTCGTCTGCGGTTTTGTATATGGCTGCAGCAAAGGCGGCAGGTCTTGATGTACGCGGGCAGAGAACTACACAGCATGCCTTTTGTTCAATATATGTCCCAGCTGCAGATGGAAAGCCTGGTCAGTTGAAAAAAATTGATGTTGAAACAACAAATCCGTATGGTTTTAATCCTGGAAGTAAAGAAGAAATTGAACACGAAAGTCAGATAAGAAAATATTATGTGGTTCCAAAAAAATACTATTCAAACCGAACAGAAGTAAGCGATGGAGTTTTTACAGGGCTGATTGCAGGTAATCTTTGTTCTGATTATATAAAAGCCGAAAACTACAAAAAGGCTGTACCGCTTGGAGCAGCAAGATGGGAAGCGGTTCGCAACGAGAATCCGAAATCTGTTGCTTCTGTACGAAATGAATTTGATATCCTCGCTGCAAACTACGTGAACCTCATCCCATCCTCCGCCGCGGCCTACTCGTCTACACTAGACTGGTTTTCCACTTTTATAGAACGCTGGGGTACAACCGCCTTCTTACAGAAAAATCTCGATTCTTCATTTATAAATCTGTTAGTTCTCTGCAACAAGGAACAGAACTATCCTCTCGCAAAAGAAGCGTACGAAAAATACAGCAGCCGCATCTCTGCGCCACAGCTTACAAAATCAGAAGAAATCATAACCGATATAATTATTCTTTCTGCAACAAGCGGTCTTTTGCCACAGGAAAAGGTAGCAGAAACTAACAGACAGCTTTCTACAAAGGAACTTTCTTCTCCTGTACGACAGAAAAGAGCCCTGCTGCATCTGGAAAGCTTCTGGCTGGATCAGCTGAATGGACTTATGAATTCTCGCGAATATGAGGAAGGCTTTAGGGGTGCAGCGCTTGCTTTGGAGCAGCTCCCGAAGAGTTCAAAAATCAAGGCAATGCAGAATAACTTTTACAATAATTCAATTGCGATTATTCATAACAATTTTGCGCGTCAGGCGAATGCGGGTAATTTTGATGAGGCTCAGGCTATTCTTGAAGCGGGACTCGAGAAGTTTCCGAACGATAGAACGCTTACTAAGGACCTGGCAGATTTGCAGAAGGTTAGAAACTAATTAAGGAATAAAAAAACCGCCCGAGTTTTTGTGATCTCGGACGGTTTTATGTATAACTGGTGGTTTCGACAGGCTCAACCACCGTAATTTTAGCAAACTTCGCAGTTGTCGGCTTTGTTTGTTGTTACCGGTTTGCCTGCTGCGAGGGCCTTCTGGCCTGCAATTGTGAAGCACTTGTTGCTTACGCGGTATTCAATCTTGCAGAAGTGGTCGATGTCGATTTTGGCTGGCTTTTCGCCGGTGTATTCGTTGCCTTCAATCTGGATGATTGTTCCTGGAGCTGCCCATGGAGCAGTGAGGAGTTCAACCTTTTCTTTGCCGTCTTCTGTGTAGTCGCAGGCAAGGAGCATTCCGCGGCTTTCTACGCCCTTCATCTTTCTTGGAGCGAGGTTAGCAGCGATGATTACGTGCTGGCCGAGAAGTTCTTCTTCTGTAAGGTATGGGCGAAGGCCGCTCTGAATAATGCGTTCTGTGCCTGTGCCGTCATCCAAAGTTTCGATATAAAGCTTGTCGCCCTGTGGGTTTGTTTCTACCTTTGTGATTTTTGCAACGCGGAGCTCAATGTGCTCGTTGAAGTATTTTACAGGGTTTGTTTCAGCTTCTGATTTCTGATTGTTACCGGTTGCGGCGTTTGCTGCTGGCTCTGCGGCTTTCTTGTCCTTTGCTTTTTCAGCATCA
>JAEEGH010029465.1_pt1 | contig 10726 bp, 8 predicted proteins | sample 9134181 | NCBI WGS metagenome assembly JAEEGH01 (sample SAMN16246544, study PRJNA631951) | gut metagenome | biome: gut microbiome; feature: rumen; material: DP-attached | host: Bos | place: Iran: Karaj | collected 2018-10
CGACGATTGACGACCCGTTTGCGGTCAGTCTGACGCCGTACGTCGTGACGCCGCAGCAACAGCGGTATTTCAATACGACCACCCCCTACTCGTCTATCGCGTATAAGAAGGGTTTTGTGACCGGGCACGAAGAGAATGACCTTAGTTTTTTGTTCACCGGCAACTTGGGCCGCGAGACGAACTTAGGTGTAGAGATGGAGTATTTGAATTCGGTGGGTCATTACGCGAACACGGCCGGAAAACTCTTCCGCGGAAGTGTATGGGGCAGTTACACGGGCGCGCACTACAGTATGCACGGTGCGTTCAGTTGGAGCAGTCTCAGTTCGTTTGATAACGGTGGGCTGGAGAATATAGAGGATCTGCGAAGCAGTCTGCGTGCGGAGGACCTTCCCGTCCGGTTGAACGCCATGACGGGTTACCGATATTTGAGCGGGTATCTGCATAACCAGTATGCAATAACCAAAGAGCGCGAGTACCACGACTCAATCGAAGTGATTGAAGACGGTCAGCGTGTGAAGCACGACACGGTGAAAGTGGAATATATCCCGCTGATCACATTCAGTCATATCTTCGAGACCAATAATTCGAACAGGCGGTATGTGGAGCAGACTTCGAATCAGGGATTTTATGAACATCTATACTACGACTCGCTCGCTACGGATGACCATACCGACGTGTTAACGATTCGGAATACCTTAGCGGTCACATTCTGCGAGGCGTATAACACGAAGTTGAAATTCGGCGCAACGGCCTTTGCGATGAACGAGTGTCAGCGGCACTTCTACGATCGCATCCCGGCCGACAGTCTCCATGAATACCGCTGGACGAACAACACGTTTGTGGGCGGGTCGATTCACAAGCACAGCGGTGCGAACGTGCATTATACGGTAGAGGGGCAAGTGTGTCTATTGGGTTATAAGATCGGCGAGTTTGACGTGCATGGAAACTTAGAGACACGCTTTCGCGTAGGTGTTACGACGCTGTTAGTGAGCGCGCGAGCGTATGCGAAGAGCGTGACGCCGAGTCCCTATTTGCAACACTTCCGCTCGAACCACGTGATATGGGACAACGCGTTCGGATTCACCTATCGGTTCCTCGGCGGCGCGACCGTCGCGTACCCGTATAAATGGGTGAAGCCGCGGATTGACTTCAGTTTTGAGAATCAGACGAATCCGATCTATGTATCGGCTTCGGATTGGCAGCCGCGCCAGTTCCGCGGCAACGTACAGATCATCACGGGGGACGTGGGGTTGGATATCACAACGCCGTGGGTGAACTTAGAGAACCGCGCGGTGATTCAACATTCGACGAATGACAGTGTGATGCCGGTTCCACTGGTCATTTTACAACACCGGCTATACTACCACGGCACGTGGTGGAAGGCGCTGGACGCGCAGATGGGTGTGGACGTACGCTATTTCACGCGCTACCACGCGCCGGTATTGTGTCCCGAGACGGGTATGTTCGGTACACAAAGCAACACGAACGTAGGAAACTACCCTTGGATGAGTGCCTATGCGAGTTTTTATGTGAGGTCGATCCGCTTGCGGTTCTTCTTCCATTACCAGCATTTGAACCATCTGTTTATGAGGAATAACATTGACTATTTGGCTATGCCGGGTTACCCGACCAACCGCGACACGTTCCGCGCGGGCTTGGCATGGCACTTCTATAATTAGACATTATTAAATACACAATATGCAAGTTACACAGCATCTAAATCAGATTCTCGTTTATGCGCACGATGAGGCAGAGCGTCTCTGGAGCGCCCATGTAGAGCCGGAACACCTGTTACTGGCGATTATGCGCCTGGGCGAAGGCTCGGCGTATGAGATCTTGCTTCGGGCGTCTTTCCGACCAGAAGAGGCCAAAGTGCAGATTGAGGACGCCATCCGCGGTCAGCAAGGGACGATGGAGACGATCAATCGAAGTGCACAGACGAACCGCATCCTTCGCATCGCGGAGGCGATTAGTCGTGAATATAAGTCCGAGCAGATCGGTTCGATTCATCTGTTGCTGGCGATTATGCGCGAGCAGATCAACCGCGCCGCTTCGTACTTGGAGGAGATCTGGGGCATCAGTTATGTGCAGTTAGTCGATCTGTACGGCCAGCCGCATTATAGCGCCGATATACCGACGGCAGGCAATAACCAGATGGGCGACCTCAATGAAGGGTCATGGGAACCGGAGCAACCGAAGCAGACGAAGGGCAAAAAAAATGCCACAACGGCTTTGGACAAGTACGGACGCGACCTGACCAAGCAGGCCGAGGAAGGGAAGTTAGATCCCGTCGTCGGACGCGAGGTAGAGATCGAGCGCGTGGTACAGATCCTGAGCAGGCGCAAGAAAAACAATCCTATTCTGATCGGCGAACCGGGTGTGGGTAAGTCGGCTATCGTGGAAGGCTTGGCGCTGCGGATCATTCATGACAAGACCGGCGCGCTGGTGGGTCGCCGCATCGTAACCTTGGATATTGCTTCGATGGTTGCCGGAACGACGTACCGCGGTCAGTTCGAAGAGCGCATGAAGCAGATCATCAATGAATTGCTCGCGCATCCGGAGATCATTCTGTTTATCGACGAGATACACACGATCATCGGCGCAGGTAATGCGTCGGGTTCGTTGGACGCGGCCAATATCTTAAAGCCGGCACTGGCGCGCGGCGAGATACAATGTATCGGCGCGACAACGACGGCTGAGTTCGCCAAGTCGATTGAGAAAGACGGAGCGCTGGAACGCCGCTTCCAGAAAGTACAGGTTCGTCCGACGACGGGCGAAGAGACCCTCGATATCCTGCGTCGGCTGAGTGACCACTATGCGCATTACCATAATGTCATTTATACGACGGAGGTACTCAAGGCCTGCGTGGGTCTGAGCGAGCGGTATATCACCGACCGTGCGTTCCCGGACAAGGCGATCGATGTGATGGACGAGGTCGGCGCACGAAGCCATGCACGCCAAAAGGCGGCGGGCGAGAAAGAACTGCCGGCATACACGGTGACGACCGAAGATGTGGCGGGCGTAATCAGTATGATCTCCGGCGTACCCGTTCAGCGCGTAGCGCGCGCCGAGAACGAACGTCTGCTGACCATGGCCGAGACTTTGAAGCATAAGATCATCGGTCAGGACAAAGCGGTGGAGACGGTGGTGAAAGCTATCCAACGGAGTCGCTTGGGTCTGCGCGATCCGAAGCGTCCGATCGGTACCTTCTTCTTCCTCGGGCAGACCGGTGTCGGCAAGACGTATCTGGCGCAATGTCTGGCGGAGGAGATGTTCGGCAGCAAAGACGCGATCATTCGTTTCGATATGTCCGAATACATGGAGAAGCACGCGGTGAGCCTGCTGGTAGGCGCGCCTCCGGGATACGTGGCGCACGAAGACGGCGGTAAGTTGACCGAAGCCGTGCGGAGAAAACCCTACTCGATTGTGCTGTTCGACGAGATAGAGAAAGCGCACCCCGACATCTTCAATATCTTGCTGCAAGTGCTGGACGAAGGCCGCTTGACCGACCGTCAGGGACATATCGTCGATTTCCGCAACACGATCATTGTGCTGACGAGTAATATCGGCACGCGGCAGTTACAGGAGTTCGGCGGCGGTGTCGGATTCAGCGCGGGCGAGATGAATACGAAGGACAGTCAGAAGATGCTACTCAAGGCGCTGCAGAAACAGTTCCCGCCTGAGTTCGTGAACCGTATTGACAACGTAGTGACCTTCGAACCGCTGAGTCGCGAGACGATCGGCCAGATTGTGCGCATCGAGATCAGTATGCTGCAGAAACGACTCAAGAGCACGGGTCACCAGCTGAGTGTGAAGCCGGAAGTGATCGGTCAACTGGTCGATAAGAGTTTTGACACGAAGAACGGTGCACGGCCTGTGAAGCGCGCGGTACAGACTTATCTGGAAGATCCGCTGACGGAGATTCTGCTTCGCAGACCTCATCAAAAACGAATAACAATCAAACAAATACAACAAAGCGTATGACAGTAGAAATTACAGACGCAAACATCAAGGATGTCGTTGCGTCAGGCAAACCCGTGGTAGTAGATTTCTGGGCGGGTTGGTGTGGCCCATGCAAGATGATGCTTCCTATTCTGGAGGAACTCTCGAACGAATACGAAGGTCGCATCGTAGTAGGCAAACTGAATGTAGATGACAACCCCGACACCTGTGAAGAGTTCGGCATCATGAACATCCCGACGATGCTTTTCTTCCAGAACGGCGAGTTGGTCAATCGTCACGTAGGTGCTTGCAGAAAGCAAGATTTAGCACAGCTTTTTGACAGTTTACTGTAAAAAAAAATGCCGTACCTTCGGACGCCGCCTGCCCTATGGGCATTCCCCCGAAAGTACGGTCGCACTAATGTGCGAATAACAAGTCTTTATGCAAAAAAGTGCATCTTTATTCATTTTTTTGCGTAAATTCTTGTGTATTTCATTTTTTTGTAGTACCTTTGCGCGCTTTTTGCGCGCGGTCCGGTAGCTCAGCTGGATAGAGCAACAGCCTTCTAAGCTGTGGGTCTCGGGTTCGAATCCCGACCGGATCACCTCGCGTTCGGCAACAAGATCGTAAAATCGATACCGCTCCGCTAAATCGATGGGACGACTTGTGCCTCCGCTCTCCCCACCACAACTTAAAAAAGTTGCGTCGGGGACCCCCATAGAAGGTTAATATAATAATTATATGCGCCAATTAAAAATTACAAAATCCATCACCAACCGTGAGTCAGCGAGTCTGGACAAGTATCTGCAAGAGATCGGTCGCGAGGAGTTGATTTCGGTGGAAGAAGAAGTCGAACTGGCGAGTCGTATCCGTAACGGCGACCGCGCTGCATTGGAGAAGTTGACGAAGAGCAACCTGCGCTTCGTGGTATCTGTGGCGAAGCAGTACCAGAACCAGGGTCTGAGTCTGCCGGACTTGATCAACGAAGGAAACTTAGGTCTGATCAAGGCGGCTGAGAAATTCGATGAGACGCGTGGTTTCAAGTTTATCTCGTATGCCGTATGGTGGATTCGTCAATCGATCCTGCAGGCTTTGGCCGAGCAGAGTCGTATCGTTCGTCTTCCTCTGAACCAGGTTGGTTCGATGAACAAGATTAACAAAGCGTATCAGCGTTTTGAGCAAGAGCACGAGCGCAAGCCGAGTGCAGAAGAGTTAGCCGATATGCTGGATATCCCTGTGGACAAGATTGCGGATACCCTGAAGATGAGTGGTCGTCACGTGAGTGTCGATGCGCCGTTTGTAGAGGGTGAAGACAACAGTCTTATCGACGTGATGGTGAATGAAGATTCGCCGAATGCCGACCGCGGTCTTATCAACGAGTCGCTCTCCACGGAGATCAGCCGTGCGTTAGCTACGTTGACGCCGCGCGAAGCGGATATCCTGCGTAAGTTCTTCGGAATCGGAACTCCCGAGAAGACCTTGGAAGAGATCGGCGACGAACTGCATCTGACGCGTGAGCGTGTACGCCAGATTAAAGAGAAAGCGATCAAGAAACTAAATTCTGGTCAACGCAGTCATATTCTGCAAACGTATCTGGGTTAAAAGCAACGCCTCCTTTTCGGGAGGCGTTTTTAGTAGTCAGTAGTCAGCTTTCAGTATTCAGTCAAAAAGTGTCGGCTGGTCGTTGTCGAGTTTCTTGAGGATGGCGCGCATCAGGGTCTCGCGGATAAGTCGGCTGCGGTTGGACACGCCGTACTTGTCGCAAAAGCGCTCCAGCGTTCGCTGTTCGCTTTCGTTGAGCAGAATGGAGATTCGATGTTCGCGGGGTTGCTTCTTCATGTGCGCCGAGTTAGAACATGAATACGAGTTTGAGTTCCGGAGAAACGAGGTAACGACCGGTATAATTGGTGAATGTATTGCCTTCTACGATTTCCGTAGCAGCTATTTTCGCTTGTTGGAACTGCGCGGACGCTACCACCGCAAGCGCGGATTTCTCGTTGATCTGATAGCGATAACCGAAGTCGATGCTCGCGTACAGACCGCCTTTGTAGGTCTTGCTCAGAGCGATGCCGTAGCCGAGCGCCATGCCGAATACCGGCGCATGCTTTTGCTCGATAAGCGGCAGACGAAGGGCGACCTGAACCGGCAGGAAGTTATATTTCTCTGCGCCGATGAACATACCATGGTAGCCGAGACCGGCGCCTAAGAAGAGATGGCGTTGCCCGATATGATGGCTGCCGACGAGGAAGTCCACACTGAAACCGCCGCCTACGGCGCTATTGGGGATGCAAGCTACTCCGCCGCCCAGTTCGAGCGAGACGGACACTTTCTTGGCGGTTTTGATCTCGTCTTTCTGCTCTTCTACCACTACTTCTTCCTCCACGGGATCGACGGTCAGGATCTCCTGTATCTCTGCGCGCGGGTATTGGAAACGCGCACCTTCGGCATTACGGAGAACCACTACTTCCTCGTTTTGGAAGAGGATCTCGCCTTTCACGCGTGCGCCTGTACGCAATATTAATGTTTCCGCGTGCGCGCATAGGGCGCATAAGAGGATCAGAGCGATTGTATAGAGTTTCTTCATATCTCAAACTTTTGCGCTGCAAAAGTACAATAAATTTTCGACATACGCAAATTTTCGCGCATTTTATACCATCTCAAAGTCAATTTGGCTGCGATTTACATCCACGCGGATGACTTGCACAGTGACGGAATCGCCCAGGACGAAGTCTTCGGGGTGCTCGATAAGTTCCATGCGGATGAGTCCTTCGCAGCGGTTGTCATCCAGTTGTACGAAGAATCCGAAGTCCATGATGCCGGTGATATGTCCGGCGAATGTCTCGTATAGATGATCGGCCATCCATAGGGTCTGGAACTGCTTGATGGAGTCGCGTTCGGCCTGTGCCGCTTCCTGCTCGCAGGCCGAGCAATGTTCGCATTTTTCCTCGAGTTCTTCGCGGGTAAGGGAACAGGGTTTGCCGGTAAGGATGTACTTCTCCACGAGGCGGTGAACCATCAGGTCAGGATAGCGACGGATAGGCGAAGTGAAGTGGGTGTAATGCGTAAAAGCGAGACCGTAGTGACCGATGTTATAGGTCGAATAGACAGCTTTGGCTTGCGCTCTAATTGTCAGTAAATCAATCGTTTGCTGCGGGATGCGTGAACCCAAGCGCTTCTTGAATTTCTTCAGTTCATCGAGTTTCTCGTTGTCCGGCAGATCGTGCACACGATAGACGAACGGGCGGCCCGAACCGACAGCTTTGGCGACCGTTTTGTTGGCGAGCAGCATGAACTCTTCGATCAGATGGTGGGCTTCGTTGGGATGCTCAAAATAGATGTCGGTCGGATGACCGTGCTCGTCGAGGCGAAAATGCACCTCGTCCTGCTCGATTGCGAGTGCACCGTTGGCTAATCGCTCTGCGCGGAGTTTGGAAGCAAGGGCATTTAAGGTCAAGATGACGGTAGATAGCGAATTCGGAATACTCGGATTATTCGGAATATTCGGATTACTCGGCTTTATCATCTCTTGTACCTCGTCGTAGTTGAGGCGGGCATCGGAGCGGATGACCGTGCGACATATTTTATATTTAAGAACGCGCGCGTCCGCGTCCATAGTGAAGATGACGGACATGCAGAGTTTGTCTTCTCCGGGCCGCAGCGAACAGAGGTCGTTGCACAGTTCTTCGGGCAGCATCGGTATGACGCGGTCCACGAGATAAGTAGAAGTGCCGCGGCGGTAGGCCTCGTCATCGATTTTCGTGCCGGGTTTGACATAGTGCGAGACATCGGCGATATGGATGCCTATTTGGTATTGCTGATTGATGATTGATGATTGATGATTGTCATCTTCTTCGACCACAGCAAACGACAAGGCATCGTCAAAGTCCTTGGCATCGGCGGGATCGATGGTAAAGGTGAAGATGTCGCGCATGTCGCGCCGGCGGAGTATTTCTTGTTCGGATATCATGTTTTGTCTGATTTGTGAAGTAGGATTTCTGATTTCTGACAACTACAGTACACAAAATCATAAAATCGGGTGCAAAATTACAAAAATTCTTGCATATGTGCAAAAAAATGCGTACCTTTGCGCGCTTTTTTGAAAAAATAACAAACAAAATATCTTATGAAAATTAAAGTAAGTAATGTAAATCAGCCTACCTGGACGGAGTGCAACGTGCACGCAAACCTGCCGGCAGAGCTGAGCAAACTGCAAGAGATTGCGTACAACCTTTGGTGGTGTTGGAACGGCGATGCAAAGGATCTTTTCCGTTACATCGACCTGGATGCATGGCACCGCGCCGGTTCTAACCCGATCGTGCTGATGAATACCATCAGTTATGACCGCATGGTAGAGCTCACCAAAGACGAGAAATTCATGAAGCAGCTGAACGAGACTTATGCCGAGTTCCGCGCATACATGGACAAGCCGAAAGACAAGAAAAAACCGACGATTGCGTACTTCTCGATGGAGTACGGATTGACCCATATTCTGAAGATTTATTCGGGTGGTCTGGGTATTCTCGCCGGCGATTATATCAAAGAGGCTTCGGACTGCAACGTCGATATGACGGCTATCGGTTTCCTCTACCGTTACGGTTATTTCACCCAGACGCTGAGTCCGGAAGGCCAGCAGATCGCCAACTACGAGGCGCAGAACTTCAGCAACCTGCCTATCTCGCAGGTGAAAGAGGCGGACGGCTCGAACATGGTGATCGAGGTTCCGTATCCGGGTCGCACGGTGAAGGCTTACCTCTGGAAAGTAGCGGTAGGACGTATGAACCTGTATCTTTTAGATACAGACAACGAGTTGAACAGCGAGTGGGACCGCTCGATCACGCACCAGCTCTACGGTGGTGATAATGAGAACCGTCTCAAGCAAGAGATCTTGCTCGGTATCGGCGGTATGCTGGCACTGAAGAAACTCGGCATCAAGAAAGATGTGTATCATTGCAACGAGGGTCACGCAGCCTTGATGGGTCTGCAGCGCCTCGTGGATCTGGTTCAAGAGGGTCTGACCTTCAACCAGGCGAAGGAGGTGGTTCGCGCGAGCGGACTCTACACCTGCCATACGCCGGTTCCCGCAGGTCACGACTATTTCGAGGAGGATATTTTCTACAAATACATGAGCGAATATGCCGGCAAACTTGGCATCGAGTGGCACGACCTGATCGGTATGGGCCGCACGAATCCGGAGGACAACGGCGAGAAGTTCTCGATGTCCGTCTTCGCGCTCAACACCTGCCAGGAGGCCAACGGTGTGAGCTGGCTGCACGGCGAGGTAAGCAAGAAGATGTTCGCGCCGGTATGGCCGGGATATTATCCCGAAGAGCTGCATGTAGATTATGTCACCAACGGCGTACACATGCCGACTTGGGCGGCTTCCGAGTGGAAGAATATCTATAAAAAATACCTGCCGAAAGAGTGGATCAACGACCAGTCGAATCTTGAGATGTGGAAGCCGTACGCAGATATTCCCGATGAGATCATCTGGAACGCGCGTATGAGCCTGAAACGCAAGATGATGGATTATATCAAGGAGCAGTTCAAAGAGGACTGGATGAAGAACCAGGGTGATCCGGGTCGTATCATTCAGGCGTTGAACGAGATGAATCCTGCTCACCTGATCATCGGTTTCGGTCGCCGTTTCGCGACCTACAAACGCGCTCACCTGCTGTTCACGGATCTCGAGCGTCTGGACAAGTTGGTGAACAACCCGAACTATCCGGTACAGTTCCTGTTCACCGGTAAGGCACACCCCGCTGACGGCGGCGGTCAAGGCCTGATCAAGCGTATCATCGAGATCAGCCGTATGCCGCAGTTCCTCGGTAAGATCATCTTCCTCGAGAACTACGATATGCGTCTGGCGAAGCGTTTGATCTCCGGTGTGGATATCTGGCTGAACACCCCGACCCGTCCGTTGGAGGCATCGGGTACGTCGGGCGAGAAAGCGCAGATGAACGGCGTGCTGAACTTCTCCGTCAAAGACGGTTGGTGGTACGAAGGATACGTAGAGAAAGCCGGTTGGTACCTGACCGAGAAGCGCACCTACGAGAACCAAGCGCACCAGGATCAGCTGGACGCAGCAACGATCTATTCGCTGCTCGAGCGCGACATCATTCCGCTGTACTACGCAAAGAACAGCAAGGGCTACAGCCCCGAGTGGATTCAGTATATCAAGAACTCCGTAACGAAGATCACTCCGCGTTTCACCATGAAGCGTATGATCGACGATTACTTCGCTAAGTTCTACAACAAGCTCGCCAAGCGTCACGCACTCATCGTGGCTGACAACTACAAGACCGCCAAAGAGATCGCCGCTTGGAAGGAGAATATGGTGGCTCACTGGGACGAGATCGAACTGGTGAACAAGTCCATTTCGAAAGACCTCTCAACCCTCACCGTAGGTGACAAGGTGAAGATCAACGTGGAACTGGACACCAAGGGTCTGAACGACAAGGGTATCGGCGTAGAACTCGTAGCAGTCCGCACTTCGACGCACAACAACGACAAGCTCTACGAAGTAGAGCCGTTGAAGCTGGTGAAGAGCGAAGGCAGCCATCTGTTCTTCGACACCACCTACCAGGTGGACTACGCAGGCGGTATGAAGTTCTGCCTCCGTATGTATCCGCAGAACGAGCTGCTGCCGCACCGTATGGACTTCTGCTACGTTCGCTGGCTGTAAGAAGCTGTCAGTATTCAGTTGTCAGTATTCAGTTGTCAGTATTCAGTTGTCAGTATTCAGACCTGATGACAGATATTCAAAAGAGAGACTTTCGCGCGAAAG
>JAEEGH010029467.1_pt1 | contig 10725 bp, 11 predicted proteins | sample 9134181 | NCBI WGS metagenome assembly JAEEGH01 (sample SAMN16246544, study PRJNA631951) | gut metagenome | biome: gut microbiome; feature: rumen; material: DP-attached | host: Bos | place: Iran: Karaj | collected 2018-10
GCTTCCATCATGATGTACGAAATTGTCCGCCAGCGGAACAGCTGAACTGCAGGGAGTATTATGGAAAAACAATCGGGATTGTGATGTACTATTGTTGATTGATGAATGGGGTTAAAATTCGTCATGATTGAAAAATTGTATGAAAAATATCTGATAGAATGTTCAAACAACTCAATACTAGAAGCTGCAGCATTTGAATTATTTAAAGAAAAGATATGTGATAAATTATCTGATATGAACAGCATCGATTGATTCAACGATCTATGTCAGAGAGCGAATCAGCGTCTTTGCTCCTCTGCTGGATGCCGAAACTTTACAGAAAATGTTTACTCCCGAATGATTAGCTAAAGCGAGAACGCTTTATTTGACTCAATTCTCCGGCTGTGGTACAACCATGGCCGGAACCATTTGTATCATGGAATGAAACGGAGGGATCAAGGATGCGCGGGAAGATCGGAATCGCTCTCTCTTGCTTAATAGTCATCTGTGCGGTTTTTTCTTGCTCAAATGCTGAGCTTGGATTTCTTGCTGAAGGAAATACCGATCTTGAAAGCATACTCACGTATTATGCCGCAAAAGAAATCACTCTCTCCAATCAATTGCAGGTTATTCAGAACAACGTGAATTTCAGGAAGGCTCCCGGAGGAGATGTCTTAGGCCGCCTGCAGGGAGGAACAATTCTGGATTGTCTGGATGAGACACAATACAAGGGAGAACTTTGGTATCATGCGCGTTCCGCAGAGTATGGCGAAGGGTATGTGATCTGTTCTTTTGTGAAACCAATCTGGGACAATCTTGATTATTGGCCATCGTTTGAATCGGGAAATGTAATCTCAGACAACATGCTCCTGTTTGCCTATTGGATGGGAAGTTATCAGCTGGATCACGGACTTTCCATTATCGAAACCGTCGGAAATGACAGGCAGCTTGATATTGCCCCATTAACTGTTCGCGGGGATGTATCCATGATTCCTGAGGATATGAGAATCCAGCTGGCAGTCAAATTGTTTGAATATGGTTTTATTTGCAGGAATTCTTCGTATGATCAGCTCAGAGATGAATCCTTGTCTTTTGCAGAGAAGGATAGTATTGCTTCATCCGTTTTGACCAAGCATTATGGCACAGATGATATCTGGAAAATCATTACCGGGCAGTCGGTCGTTACCTGGATTCATGTAAATGATCTGCATGCCGGAAATGAAGGACCCTGTTCGGGAAGAGATCTCATGCTGACCAATGCAGTAATGCAGAAAGTAATCAAAGAACACTAACAGAGGCTGATACTCTTTTTCCTGATTCCGACAACGAAGCCAGCCGAATCCACCATTCCGTTCACACCGATTCCACCAAGCGAGCTACCCCGATTTTCCGGCAACTGAGCCAGACGACCGTGTGAACAGAATGGCGACCCGAGCCGTTCACATCGCAGAGGTAAACCCTGAAAAAAGTGCACCCCACGGCGGTGAGGCCGAGGGACAAAAAAGAACGCAGCCCTTGATTTACAAGGGCTGCGCTGTGGTGGTGACAGTTGGACTCGAACCAACGGTCTCCCTTCGGTCGGTATCAGGTCGAACCAACGTCCGCAACCTTTATAGTCGCGACTCCCCACTGGGGAGATCGCTCCTTAAAGTTTGAGAAAGAATTCGATGAAATTCCTGCCACTGGCAGTCATCGGTAGCTTTGCAACCTGGTCGAACCAACGTCCGTTCGCTCAATGGTCGTCCGGAGCCCTTGGAGCGGGCTCCGTTCTCCCTTTCGCGCTAACAAACTCGAGTCGCTTCCTGCTTCGCAGACAATTCCGCGTTCTCAATCGGCGCGACTGCCCACTGGGCAGATCGCTTGTTTCGAACGACCTCACCGCTGATGAGATTCCCCGCACTGCGGGTCATCAGCGGTTCGCCCACCGGGCTGACGCTTCTCTCGTTTGCCCCATTGATGTGAACGATGTGCTCTGACCTGGTGGTCGAGTTTGCAACAAAATGATGTAGCCGTGTTCAATCCGCTGAAGACTTTGATTTCAAAGGAATCAGCGGATTTCGTGCTTTCCCGGCGGGTGTTCGCCAAGGGGTGTTCAGGGGGTGTTCACGACTTTATGAACACGGGGTGTTCAGGGTGTTCAAGGGGGTGTTCACGAAGCAGTGTTCATCCGGTCTGCAGCCTGTCATCGCGGTTCTTCCTCCTTACCAGACGTTGAACGTCCGTAATACGGAGAATCACCGTAATACCGGCCTTTCAAGGTGCAGCCGGACCAGTACCTGCGGAAATAGTAGTAATCATCGCAATACCGGTTGTAGTGATAGTCGTATACAGTCCTCTTTTCAAAGAGTCGGAACCCACTCTTTTCCGCTGTTCTGCGAGAGGCCGGATTGTCCACATCCATGACCGCGGTCAGATAATCGACATTATGTGTCCGGCAGAAATACTCAGCAAACGCTTCTGCTGCTTCGGATGCATAGCCTTTACCGGTATAGGAACTGATCATCATCCATCCAAGATCATATTCATGGAGCATTTTCTGTTTACAGAAAGTAAGGGCACCCAACACCTCACCTGTTTCCCTGCTTTCAATGGCATAGCATCGCCATGTGTCAGTATCGCCGCTTTCCTCAATCATTTGGAAAGCACGGATATAACCCGGCATATCTGCCTGCTTTGCGTCAACATCCAGAAAATCCGGGCAAAATTCCATCACTTGTGGATCGCTTTTGATCCTGTACAACGTGTCAGCGTCTTTCTCCCGGAACGGACGGACGATCAGCCTTGTCGTTTCAATCAGCATTTCTTTTTTTCTCCATGCTTTTTTCGTGATTGTATTTCCCGGAAAACGCTTCAATATACTTCATCGTGAATGGTTTTGGGTCACATCTGGAATTCACCAGAGACGCTTCTTCTCCATGGAGCCATGAAACAATGTCGTTCAGCCCCCATGTTGTGAAAACTTCGATACCGTATTGGCTGGCAACTTCCGCAAAGCTGCTGAAAATGGATTCTTGAATCTCTTTCGTACTGTGGTTGCTTACGTCAAATTCCGTAATCTGTAGTTCCACACCCAGACGTTTGCAATGGTTGAACATTTCTTCCATATAAGCCCGGGTTTCAGTTTCAGATCCCCAGAAATGGCACTGCATTCCGAATCCGTCGATCAACCTGATCCCGTGTTCCTGCTCATACGCTTTGATCTGATCGATTACCGTTTTGAAAATGATCTGCTTTTCCCGGTTTCCCTCGTTGTTATCATTATAGAACAGCTTAATCCGGTCCCCGAACACTTCCCGCGCCAGGCGAAAGATCTCGATATAATAATGCTTCCCTAACAATCGATACCATTCATCAATCCGAACACCTTCGTCATCGACCTCATAGACCGGCTTTCCTTCTTCCCGGAGCATCCTGATTTCGTCCGGATCTGCCGCAATCTCATTGATCAGTTCCACACTGTATGCGTCCGGGTACCGCTCCTTCAGACACTGCATATAGGTTTTAATAAACAGAAATGTCAGCCTTTTCCTGTCTTCTGCGCTTCTGTTTTGCAGATATTCGGTCAATTGCCGGGGAACATGCCAGTACCAGACAATTGTATGGATCCTGATGCGCAGACCATTTTCCCGGGCAAACGCATAGACTTTGTCGGCATAGTAGAAATTGAACAGACGTGTATTGACCTCATCATCGATAAAGGCCGGTTGATCCTGATTGAAGTAGATCTCCATCTTCATTTCGTTCTCAGGCGTCACGCTGTCCAGATACCGGTCAATGAACTGAACGATCTTCTTCATCCGGCCATAGTCCAGTTGATGGTAATAGAAAGCATCCGGCGGTTTTTCCGTAGACAGATACCTGTCCCTCTTTTCTGCGAAATCATGCTCATCGCTGGTTTTCCATATCCCGATCAGGTCAATGGTCAGGTAGCTGATGCCGCTTCCGAACATTTTCATATCACGGCACCTCTTTTCCCATGGCTGAAAGCGTAATCTTTTTGTAACTGTTGGCTTTATCATCCGGATGGGGCTCCAGGCCGATGATTGTGATGCTGCCTTTATCCGGACCGTAACACCAGAAGATTCTGCCAGCTTTCGGCGTATCGTTTTCCAGATAGGATTCCCAGACCTTTTGGCCATACCGGGCTGTCAGTGAAGTAATCTCATGAGAATGAAGCCCGGGATGCCTGGGATTTCCGGATAACAGCACCATTGCTTTTCCCATCTGTCTGCGCAGTTTCTCTTCCGCTTTCGTCGCGGAACCGCTTTGATGCTTTTTCTCCAGCCTGTTCCACAGCTCTTCCATTTCCGGAATGCCAAGATGAATCCCAAACATCTTTTACCCCTCGAATTCAGATAGATTAAGAGCAGGTGAAACCTTTCCTTTTTTCATGTTGTCAACGGAGCTGTCCATCATCTTCAGCGTATTGGCGGATACTTCGAAAGGAGTTGTTAGCACCCGCGGTTCCAATACGATTCTTTGATCCGGAAGCACAGAGACATGATAGTATTCATATCCGGCTTCCCGCAGGGTCAGCCTCTTTTTAGAATCCAGTTTGGCGTCGTATTCCCGGATTACTGATTCCATGCTTATCCCTCCGCATTTCGCAATTATCGATTTCTCCCACACACGCAATAGTGGGATATCCCACTAACAGATTATCAGAAGCAGGATTGTTTGTCAATTGACTGTCAACAAAGCCATACAAAAAAAGTTTTATTGATGGAACAGAATGACGGATTGTGAACAGAACCGTTGAAAATTCAAACAAAACAGGATTTCGATCATACAAGCAATGCAGCCAGCAGAAATCAACTTTGTTGCAGTCTCAACCAGTATGCTCTACCGACTGAGCCATGCCACCATGTTTCATACTCTCGGCCTACCAGTTCAGTTGGACATTTGGACCAGTTCGTCCTGCCAGCCCGGTCCTCGAATATTCCTGAACATGGCAGCGAGTCAGCAGCGAAAAAACCGTCTCTGCCGGATCGGTACTTCGGAAAGTAAGCAGAAGCCAGTCATTTCAACGGTTTCAGAGGATCTCTTTCCATAACGGAAGAGGTTCTTTTTTACTCTCAAAACGGCTTTTCAGCGTGTGAGTCACACCTGTTTTGCTCCTTTCTCCTTCCCCCGCTTGGCCTGCGGCGCAGGTCGGGTTTTTCATCAGTTGAACCGTATCTCCACGCCCCCATCATCAATGGCTGTGGCCTTTTCGTTCCACGCGCATTTGATCCTGCCCCGGGCGACGGAAGACGCATCCGGTTCCATCGATAGACGGTGGGAAACAGGATATGAATACCTCCGATATTTATATTTCTTTGCAAAAAAGGTGATTTCATATATAATTAAATCAAACAAAAAGAACAGATTTCCCGCCAGACAGATAAAGAAAGGTCGGACACAATATGAAAAAGCTCCTTTGTATCCTGCTTTGCCTGATGATGGTCATTCCTTCCGCAATTTCACTTGCGGCATCTGAACCTATTACCGAATTGGGAATCACTCTGACTTTTCCGGAAGTCGGAACAACAGTGTGGGATAACAACCCTCCCTCCATCCATCTGTCGAGCGAGTCCTGTTATGTACACGAGTCGTTCTGGGCATATATAGACCCAAACGTTCCGGATGGAGAAAACCAGCATAAGCCCATGGATCCTCATCATGTGATTACAGCCGGGGAAGAATTGCTCGTATATATTATTATTGCTGCCAAAACAGATTATCGTTTTACCGACAGCACCAAATTCACTGCAAACTCAAACGTTTCCATATATGATCGCCTTGTTAATAGTCGCCACACTAACGCTTTTATCACACTGAAGATCAAAATGCCGGGAGGGAATCCGGACGTTACCGATCCACAAGATCCAGAACAGCCAATTAACCCGGGTGATTCCACTCCCACTGTAACCGAGAAGGTCACCTTTTCCAAGCTTAAAAGTGTCAAACTCACTGCCGTCTCCGCGAAGAAACTCAAGGTCTCCTGGAAGAAGCTGAGCAGCAAGGACAGAAAAAAGATCAAAAAGATCGAGATCCAGTACAGCACAGACAAAAAGTTTAAGAATAACGTAAAAAGCAAGTTTGTCAGTTCAGGCAAGACTTCGTATACCATCTCCGGCCTGAAGAAGAACACGAAGTATTATGTCCGCGTCCGGGCCTACACCAGGTCCGGACAGGTCATCAACTTATCCAAGTGGGTCACGAAGAACCAGAAGACCAGGAAAAAGTAAGGAAAGTACAGAATTCTTTCATTGCCATGAACCAGGAAAGAGAATCAGGAGGTGTATCATATCATGATCGGAAAGTTTCTGATTGGGTTCTTTGCCGTTCTTGCGGTGCTTGCCGTCATCGGCTGGTGGATGAAGAAACATAATGCAGGCACACAGGACAGCAATCCTGACAAGGTGCTGGAGAACGTGGCTGCCCTGAACGACCAGTTCGCCCGTGTCCGGCGCATGGGCCAGGACGGAAACTGACCCGGGTTTTCAGTCAAAACATCATTCAGGGGAAGCCGTGAGCGGCTTCCCCTGTTTTATTTCTCTTCCGTTTTTGCCTTTTTCCAGGCGTCCTTATACAGCCGTTCCAGGGACCGTTCCGTCCCGGGGCGGTTGTTTTTTGCGATGCATTCCGCGATGCTTCCCTGCACGCCGATCACTTCCCGCCGGAATTCCCGGGCGGACGTGCGCAGTGCCTCGTTGCCCAGGGCAATCAGCTGCTCCGGCCGGTCGGAGGTCACCACCCGGACCCGGGCACGGTTCCTGGCCAGCAGGGTGGTCTTCTCGATATAGGCGTCGGCCGTCTGGGCCTCCCGGGTATAGACCACATAGATGTTCCTGTATTTTTCCGCGGAGCCCGGGTTGCCTTTGACCTTGTAGGCGTCAAAGACCAGGATGACTTCCCTGCCGGTCATGCCCGCATAGTCGCACATCAGGTCCATCAGCTGAATGCGGGCAGCGTCAAAGCTGTCCTCTCCCAGCAGGTCCTTCCATTCTTCCCAGGCAAACAGCACATTGTATCCGTCCACCAGCAGGATCTCCCCGTCCGGCACGGGTTCCCGCTTCTCTTCCCGGGGCTGTTCAGGCGGGTTTTCCTTCGGCACGGGCGTCAGCAGCTGCCGGGTCTTCGCCGGGCCGTAGGTTTTTTCAAAGATATGCCGCAGGGTTTCCTCTTCCTCCGCGGTTCCCCGGTAAGGCGCAGCGCCGCCCGTCCGGACAGCCGGTGCCGCCTCTGCTTTTTTTCTTTCCTCTTTTAAAGGCAGGTGCATATACTGCTCCACCTGGTCCCAGGGTACCGAAACCCCGGCCCCGTGGGAACAGAACACGGAATCCGCCGGATTCATCACATCCCGCAGCGGGTCATATCCCTTTTCCGCGATAATCCGTTCCGCGTCCGCGCAGGGCAGGTAAGCGGAGAAAGCGGCGGTCATCCGCCCCGTTCCGCCGGTCCTTGCGTTCAGCTCCCGGGCATAGTTCCGGCACGCGGAAGCCGGGACCGTCGCCCGGATCCGCCGAAGGCCTTCCTCCGCGTCCTCCGGGCCCTCCGGCCTGCCGCCCATCAGGGTCAGGTCGTTCATGACCCTGCCCAGGGCTTCCTGGGGCACGGTAATTTCCAGCGCCAGATAGGGTTCCAGCAGCACGCACCCGGCCTTCATCAGGCCCTGGCGGACCGCCCGATAGGTCGCCTGGCGGAAATCCCCGCCTTCCGTATGCTTCAGGTGTGCCTTTCCGGCAATCAGGGTGATTTTCATATCCGTCACCGGCGCGCCGGTCAGGATGCCCCGGTGGATCTTTTCCTGCAGATGGGTCACGATCAGCCGCTGCCAGTTCAGCGCCAGATCGTCTGTGGAAACATCCGTGTCAAAGACCAGGCCGCTGCCCGCGGGAAGGGGTTCCATCCACAGGTGCACCTCGGCATAGTGGCGCAGCGGCTCATAATGGCCCACGCCTTCCGCGGCCGCCGCAATCGTCTCCCGGTACAGCACGCTGGTTTCCCCGAAGGAGATCTCCATCCCGAAGCGGTCCTTCATCTGCCTGCGGAGCACTTCCAGGTACACATCCCCCATGGAATGCACCCGGATTTCCCTGCGGGCTTCCAGGAACTCCGTCTGCAGCAGCGGTTCCTCTTCCGTCAGCGTTTTCAGGCAGTCCAGCACCCGGTGCAGGTCCTCCCCGGGTCCCGGAATCACCCGGCAGGCATAGCAGGGTCGCAGGGTCTGCTCTCCTTTGATATATTCCGCGCCCAGGCCGTCCCCGGGCATGGCTTTGGACAGCCCCGTCACACAGCACAGTTCCCCGGCCGCCGCCCGCTGCGCCGCGGTATACCTGGCGCCGGAATACTGCCGGATCTCGGCAATCTTTTCCGTCCAGCTGTTTTCCCCGGCGCCGCCGGTCACCTGGTCCCGGGGCTTCAGTTCCCCGCCGGTCACCTTCAGGAAAGTCAGCCGGTTCCCCTGGGGATCCCGGGCAATCTTGTACACCCGCGCGCCGAACTCTTTCGGATACACGGTTTCCTCCGCGAAACCGGCCAGGAAATCCAGCAGGGCCTCCACGCCCTCGTTCCGCAGCGCCGCGCCGAAGAAGCACGGGAACAGCTTCCGTTCCCGGACCAGGGAGCGGATCCTTTTTTCCGGAACAGCCCCGTCCCGCAGGTACAGGTCCAGGCAGGTCTCGTCACACAGGGCGGCTGCCTCCGACGGGTCCCCGGTAAAGTCCGCGATCCGGTCCGACAGCGCGCTGAGCGCTGCCGCCAGTTCCTTCCGGTCCCCGGTATACCGGTCCATTTTATTGACAAAGAGGATTACCGGAACCCCGTTGTGCTCCAGCAGCTTCCACAGGGTCCGGGTATGGGACTGGATGCCTTCGGCGGCGCTGATTACCAGCACCGCAGCATCCATCACGCTGATGGCCCGCTCCGTTTCCCCGGCAAAGTCGGTATGCCCAGGCGTATCCACCAGCGTCAGGTTTGTTTTGTTCCAGGCCAGCCGGGCCTCCTTGGAGAAGATCGTGATGCCGCGTTCCTTCTCCATCTGTTCCGTATCCAGGAAGGCGTCCCCGTGATCCACCCGGCCCTGCCGGCGCACAGCGCCGCTGAGGAACAGCATGGCTTCGGACAGGGTCGTCTTTCCCGCGTCAACATGCGCGGCCAGTCCCACCGTCAGGCTTCCCGCCATGGCTGTTCCCTCCTTTTTTTCTCCTGTTTTTTCCGTCGGCAGAAAGTATATCAGTTATCCCCTTCTTTGTCCATTTGAGCGCTTGACGAAAGCTGCTGCATTGCTTATGATAAGCGCAGAGGAGAAACAGCATCCGGCTGTTTCCGCAATACAACAGAAAGGATGAATGATTATGAAGTACGAATGTCCCTGCGGCTATATCTATGATCCTGAAGTCGGCGATCCCGAAGGCGGTATCGCTCCCGGCACTGCCTGGGAAGATGTCCCGGAAGACTGGGTCTGCCCCGTATGCGGCCTTGGAAAGGATGCCTTCACTCCCGTCTGAGGCTGATTGCTGTCTATGAATATTGTATGTTTGGACCTTGAGGGAGTCCTGGTACCTGAGATCTGGATCGCCTTTTCCCAGGCCAGCGGCATCCCCGAACTGAAGCGCACCACCCGGGACGAGCCGGATTACGACAAGCTGATGAAATGGCGGCTGGGCATCCTGCGGGAGCACGGCCTGGGCCTGAAGGACATTCAGGACACCATCGCCACCATCGACCCGATGCCCGGCGCCCGGGAATTCCTGGACACCCTCCGGAGCGAGACCCAGGCCATTATCCTGTCCGACACCTTTACCCAGTTTGCTTCTCCCCTGATGAAGAAGCTGGGCTGGCCCACCATCTTCTGCAATGAGCTGGAGGTCGGTGAGGACGGGATGATCACCGGCTACCGCATCCGGGTGGAAAAGAGCAAGCTGACCACCGTCAAAGCCCTGCAGAGCATCGGCTTTGAAACCATCGCCGCCGGCGACAGCTACAATGACCTGGGCATGATCCAGGCCAGCAAGGCCGGTATCCTGTTCCGCTCCACCGAGCAGATCAAAAAGGATTATCCGGAACTGCCTGTTTACGATGAATATGACGATCTGCTGGCTGCCATCAAGGCGGTGCTGTAAAACGGCGGCAAGCCGTAAGGGGGAGTATTGATATGGTAGAAGGAATCGGTGTCATCAATGATGTCATCCTGACAAAACTGAAAACAAAGATGGTTCCTGCAAAGGAAAAGTACGGCACACTCATCTCAGCCGTCTGCTGCAGCGTGATAGCGGTGGCTGCACTGTTCACAAAGCACTATATCTACGCGATCGCGTTGGCGATCGGGGCCTATGTTTTCTTTGGCAAGTTTAAAACCATGTCGAACAAAGTGTACCTTGCCAATCTGGCTAACGCCAAAGACAGAAATCAGGAAATCGCCCGTTATAAAGTGAAGTTTGACGAGGATGATCTGATCATCACAACGATGGATGATGAGGATCCGGTTGAGAAAGAATACCGTACGTTCATCCGGAAGTATGAGTTCGAGGAATCCATCGTTCTGGTGACGCATGGCGGCGAAATGGTCTTTATCTCCAAGGAAGAAACCGATCCGGCAGCACTTAGCAAGATCCGGGATATCATTGATGACCGCTGCTACAACCTCGGCTGGCGCAGAAAGGGAGAACTGCTGTAAGGGAGCGGTCTGTTGCAGCAACACAAATAAGACGGTTATTACAGCGGCTGTCCGGGTCGCTGTTTTTCTTTTTTGTTTTTAAA
>JAEEGH010029468.1_pt1 | contig 10725 bp, 18 predicted proteins | sample 9134181 | NCBI WGS metagenome assembly JAEEGH01 (sample SAMN16246544, study PRJNA631951) | gut metagenome | biome: gut microbiome; feature: rumen; material: DP-attached | host: Bos | place: Iran: Karaj | collected 2018-10
CCCTCCTGTCCGGAATAGAGCAGCGGCACCCCTTTCTGCAAGAACATCCCCGCGAGATGGTTCCCGCCCGTCGTCCGGTCGCGGAACAGCGCCGCCGTGCGCGGACGGTCGTGGTTTTCCGTAAAGCGCAGCTTTACGCTGTCGGCGGGATACGTGCTTTCCTGCCGTATTAGAGCCTCTGCGTAGCGCGAAAGCGGGATACGTCCCTCGACATAGGCGATGTACTCGGGGTAGACGTCGTAGTCATAGCAGATATCGAACGCCTGATACAGCTCGGAATCGGACAGAGCGTCCATTCCCTGCGCGCGGCTGTAACGGATAAATCCGTGTTCCACGGACTCGGTGAGCCAGATACAGTCGAGCCGTACGGCGGCAACGCGGGCGCGCGCCTCCGTCCAGAACGCGAGCGGCACCAGCGCCGCGACGTCGCAACGGAATCCGTCCGCGTATTGCGCCCAGAAACAGAGCGTGTCGCACAGTTCGTCCCAAAGCGCGGGCACGGAAAAGTCGAGGTCGATGATATCCGTCCAGTCGCCCACGCGGTTGCCGAACGAGCCGTCGGGTTTCCGGTAGAAGTATTCAGGATGCGTGCGGACCAGAACGGAATCGGGCGACGTGTGATGAAAGACGACGTCAAGAAGCACCTTCATGTTTAATTCGTGGGCGGCGTCGCACAGCGCGATGAAGTCTTCCATCGTACCGTATTCCGGATTGATCGCGCGGTAGTCGCTGATCGCGTACGAGAGCCCAGAGTTCCCTTCCGCTTTTCCGTTCCGATCGGATGGATCGGCAGCAGCCACACCGCGTCGACGCCGAGCGCGCGCAGCCGGGGCAGGTCGTTTTGAACCGCCCGGAACGAACCGCCGTCGTTGCGGACGAAGATCGAATACAGCGTCATATTGCGAAGATGCATGAAAAAAGCCTCCCTGTTCTGATACCGTCAGTATATCACCGGCGAAACAGCTTGCCAAGACGCAAAAACACTTTGCGCTCGGAGTGCAATGCGTGCTACAAAGGTTGGTAACGAAATTCTTTTCAAAAGTTAGTCAAAACCCGGAAATGGGAGAGAATGAACACAAAGAGGGGAGGGAAAACGGTGCTCGGTTTTGACTAAAAAAAGTTAGTCAGGCAAAGCGGAATTGCTTTTTGCTCTGATTTGGCTTGTATGCAGGATCGTTATTTGGGTCAGGCAGCGAAGAATCGATTGGAAGCGGGAAGCTGTCCTTTTGCTGATGTACGTGAATCTGGCGGTCACCCTTCGGTTTGTTTTCTTTCCGATGTCACGCATGAACGGAAGGGTACAGCCGCTCAGGTTTGATCCTTCGAAAGCTTTTCCTTTCAGGCTCAACCTGATCCCTTTCGTGCATCTGCTGGAGTATGACAGCAAAAAAGAGCTGCTTCTCAACCTGATAGGAAATACGGCGATGTTTATTCCAAGCGGTATCGTTCTTCCGATCATCTATAAAAAACTGAATTCTTTCCGGAAGGTAATCGGCGCCGGCGCGTTGATCTCGTTATGTATTGAGTTCCTCCAGCTTCCCTTCTTTGAAAGAGCTACGGACGTTGACGATCTGCTCCTGAACACGTTCGGCGCAGCGATTGGCTGTCTGATATATATGCTCGTACATAAATCGGTCAAGAGAAAACGGGAGAATCACGAAGATGGAATTTCGGGAAATGCGGCGCTTTAAGCAGGCGCTGACGCGTGAGGAATGCGCGGCGATCCTGCGTGAGGAAAAGCGCGGGACCCTGGCGGTGATCGGCGACGGCGGCTGGCCCTATGCCCTGCCGATCAACTTCTGGTACGACGAGGAAGCGGACAAGCTCTATTTTCACTGCGGCAGGGCGGGCCACAAGCACGACGCCATCCGCGCCTGCGAGAAGGTCTGCTTTACCGTCCGCGACGCCGGACAGTCCGCCGGAGACTGGTCTTATTTCGTAAACAGCGTGATCGTGTTCGGCTGCGCGCGCTTCGTGGAGGACCCTGCGCTGAAGCTGGAAAAGGCGCGGGCCTACGGCGCAAAATACATTCCGACGCAGGAGGAGCTGGAGCGCGAGCTCCGCGGCATCGACCGCATGGAGCTGGTCGAAATCACGGTCAAACACATGACCGGCAAGCGGGTCCATGAGAAATAGGAGCTGATCTACGGGAGAAAGCATGTTATGCCCATCACGCAAACCTCTTATCATCGGCGTCTCCACCACAAGATCTACCTGAACGACGCCAGAAATACCGCGCCGGGGAAGCTGAAAACCGCGATCCGGCATCCGATCAGAAAAGTACCGGAGGGAATATGAACGAGCTGTTATCTGGCAAGTCCGTCCTGTTTCTGGACGTCGGCTATACGATCGATTACCCGGCTTCCGGGGACTGGATGTTCACCAAGCGGTTTTATGAACTCGCCGCAGACCGCCTGAAGCACTGCGCCGCGGAGCAGATTCGCAGAGCAAAGGCGGCGGGGGTGGACTACCTGCTGAAGAACCATCTGATCCGCAGCGAGAAGGAAGAAGCCGAACGGTTTCAACATTACTACCGGATCGTCTCCGAAGCCTTAGGGCTGAGGCTGACGGAGGACGAGATCAAAGGGCTCGCCGAGGACAGGACCTGGAACATGGACAACTACGTCCTTTATCCCGGCGCGAAACAGGCCATCGAAGCCCTCAGCAAAACGTATCGCCTCGGGATCATATCGGACACCTGGCCGAGCATCGAAAACCAACTGCGTACCCTGGGCGTGCGGCAATACTTTTCCTTTGCCACCTACAGCTTCGCGCTGGGCGTTTTCAAGCCGGACCCGCGGATGTACCTGGACGCGCTGCGGAAATGCGGCGTCGATGCCCGGGAAACCGTTTTTGTTGACGACAGCCCGGAAAACCTGGAAGGCGCGGCGAAGCTCGGCATCACGCCGATCCTGATCGCCGCAAACCCGGCCTCGGACGTGGAGATGCCGTATTGTAAGATCCACGCGCTTTCCGAACTGCTCTGAGGGTTGTTGTCTGAGATAATCATCCCGACAAATCGGGATTTGTGAAGGAGAAACAGAAATGAAATTTGAAATGATACCTTGTTCAGAAGACGATATGGAGTATATTGAAGAACAAGTGGAAAATGCTTTCAACACAATTGCACAACCTGAAGAAGCGGAGGAAGAAGAGTTTGTTTATATAGTCACCGACGAAAGTGGAAACCTCCTTGGCGGATGCATTTTGTCTGTAGACGCTCTGAGGACTGCATCGATCTATGATCTGTGGGTGGAAGAAGCGTTTCGCAGACAGGGTATGGCCTCTGCACTGATGCGGGAGGCTGAACGTAAAGCAAGGGAACAAGGTTGCTATCTCGCAATGGTCGGAACCTTTGACTGGCAGGCAAAAGCGTTTTACGACAAACATGGTTATATGCTGAACGACACGATGACAGATGTGCCGAAGGGTCATGAACACTATATGCTCACAAAACGGCTTGACCGACCTTCCGCGGAATATATGCCGTTAGATTGCCAACAATACGAAATCAAGCGTGGTAACGAAAAGGATGCAGAAATCCTTTCCAGCAAATTGCGCGAATATGACAGTACCGTTGCGCCTCATGAGCATGAATACATCTCGCTGAGTAAAAAAATCGTGGACGAAAACGGATGTATCATTGCCGGGTTTGTCGGTGGTATTGATGGTTGGAACGGCACAGATATCGATGCCCTTTGGGTGGAAGAAAAGTACCGCAATCAAGGGATCGGCTCTCAGCTTCTTGGCGAGTTAGAGCAGGAGTTAAAGGAAAACGGTGTTGCTGTTGTGTTTATTGAAGCATATGATTGGAATGTGGGATTTTTCAAAAAGAACGGCTATGAAAGAGTAACGGGCGTGCTTGAAGATTATCCGAAAGGGCATACAATGTACTGCATGGAAAAGTCCCTTTGAAAAAACATCGGCAAATTCCGGTTTCAGTGATACACCAAGGCTCCCACACTGCCATCGGCGGCGGGGAGCGGTATTGGGAGGATAAAAACATGAACAAAGATATATGCGTCCGCTGCGGTGAAGGTGTTGTCAATATCCGTGTTGGGGCAATCATCATCAAAGATAATAAAGTCCTTATGGTCAATAATAACCGCGATGCTTTCTTGCATTTTAAGATGATGTGAATTCAAAAGTAACGCCTCTGGGCCGATAAGGTCCGGGGGCGTTTTGGTAAGAATGAACTGTTAGTTATTATGTAGGGCATTGACAAGTGACCTTTCGTTCACTATAATAGGTGAACGAAAGGTCACTTAACTGTTACGGGAGGTACTTATGGCGAACGACACGAAAGAGAGAATCCTGGCTGCGGCATTGGAGATGTTTTCAAAAAACGGCTATGCAGGGACAAACATCCGTGAACTGAGCGCATCGCTCGGGCTTGTGAAGTCCGGGGTCTATAAACACTATGAGAGCAAGGAAGCTATCTGGAATGCGCTGCTGGATCAGATGATCGCCTATTACGGAGAGCATTTCGGCTCGTCGGAGCACCTTCCGCCTGTGCCGGATTCGCTGGAGGCGTTGACCCGGCTGACCATGCAGATGGTGAACATCACCGTTCATGATGAGAAGATCGTCATGACGCGCAAGGTGCTGACGCTGGAGCAGTTCCGGGATGATCGCGCGCGGGAATTGGCGACGAAACATTTCCTGACCGGGCTGACGGAGATATTCACGCACATCTTTGCCGGGATGATGGACAAGGGCCTGATCCTCCGTGATGACCCCGCCATGCTGGCCTTTGCCTATACCACGCCGATCTCGGCGCTGATCCATCTGTGCGATCGGGAGCCAGAGAAAACGGAAGACGCGACAGCGCAGATCGAAGCGTTCAGCAGACATTTTATTGCGACCTATGGGGTGAAGTAACCATGTTTGATCTGGACAAATACCTGGCTGATCTGATTCTGAACTGCCGGTCGGCTTTCGGAGAGCGTCTGCTGTACGTGGGGCTGCAGGGAAGCTGGCTGCGCGGTGAAGCTCATGAAAACAGCGATATCGACGTCATGGTTATCCTTGATCGGTTTTCCGTGAGGGATATGGATACATACCGTGGAATTCTGAAGGAAATCGGTTCTTATGAGAAATCCTGCGGCTTCATCTGCGGGAAAGACGAGATGAAGCGCTGGAGTCCCCTGGAGGTCTGCCAGCTGCGCCAGACGACGAAAGACCTGGTCGGCAACCTGACGGATTATCTTCCGCCCGCGACGCGGGAAGACGAAATCAACTATGTCAAATTGAGCCTGGGGAATCTGTATCACGAACTCTGCCACCGCTATATTCACGCGGACAGGGACACGAACGCCGCCAGGTTTCGCGGCATCTGCAAAAGCATGTTTTATCTGATCCAGAATCTGCATTTTCTGGAAAGCGGGTGCTTTATCCTGCGCAAGACGGATCTGAAGGAAGCGGTTACGGAGGAAGACCGGATCGTTCTGGAAATGGCTGAGCTGCCGGACGGTTACGATTTCGATCAGGCTTTCACTTCTCTGTTTGCCTGGTGTCAAAGCGCTTTTGCACGCATCGCACGCCTTGGAGGAAAATGACATGAACCATAAAGCCCTTGTTGTCATCGATATGCAAAATGATATCACCAAGCACTACAGGGACATCATTGACAGACTGAATGCCGCCGTCGAATGGGCGGCGGAAAGCGGCATGGAAATTGTGTATATACAGCACAACAATTTGTCCGCCGGAACCCGTACCTTCAAACCGGATACAAAAGGAGCAGAGCTTGTGCCGGAGCTCAAGATCGTCTCGGATCATATTTTCGTGAAAACAAAGGCCAACGCTTTGACCAGCGAGGCGTTTTCAGAATTCATCCGGTCAAAGGATATCAGGGAGTTTTACATTACCGGCGCGGATGCCACGGCCTGCGTGAAATCCATATGCTTTAATATGACCAAGGCGGGATATACGGTGAAGGTCATCTCCGATTGCGTGACGAGCTATGACTTGAAGAAGCTGCCGGAAATGCTTGCCTACTACACGGACAAGGGCTGTGAGGTCAAGAACCTTGCCGTTTATATGGGAGAATGAAAGTTCAATACAAGAGATATGGCAAACACCATCACGCTTTTCAGAATAGCTGCCGGTATCGTTCTGCTTTTCTGTCCGGTGTTTTCTCCTGCCTTTTATGTGTTTTACATAGCTGCCGGGCTATCTGATATGCTTGACGGATTTGTGGCGAGAAAAACAGATACCGTCAGCAAGCTTGGGGCCAGGCTGGATACGATCGCGGACTTTGTGCTTGTGGTCGTATGCCTGATCAAATTGCTTCCGATTCTGCGTATTCCCGCATGGCTGTATGCCTGGATCGGAATCATTGCCCTTATAAAGGTTGTGAATATCATTTCCGGATTTGCCGTACAGAAGAGGTTTGTGCCTGTTCATTCTGTTATGAACAAGGTGGCAGGAGCGCTGCTGTTTCTATTACCGCTGACGATCCCCGCTGTTCCGCTGAAATACTCTGTGATTGTCGTCTGTGCGGTGGCAACGTTTGCCGCAATTCAGGAAGGCCATTTCATCCGGACAGGAAGAGAATAGCATCTCTGGCTTTGCAGAGTCGGGATTGGGAGGAGAAACAGACCATGAAATTCAAAGGAACCCTTATCGTCGTAAAAGACTGCAATGAAGCATTGAAGTTTTATCAGGATATGTTTGGATTTGAATTGATCCGGGATCATGACGGCAATATGGAACTGTCCGGAAATCTGTATCTCCAGGAAGAGAAATACTGGGAGCGGTTTACGGGGAGGCGCGTGATTCCGCAAAGCAATCATACGGAGCTGTATTTTGAAGAGCCGGAGATTGACAGCTTCGTAAAAAAGCTGGAAAGGCTCTATCCTGACATTGAATACGTCAATCGCCTGATGACGCACAGTTGGGGACAGCGGGTCGTCAGATTCTATGACCTGGACGGCAATCTCATCGAAGTAGGCACCCCTGTATGATCCGTGTACATCTATGGAAGCAAGGTTGACGGTCTACTTCAAGTACCCATTTGGGGTAGGCGTTTTTGAGGGTATTGAAGATGGGAAGCTGTCCGTCTGCAAAGTTCCTTTCGGCGCGGAACCGAAGGATTACGAGGTATGGGAGTATATATGTTAAAAAAGAGGTCGTTTCTTATCATTTCAACCGTAGCATTACTTGTGCTTTTGCTTTCTGGTTGTTCAGCCGACACAGCGAACGGCAAAATAGAATACGATCATGTCGCTATGCCAGAAGAGACAGATCCGTATTACATTATTGGATTTGCTGATTATGTATTTATCGGCAGCACGCTGTCAGACGGGATCTCTTTTACACTTTCAAGCGGGAACAAAAGGCTGGAGTATGATATTTCCGTCAGTGAATGCTTAAAGGGAAGCTTAGCAAAAGTGATAAAAGCAGTGTATCCGGCATATTACGAGAATGACGGCACACTTGTTTTGATGGAAGGCGAAACTATGAAAGATGATGGTCTTCCGGAAAAAGGTAAGAATTATATATTTGTCGGGACGGCGCAGCCGGACGGCAGTATCTTTTTAGAGAGCTTATATGCAAAAACCGAATATAACGATGACAACTATCAAAGGTTCATAGATTATGTGGCAAATGAAACAAGCGTTGACAGAGAACGTTTTATCAGTTCGTTTGAGATTGTTTCTGATTAACAGATTCCAGTTTACAGAGGCGTACTATGGGAATTCAATATCAATACAAGAGATTGGACAATCACAATTTCACAGGTCATTCATTGGATGATTTTGTCCGCCGCCAGACTGTTACAGAGTGTTGGAGAAAGATAGACAACGATTGGAAGCTTGTGCCGAACGTCTATGAAGAAAACTGGTCGCAGGCGCAGTGCCGGGAAATAGCAGAAGACGTGGTGCATCATATAAACCTTGACCAGACTGGCTTTGGCGCGTTCGATGGCGAGCGGATCATTGGGTTCGCGACCGTCTCCCACCGTATATTCGGAGCTGTGGCAAGATATGTGCAGCTGGTTTGTTTTCAGATATCAGAGGAATACAGGCATCAGGGCATCGGCAGGAAGCTCTTTTCAATGGCTTGTGAAGAAGCCCGGCGGCTGGGTGCAGATAAACTGTACATTTCGGCTCATTCCTCAAAAGAGTCACAGGCGGCATACCGGGCACTTGGCTGTACGCCTGCGGAGGAGGTCAATGAGGGACTGGCAGCAGCGGAGCCCTTTGATGTCCAAATGGAATACAGATTATAAAAGAGTGTGAAGGAAGATATTACGGATCGGAAGCTGCAGAACAGTCCCAAATTGTCAGTTATCTGGAGATCGTTGTGCAATAGTAAAGAGAATAATCGCTGTTTGTAAGATAGTCGGGAGAAGTGGGATGTATATTGTCAAAGCAGAAGCAAAACAGGTAGAAAAAATCGTAGATATGTCTATCAGAGCTTTTGAAACAGATGTAAATGTTGGCGGGGCGGAGGGTGATTGTCCGCCTGAATTTGATTCGGTAGAATGGCATAAACAAATGGCCCGGGAGGGACATTTGTATCAAGCAATGATAGATAATGACATGGTAGGGGCAGCCATCGTATTCCCGGATGAAACAGAAAACAGCGTATACATTGGCAGGATTTTTATCGATAGCGTCTATCATAGAAAAGTTCATAGATTATGTGGCAAATGAAACAGGCGTTGACAGAGAACGATTTAACAGTTCATTTGAGATTGATTCTGATTAACAGATTAAGGTTTTGCGAGGGAAATCAAAATGATTCTTTTAGTTATCAGGCATGGCGAATCCGAAGCAGATATTCTGGATGTTCACGAGGGCAGGGCTGATTTTGAATTGACTCAAAAGGGACATAGGCAGGCTGCCGCCATGGCAAAATATGTGGCCCGGAATTATCAGGTTACACGTATTTACGCGAGCACGCTCAAGAGGGCGGCGCAAACTGCGGAGCACCTGTCCGAAGAGACAGGAATCGCGATCGAATTTGATCCGGATCTGATGGAGTTCAACAACGGACTGTTGGCAGGTCTCTCCCACGAAGAGGCAGACCGGCTTTATCCTCACGTAGAGAACCTCCCCATTGATCAGGCGGTGTACGGTCAGGAATCTAAGGTTGAATTCCGCAGCAGAGCCGAGAACGCACTGCAGAGAGTGCTTTCGGAAAACGGTTCAGAGTCCGTCATAGCGATCGTGACGCATGGGGGCATGGTGAACCAGTTGTACGGCGCTCTGCTTCACATGCCGATTGGAGAAAACCGCTTTTTCCGCACAGCCGACACAGGGATCCACATCTGGGAGATTACGGAGCGCGGAAGCTATGTGATAAAAGCAAATATGGATGACCACATAAGAGGAATATGAGCGACAAGTTCGAATTTGTTGGAGGAGAAATGTATAAATCAGAATTTGTAGGGGGAATATCAGTGACAAAAGTTAAGCTTACAATTACAGAGAGTAAATGTAGATGTGGGTATTTCAAAAAAGGACAGGAATTCATAGTTGAAGATTTGTGCCCACCTTTATGCCATGAACTATGGAATAACATATATCCTTCGGTCTATGCGCTACAGAATGGAGCTTCACTTGATTATGGAGAAGGACGTGCAAAAGTATTTGATGCTAAATGTCCAGATGAGGGTAGAGTTTGCATTCATGGAGAGGTTATAGATCAACAAATTCCAGTATGAAGTGATGTTCTATTCTTAAGTATCTTGCAAATAAAAACTCGGAAAGGATACGAAAATGGTTATTCTGATAACCGGAGCCTCCCATACAGGGAAGACTGTTTTAGCACAACGTATGCTGGAAAAATACCAATACCCATATTTATCTGTAGATCATTTGAAAATGGGTTTGATCCGAAGTGGAAATACCAAACTCACGCCGAAAGATGATGACAAACTTACGGAGTACTTATGGCCTATTGTCAGGGAAATGGTAAAGACAGCAATCGAAAACCAGCAGAACCTTATCGTTGAAGGGTGCTATATACCATATGAATGGCGAAAAGACTTTGATGCTTCGTATCTGACCAACATCAAATTTATATGCCTTTCAATGTCAGAAAACTATATCTCATCACATTTCGCTGAGATCATAGATCACGGAAATGCTATTGAGAAAAGAATAGATGATTCTTATTGCACGAAAGAATGGCTTACGCAAGAGAACGATAAAATCATAAACGGATTTGTGCAAGCTGGTGAGCAGGTCGTTATAATTGATGATGACTATGAAAGCGAGATTGGGAATGGCTTTTGATTTCAAGAAAGAATACAAAGAGTTCTATCTTCCGAAAAACACGCCGTCCATCGTAACCGTGCCAAGCATGAACTACATCGCCGTTCGTGGCCAAGGGGATCCCAACGAAGAAGACGGCGCGTACAAGCAGGCCATTGGGCTTCTATACGGCATTGCCTTTACGATCAAGATGAGCAAGCTGGGCGACCACCGAATCGAGGGTTATTTCGATTACGTCGTCCCTCCGCTGGAGGGCTTCTGGTGGCAGAACGGCGTCGCGGGGATCGACTATGCGCACAAGGAAGCCTTCCGCTGGATCTCCGTCATCCGCCTGCCGGATTTTGTGACGAAGGCGGACTTCGACTGGGCGGTGGAAGAAGCCGCTCGGAAAAAGAAGACGGACTTCTCGAAGGCAAAGTTCCTGACCTATGACGAGGGGCTGTGCGTTCAATGCATGCATGTAGGTTCCTATGACGACGAATCCGCTACGGTTGCC
>JAEEGH010029475.1_pt1 | contig 10724 bp, 4 predicted proteins | sample 9134181 | NCBI WGS metagenome assembly JAEEGH01 (sample SAMN16246544, study PRJNA631951) | gut metagenome | biome: gut microbiome; feature: rumen; material: DP-attached | host: Bos | place: Iran: Karaj | collected 2018-10
ATTCAGCGGAGCTGTCACCCAGGCAAAAACCCGCCAGGAGTTCATGAACCTGATTTCGCACACAAGCCTGTAAACGACTGAAAACCAATAACACCGACAAACTTATGAACAGACTACTACTAACCATCATGGCCGTATTGGCCTTCACCGCCAGCTGGGCCGACGACAAAGTGGACAGCCCAACCGAGGGTGTTATCACCAGCGATTTTGTCACCGAGGAGAGCATGAAGCATGACCTGCTACAGATGCTGGCAAACTTCGCTGTCTATATGAAGAAAGACTTCCAGGACTGCGTTGCTCCCAACAGCGTGGGCGAGGTTTGCGGCTGCTTCAAGGGCGAGAACACGATGGCCAACGACGAACGTGGAGTGCGCCCCAACGCCGACCTCTCGATGATATGCGCCTTCCTCGTGAAATATGGTAAGAAAGTTGTGATGCTGCCCAATGGCGTGTCATGGGAAGACCTCGAGAATATGGCTATGAAGAGCCTCGTCTTCGCCTACTCCACCCATAAAGCCAACAAGCTAAAGGTCTGCGCAGGTAATAATTACTGGGGCTCTGTCAGCAATGCCGACCACGTCTGGGAAAGCTCGCTCTGGGCGATGTCCGTCGCCTACAGCGCCTTCTTCCAGTGGGACAAGCTCAGCGAAAAGCAGAAAGGTTACATCTACCAACTGCTGAAGGCGGAGTGCAACTATGAGCTGGAGCGCAGTATTCCCACGGGCTATGCCGGCGACACCAAGGCCGAGGAGAACGGCTGGGAGGCCGATGTGCTTGCCGCTACGCTTGGTCTCTTCCCCAAAGACGAACTGGCTCCGAAGTGGTTTGATCGCCTGCGTGAGTTTGCCATCAACAGCTATTCGCAGAAGGACGACGCTACGGACAACACCGTCATTGACCCCGACTACGACAAGACAACCGTTAAAGACCTCTACAAAGGCCAAAACCTCTACGACGACTATACGCTACAGAACCATAACTACTTCCACACCAGCTACCAGAACGTGGTCATCCAGGAGCTGGGTGAGGCCGCCCTGGCCCTGAAGCTCTTCCAGCAGGGACTCTACGGCGTGGAGAAATGGAAAACCAACGCCCTGATGCACAACAACCAGAAGGTGATGGAGGATGTGCTCTACTGGCTGGCCCTGGCCGACGGCGAACTGGCGATGCCCAACGGCAACGACTGGAGCCTGTTCCTCTACGACCAGATTACCTCCTACTCCACCAACGCCTGCTTCCTGCGCGACCCGCACGCCCTGATGCTCGAGAATCTGGCCTATAAGATGATTAAGGCCCGCCAGACAACCACCAGCGATGGCTCATGGCTGTTGCGTCCCGACGTTGGTGCCCGCCGCATGGGTGTCGAAGTCCATCGCGTCATGATGTCGTTCCTCATGCACGATGTGCTCTCTACCGCCGACCTCACGCCCACCAAGTGGGACGACTTCAACAGTCAGTATGCTGAGGCCAAAGTCTTTAATACTCAGAACATCGTCCGCGCTGCCACCGATGCTCGCTTCACCTGCTTCTCGTGGAGTACAGGTTTGAAAAGCTATACTGGCTACATCGCCGCCAACAGCGTCGATAAGAACAAAATCATCGTTCCCTTCCGCGCCAACAACACGGGCAACTTCCTCGGCTGGTACGAGGTAGATAGCAAGGCGACCAATGCCACCCCCGTCGTTCCGGGCTTCTACCAGCTGCGCGGCAACAGTTACGTCATGAACGGCGAGCTCAACACCAACGAAGCCACGCTGAACAACCGCTTCGCCCTCTACTCTACTCCGGGCAATGCTGTCATATATATAGATTATGTACGCGCAAATGCCGACGCCACCATCACCGCCGAAAAGGGCGGACTGATGGCCATCAGTGTCGACGAGCTGACCAAAACCAAGCGCACGCTCTATTATCCTGACTACTCCGCCGACTTCGACTGCCTCTGCTATACCCACAAGCAGCTCGACGGTAGCACCTTTACCATAGAGCGTGGACCCTGGGTCAACGTCGACGACGCCGTAAGTATCGTCAACGCCAGCGGCAAGAGTTTTGCTTTCGGCGAGAAGGCCAACAACAACTCCATCATGACCGCCAAGCTCTACGGCTCCTACAACAACGATGTCCGCAAGGTAAAGAAGGACGATGTGGTCGACCGCCGCGCTATTGCCTACTACAGCAATATGACTGCTGAGGAGACCAACAGCTTCTTCAGTCACGTAAAACAGCTGGAAACGCCTGAAGGCTGGAATGGCGTCATAGTGCCCGACGGCGGCAAAAACAACGACTACTATATGCTGCTCAGCAACTTTGCCAGCGACCAGCCGTGCGAGCTTACAGCCATCAACTGTCCGACTGGAAAGCCCGTCTTCACCACCGCCACCAACATCACGGGACAAGGTGCCAAAGCCACCTTCATTGCTGAGGAGAACCACTCTATCGTCAACACGCTGAAGTTCTTCATCGACGGCAGTGGGCTGACGGCTGTCCAGGAGCAAGGCGACTCCACCGTCATCTACGTTCTCAACCTCCTGAAGGGCAACAACAACATCACCGTTACTGCTTTCGACGGCGGCAAGAGCCTTTCTAAGAAAGTAACACTGAGTACGAGCGTACTGAAAATTTCTATCCGTGGAGGCGAGCTTCTGGTCGAGGAAGCTGCCACGTTTCCCGATTCAGCTGAATCCTCCCAGACGAAGGACTACAGGGACATCACGTCGCTCTATCTGACAAACGCCTCCTTCGAGGACGACCTGACCTATGGCAAGGAAAATGCCGAAGGACTGACCGTGAACGGCACTACCTACAAACCCTGCTATGTGAACACCATCGGTGCCGACGACCCGAATTGGCCCAACATCCTGCCCGTCAAGGGCTGGACGCCAGCCAACGGACTCAACGGCGGCTCTAAATTCTGCCGTATGTACTCTATGCCTTACAGCAGCGCCCTGTACTGCGTCAGCCCCAGCGACGTGGGTAACTATGCAGCACGCTGCCCGAATCCCCTAACCGACGAGAGCTGCGGCGACCGTGTGCTCACCGTGCTCAACTCATGGGACAACGGAGGAAATGCCATCACACAGAATCTTTTTCTCCATCCAAGCAAATACCGCCTGCTGTTGGATATGCGCTATGAGTGCCCCAACCAGTTGTCAAACAACGGACGGGTCATCGTAACAACAGAAAACAACATCAATACCTCACTCACGGGCCTGAGGACAAGGGCTGGCAATGACTACCGCTATCCGTCGGCGCCCAACATTTGGCAGCAGCTATGCTACGACCTTGATGTTGGAGGCCTGCAGAGCATCACCCTCTCACTCGGTTTCGAGACTTCGGCCAGTCTGGGTGCAGCCAACAACACGCTACTCTATATAGACAACGTGCGACTGTATGTCCTCAACGGCGATGCTGACGGTAACGGATTGGTTGACAGCAAAGACATCGACGCGCTTGTCAAACACATCATCGGGCAGGAGACTGCAAACTTCAACCCTGATGCCGCTGACATCAATGGCGACCGTCAAATAGACATTGCCGACATCGCGGCCCTCATCAAAATCCTCCAGTCCAAGAGATAAGAGTCTTATGAAGAGAACCGCTCTGCTGCTAACGGGCCTGCTCTTGCTGACCTCAACCCTCTGTGCTCAGTACACGAGGAAGACCGACCTGCCCACCGTCTACATCGAGACGTTCGACGGGCGGAGCATCACGAGCAAGGACGTCTACAAGTACTGTCGCCTACACTACGTCGACGAGGATGACCAGCTGACCAGCTACGACTCCGTCTCCATACGCGGTCGCGGCAACTCCACCTGGGGCCTGCCGAAGAAGCCCTACAAGATAAAGTTCCTGGAGAAGGAGAAGTTTCTGGGCAAGGGCTACGCCAAGGCTAAGAAGTGGACGCTGCTGGCCAACGCCGGCGACAAGACGATGATGCGCAACGCCGTCACCTCGGCCTTGGGAGCCTTCACGTCGCTCAAGTTCAACCCTGCCGCCAAATTTGTCGACCTCGTGCTCAACAACAGCTATATGGGCACCTACCAGATCAGCGACCAGATAGACGTGCGCCCCCACCGCGTGAACATCACCGAGCAGGAGTACCCTCTGGGCGAGGACGACGACATCACGGGCGGCTACCTGCTCGAAGTCGACGGCTTCAAGGACGGCAACTACTTCAACACCCCGCGCTATCGGGCTCCTGTGCGCATCCACTATCCTGACGAGGATGAGATTGACGTCAGACAGAGAAACTACATCCGAAACTACGTAAACGAATTTGACACGCGGCTGGCTGATGCCAACTTCGCCGACCCCGAGGAAGGATACCGGGCAATGGTCGATACGACGTCGCTCATCGACTGGTATATCTGCACCGAGGTCAGCGCCAACATCGACGGTTTCTTCTCTACCTATTTCTATAAGGACCAAGCCGACCCCAAGCTCTACTGGGGCCCGCTCTGGGACTACGACATCGCCTACAACAACGACCAGCGCGTATGGTCGGAACACTGGCTCAACAGCACCGACCAGTCGATGATGACCGACATTGCCTACGCTGGCTCAAAAGACTGGGTCAGCCGCATGTGGGAAGACCCTTGGTTCCAGCGCGCTGTCTACCGCCGCTATACGGAGCTGATAGATCGTGGGCTCGTCGACCACATGCAGCAATACATCGACAGCCTGCACGTGCTGCTCAGCCAGTCGCAGGAGCTGAACTACCAGAAGTGGGGCATCAGCACCAAGGTGTATCATGAAATGGTGCTCTACTCGTCGTACGACCAGTACGTCTACGACCTGAAGTCCTTCATCGACAGCCACTGCGACTACCTGCTCCAGGCCTTTGCCGGGCGCCGTCCGCCGGAGCCGTTCTCAGCCGGCAACTTCTACTACAAATTTGTCAATGCGCGAACGGGCAAGGCCATCGACGGCGACGCCACGCAAAATGCCCCCTACGGGAATGAAAGTGTCGACTGGATACTCGTCAGGCATGACGACTACTACCAGTTCATCAACCGCAGTACGGGCATGGCGCTCAACGACCCCACCGTCGGCGAGGTCGGACCGACCACCAATGTGGGCACGAAGCTGAACACGTCCCCTCCCGACCCTACTGACAGCCGCCAGTTGTGGATGCTTGTGGCCCAAGGCAACAGCGGGCTCCATAACCTCGTAAACGTCTACACCCAGCATGTGGCTAACCTGCAGGGAGGAAGTCAGACGGACGGAGTGCCCATACTGAGCTACACCAACGACTCGCGCAACGGCCAGAGCCAGAACCGCCTGTGGCTTATCGTCGAGGGCGAGCCCCTGCCTGCCGACGTGAGTGCCATTCAGGCTACTGAGCCCGCCGACTATGCACTGGCCTACAATCCAGCGACTCGCCGGCTGCACTTCGGCTCTGCTACGCCCGAGGCTCTGAACTTCACCGTCAGCATCACCACGCTCGGCGGCGTCAATGTCGCTACGTTCATGGCTGCCGACGGCTACACCCTCACGACCGTCCCCTCCGGCGTCTACATCGTCAGTTGGAACGTTGGCGGCAAGCATCGCTCTACAAAGCTCGTCGTCCGCTAAGCGGAAACGTTTACGATGAGAAAACAGCCGCAGCTGTTGCTGCGGTTTGTTTTTTTCCGTACTTTTGCAGAAAATATCAAAACTAATAAAGCTACTATGACTAAAAAGTTACTGTTCTCGTGTGTGTGTTTCCTGCTTTGTGCCATGACAGCCAAGGCAGCAGCCGTCAGCATCACCGGCCAGGGCGGCTGGTTTGAGAGTGCCTACGTGACGTGGCAGAAGACAGCCGGAATGGCGTACAACGTCTACGTCAGTCCCGCCAACGCTAATACGTGGACCAAGCTCGACGACGAGCTGGTGCGCGAATACCCGACCTACGGCCGCGCCGATGCCCTTGGTCTGAAGGCTGGAAGCTATAAGTTCAAGGTGGTGCCCGTCAGCGGCGACAGCGAAGTGACTGCCGACGCTGCCACCTCATCAGCAGTTGAGGTCAAGGCCCACGACCGCTCGGGATTTGCCCACGTCGGCATGTCGGGCGGCATCGGAGCCTACAAGAATGACGGAACGCTGAAGCAGGGCGCAAAGGTGCTCTACGTCTGGGCCGACAATGCCAAGACCATCACCCACAACGTCGTCACCAGCAGCAGTGGAGCCGTCACCACAGGTAAAGGCCTACAGGACATCATCACACTCTACCAGAAAGGCTACGACATCACGCCGCTTGCCATCCGCATCATCGGCACCATCAAGGCCGACGATATGGACCGCTTCGATTCCTCTGCAGAGGGACTGCAGGTAAAGGGTAAGGGAGCCTACGGCGAAATGCCCATCACCATCGAGGGCGTCGGCAACGATGCCGCCATCTGGGGCTTCGGCATCCTCGTCCACGGATGCAAGGACACGGAGTTCCGCAACTTCGCCATCATGCTCTGTATGGACGATGTTCTGTCGTTGGATACCGACAACTCCAATGTTTGGATTCACAACATGGACTTCTTCTACGGCAAAACGGGCAGCGACGCCGACCAGGCCAAGGGCGACGGTACAGTGGACATCAAGAAACGTTCGAAAAACATCACTGTCTCTTACAACCACTTCGTCGACTGCGGCAAGAGCAGTCTTGCCGGCATGAAAAGCGAGACCACCGACTACTGGATGACCTACCACCACAACTGGTTCGACCACAGCGACTCGCGCCACCCACGCATCCGTACCGCCTTCTATCACGTCTTTAACAACTACTTCGACGGCGTGTCGAAATATGGCGTAGGCGTTACGATGGGCGGTTCAGCTTTCGTCGAGAACAACTACTTCCGCAATACGAAATACCCGATGCTCAGCTCAAAGCAGGGCACCGATGCTGAGGGCGACGGCACGTTCTCAGGCGAAAACGGCGGCGTCATCAAGGCTTACAACAACAAGATTGACAATCCGCGCAAGTTGCAGTACTGGAGCAGTGCCGTGCAGTCGACCGGCGCCTGGGATGCTGTGCTGGTCAACAGCCGCGATGCTTCTGTCACAGCTATTGCCTACACCGGCGGCACTGCCTACAACGCCGCTGCCGACGAGGCCGCCCGCACCACCTATATAGAGAACAAAATTGATGCGCCCGAGCAGGTGAAGTCTATCGTCAAAGGCGACCTTGGCGCAGGCCGTATGCAGCACGGCGATTTCCACTGGACGTTCAACAACTCACTGCAGGATGCCAACTATGACGTCATCAGCGAGCTAAAGAACGCATTGCAGAGCTATAAGTCGACACTCGTGGGCTTCTTCGGCCAGGCCATTAGCAATGGTGGCGCCACGGCAACCGTTGACAGCGGCGACGGCAAGGGCATGAGCGAGGAGGTGAACGATGCCTACGTGCCCTCTTGGGGCAGTGGCGGCGGCAGTGGCACTATCACTGCTGGTGAGTATGTCATCGGTTCGTCGAAGGAGTTCTTCTGGTTCAACGAAGCTAACCAAACAGCCTATAATGCCTATATCGCCGACGGCACGTTCACGACAAACGGGGAATTCCAACCAAAGCGTGTGGTCGTTAAGAGTGATAACACGTCGTGCTCCGACTACATCGGTGCCATCCGCCTGGACCAAAACGAATACTTGACCGTCCATTACGCTGACGGCATCGGCGCGGCCTATTTCTATGTCTCAAGCACCGGTTCGCAGAATTGGAAAATGGAGACCTCGAACGACGGCACCACGTGGACAACCACAGGAACTGCAACGGGCAACTCAGGCGCCCACCCTGCCTGCAACATCATGCCGCAAGAGCCGGTGAAATATGTGCGTATCACCAATACCAATTCCGGCACTCGAGATCTGCAGGGCGTAAAGATTGCCAAGCCCGGCGAGGGCAACTCTGACGTCGACCCCGGCGACGACAACGATGAGGAGACACTGAGCAGCGAAGCATCGGCTGAGTTCCTGCTCGGCGGCGACGACATCACAATGTCGGGCTATGCCTATACGCTGAACGTGGCCTACGATGCTGCCGACCAAGCTGGCTACGCTGTCACTGTAACTCCCGCTGAGGGAGCCACCGTAGCCGCCGTGACAGGAGCTTCCGGCTCTAATGGCAACTACACCATCGCAGCCCCCGCCCCTGGGCAGACTATCACCGCCACCTTCCGTATCCTGGCAGAGAACAAGGCCAACACGCGCAGCTATACCATCAACATCGTTAAAGGTGTAGACCCGTCGTCGCTGCCTGTTACTGAGGGCGAACTGCTTTATTTCCCCGCGAAGGACACCCCCAGTAACAGTTTCTTCACCGTCAGCGGGAAAACCGGTGACCCCTCGTCGTACGGCTCTACCACCTATACAAAAAACGGTGAAACCTACAATTGTACCTATCCTCTGAAGTTAGAATCTACAACAACCATCAAGTTCACACCCGCAAAAGATGGTACATTAACCATCTGCATGTGTCCTGCATTCAAGAATAAAAACCTGAAACTGAACAACACAACGTATGAGGCAGATGCCACTAACTTGATAAAGGTTCCATTGACAGGCGGTACACCATACACCATTATCAAAGATGGTACAGCAGGTCTCTTTTACATCGACCTCGTCTACGCCGACGACGTACTCCGCGGCGACGCTGACGGCAACGGCACGGTAGAACCGGCGGACGCCCTCGCTTTAGCCAACCACCTGATTGGCAACCCTGGAAGCTACAACGCCAAGGCTGCCGACGTCAACAAGGACGGAAAGGTTGATATCACTGATCTTGTAGCACTCATCAAGAAGTTAATCCCGTAACAGATTTGCTTATGCCCACGACAGCCCGCGTGTTCCAGATATTCAAGGAACTAAACCAGATTCCCCGTCCTTCGCACCACGAAGAACAGGTGGCCGACTATCTCTGCCAGTTTGCAGAGCGTCTGCATTTAGACTACAGGCGCGATGCCGAGAACTGCGTCGTCATCAGCAAACCGGCCACGCCAGGCCACGAGGGGGCTGAGCCCATCGTGCTGCTGAACCACATGGATATGGTCTGCGTGGGCATGAGCGACCCACTCCACGTTCCCATCGAGGCGTATGTGGAGAACGGGTGGATGAAGGCTCGCGGCACCTCGTTAGGTGCCGACAATGGCATCGGACTCTCTATGGCGCTCGCCGTGCTCGAAAGCAGCGACATCGTACATGGCCCGCTGGAGGTGATGACCACCACCAACGAGGAAGACGGTATGTCGGGAGCCTCACAGCTGAGCAAAGACTTCCTGCGGGGACGCAAGGTCATCAACCTCGACTCCGAGGACTACGACACCATCACCACGGGAGCCGCCGGTGCCTGTCTGCAGTTCCACCGCATCCCGCTGGCACGAGTCGCCCCTCCGGCTATCGGCGAGCGCTCCTGGTACGCTATTCGCTTTGAGGGCGGACTGGGCGGTCACTCCGGCGTCGACATCAACAAAGGCCGTTGCAGCGCCGTGGTGGCGGCACGCACCATCTTAGACGCTATCCGCAAAGAGCACGACCTCGACATCGCGTCTATTAAAATAGGTGAAGCCAACGCATCGATCGCCTCAACAGCTGAAATCGTAGTCAGCTCGGCTTCTGGCGGAACTGACTTCATGCAGCAACAAGAGACGGCGATAAACGATTGGCTGCATGAGACGTTTGGTAACAGCGACCCCCGCATGCATTGCACCATCACCGAATCCGAACCGCAAGCCATGGTCATCAGCCGCAAGACAATTGAAGCGTTGATGACGTGCCTGCAGCAGATTCCACAGGGTGTCGTGAAGATGAGCGACGTGATGAAGGACACCGTGGAGACCTCGAACAACATTGGTCGCGTCCTGACCGAAGAAGACCACATCTTCGTTTCTACCCACACGCGCAGCTTCATCGACAGCGAGATGGACAAGCTCAGTCGCGCCATTGCGAAGGTTTTCGCAGCCAACGGTGCCACCAGTGAGACCATTATGTCGGCTCCCGCCTGGCAGGAGGATCAGGAGTCCGACTTCCTGCGTCTCACCTCCGACACGTTCAACGACGTCTTAGGCTGGCGCCCCCGCATGGTCGCCATGCACTTTGTGCTCGAAGCCGGTTTCTTTGTGCAGCACTATCCCAGCATCCAGATGGCGAGCATCGGTCCCCGCATCGTTGAGCCCCACTCTACCAGTGAGCGCGTGGAGCTCTCAACCGTCGAGGACATTTGGCGCGTACTCATCGAGCTGCTCCGCCGTCTGGCGTAGTCCTTGGCGTTTGCTGTTCTTCTTCCACTACCAGTCCGGTCATGCCGACCGTCTTCGACTGGTAGTTCTCTTTGGCCACGATGTTCACGGTGTTGCCCTCGAAGTGTAGCCTCAGCAGCACGGCCCCCATCCAGTTCACGAAGTGGAGCTTCACCTGCAGTTCGTCGTCCTGCCAGGCATAGCAGGCTCCTACAAGGAAAGGCGGACTGATGGTGCTGAACTGGTTGCGCACGGCGTAGCGGGCGTTAAGCGGATAGAGAGTAACCGACGAGGTGGCCCACGCCTGGTGCCCCATCACCACCTGTCCCTTGCGTCCTACGGTATCGGTAATCTCCATGATGTCGTCGGCCTCGAAGCGTAGGGCCGACCATCCCAATGGGTTCTTTCCGAGACTGATGGTCTTGCCAAGATAGTCAGCCAGCACCTTGCTGGTCAGTTCGCCCTCAAGCAGCGGCAGCGACCATTCTCGCTGCTGGAGTTGCCGGTAAGCCTCAGACGCGG
>JAEEGH010029478.1_pt1 | contig 10723 bp, 13 predicted proteins | sample 9134181 | NCBI WGS metagenome assembly JAEEGH01 (sample SAMN16246544, study PRJNA631951) | gut metagenome | biome: gut microbiome; feature: rumen; material: DP-attached | host: Bos | place: Iran: Karaj | collected 2018-10
TAGCAGGAATTTGTTTTGTAGGTAAAAACGGTATCTGTTCTTCTGGCTTAATTCTTCGAACAGAAAATGAAAAACATTTATAACCAGAAATTTTTAACTTGTGTCCTCATTTTACACATGTTTTTGCTCAATTTGATGTACAATGTGGCAAAAATGAAAATAACGCAATGATTTTGTATGAAAGTCTATACTTTTTGCGTATGGTTTACTTAAATATCACTTATTTTTGTTATCTTTGCACCCATATTACTGGATAAATATGGCAACGAAGAATTTGAATCGAATAAAAGTCATGTTGGCTGATCGTAATCAGACAAACAAGTGGCTGGCAGAACAAGTAGGCAAAGATCCTGCTACAGTATCTAAGTGGGTAACTAATGCATCTCAGCCATCGCTTGAAATGATTTTCAGAATTGCAGAACTGTTAAAATGCAATTATACAGACTTAATTCGAGATATAGAAGAACAAGACCCCATCATTGTAGATGGTGAAAGCTAAGTATTGCATAATATGGCTGTATCAGACGATAGAAAATATACAAAAGCTTTTGTATATAACCTTCTAGAAGGTATCAAGGGTAAAACTTTGGGTGAGGTTGACAAGTCCCACCAATTTGCTCGCACTCAAAATAGTGAGAAGATAACAGGCATTGCTGGTGATGTTATCGAGCAATCTGTTTTTGGCTACGAACGAGACAGTAAGCAAGAATGCGACATCGAGATAGATGGCGTACTGACGGAGTTAAAAACCACAGGTGTACGTGTTCCTAAGTCCGACCTGAAGAATGTCAAAGGGAAAACAGGGACTGCATACAACGTATATCTTGGAGCCAAAGAAGGCATCAGCATTACAGGTGTGACATTCGAGCCAGATATTCAGCGCAATTTTAAGACCTCTCATTTTTGGGAAAAATCAGAACATCTTTTGATTGTATTTTATGAATATAAGTCATACGATGTGGTTCCTGCATCTGAATATGCCAAATTTCCCATTGTTGATTTTTGCTATAATAGTTTTTCCGATGACGAACGTGGTAAGCTACAGAATGACTGGGAGATAGTACGCAACTATCTTCAAGTTATCTATGCAAAATATCCTACACAAGAAGAGCGCAATGAGAACTTGCAAGGATTTACGCATGTTCTCCGTCCTGACCTCTTGCTTATAGAATTAGTCCCTGGTTTCAAAAAGAAGTCAACAGGAACATATCAAAAACCACGCTACCGATTGAAGCAAACCTTTGTTGACTATATCGTTCGAGGGCATTTTGATAAAAGCAGGGCTGCTACAGAAGTAAAGTTGCGCGAATCTTTCTCTAGTTTCTCGCAGTTGGATGCTCGATGTCACTCTCTTACAGCGAAGTATAAGGGTATGACATTCTTACAAATGAAGAAACTGTTTGGCATCGATACAGAAATGTCAACGAAGGATTTTGGAGCAAAATGCGTTTTGAAGATGTTTGATGCAGACTGTAACCGTCTCAATCAAATTACTGATTTTACAAAGGTTGGTATTATCGCAAAAACGATAACAATAACTCCAACTGGCGGTAGAACCGAAGACATGAAACTGAAGCACATTGACTTCGATGAGTGGGCTGATAGAAACCTTGATTTCGAGGAGTCTGAACTATACGCTTATTTCTGTGAACATAGTTTTTTGTGTCCAGTCTTTTGTGAAAGAGGTGATATGGGACCTCGCAAATCACATGAGAGTAAAGAGGCATATGAAAATAGACTTTCACGTGAAATACAAAAGACTACATTCGAGGGATTCAAACGATTTGCATTTGATGAATCGTTTATTGAAAACGAGGTTAAACGAACATGGGAGGATTCTCGAAACCTGATTCACCGAAATCAACTGGAATGGGAATATCTCTACGATGATCAAGGTAACAAAAGAAAAAATAAAAGTGGGTCATATATGGGAGCCCCAAACTTCCCTAAGAGTTCAGAGTATGACGTATTCTTCCGAGGCGGAGCAAACGTTTCTACAGATGCAACTAGAACTGAGGTCGTGAACGGCATTAAGATGCTTCCTCAATTCTTTTGGCTAAAGGGTTCGTACATAGCGGACAAACTTCAATCTTTATCTTATCTTTAATTATGGCAAAGAGCAAACATAATATACGTGTAGTTGAGTTATTCGCTGGTGTAGGTGGTTTCCGTATTGGCTTGGAAGGTGCGTCAGATGCTTATGAGACTGTATGGAATAATCAGTGGGAACCTTCCACAACACACCAAGATGCCTCTTTGGTATATCGAGCACGCTTCGGTAGCAAAGGACATTGTAATGAAGATATAAACACTATCGCAACAGAAGATATTCCAAACCATGACCTTTTGGTTGGTGGTTTCCCTTGTCAGGACTACTCCGTGGCTTCAACTCTGAGCCGTTCTGGAGGAATTGAGGGAAAGAAAGGTGTGCTTTGGTGGCAAATCTATCGCATTTTGAATGAGAAGGGCGAAAATCGTCCTGACTATGTATTCTTTGAGAATGTTGACCGTTTGCTTGGCTCTCCTGCTAAGCAACGAGGACGTGATTTCGCTATCATTCTTGCATCATTGGCAGACCTTGGCTATACAGTTGAATGGCGAGTTATCAATGCAGCAGACTATGGTATGCCACAGCGTAGAAGACGAACATACATTGTTGGTTATCGTGAGGACTCGACAATCTATCGCAAGGTAGATGAACTGCAGAACTGGGTGCAGTTTGATGGTGTAATGGCAAAAGCATTCCCCTTTGAAGCAAAGAAAGGTACAGTTTCAGAATTTGATATTGAAGGGACAATCAAGGACGTTTCTGACAACTTCAACAAAAGTAAGACTGGTGCAGCTGCAAGTCCCTTCGGTGATGCAGGTATCATGAGAGAAAGGCATGTGTATTCTATTGATACTAACGCTATTTATGAGGGCACTTGCATGACACTTGGCGGTAATCTGGTTGATGAAAACCTCGTTCCTGAGGAGTTCTTTATCACTGATGAAGAGTTGAAGAGATGGGAATACGAAAAGGGAGCCAAGAAGATTGAACGAACCTCAAAAGAAGGTTTTAAATACACATTCTCAGAAGGTGGTATGGCTTTCCCCGATTACCTTGACCGTCCTTCTCGAACGATTATTACAGGAGAAGGCGGTCCTTCTGCATCTCGATTCAAGCACGTTGTACTTACTCCTTCTGGAAGGTATCGTAGATTGATTCCAATTGAACTAGAACGCCTAAATATGTTCCCCGACAACCATACGTTCCATCCTGAAGTTTCTGATGGACGTAGAGCATTCCTTATGGGTAATGCTTTGGTTTGTGGCGTAGTACAGGCTGTTGGCAAATCTCTTTACAGATTCATGTATGACGAGGAACCCGTTTCTACTCATCCAATTGATATGAAACGTGAGACTGAACCAAAACTACAATTAGACCTTTTTGGTGAGGAGTCTTCTACTCTTGTTGTTAATAAGCCAAAGAAGACTTATACACTTGACTATGCCAAGCATCTTCTCATTGGATTTGTAAAAGAAGACAACCAAGAGTATTTCCTTGACGGAGGACAGACAAAGCTCTATTATACAGGTAAAACCAAGTCATTCCCTTCGACTGTGGCATTAAATAAACTCTATTATTTCATGCCATATATAAAGGGAAAGGGTGTTCGTGACCTTTATCTTATTAAGATAGCACGTATTGGCAATAAAGCCGAAATTCATCCTGAAGGTGAGGATAAGGATCCTCGTCTTGTATTTGAATTGGAGTATCTCGAAAGCCTTCCTCAATATGTTCATATTGACCTCAATATATTCCGAACTTACAGAGATACATTGTTAGGTCGTGTAATGGGAGATTTTGTGTAATCTATAATTACCATAACTTGTAATGAGCAATAAATCAAAAAGATTGCGTCTGGTTGATGAATACAAAAAGATAATTTCTGAACTTCCGTTTCAAACGGAAGATGGAGAATCTTTCCCTGTTACAGAACATTATATATGCCCAATATGCTTAGAGACATTTAATCTTAATGAGATTGGTGATAAAGCCAATGATTTACTAACAGTTGAAGATGTCCCTCCCAAATCTATGGGAGGGAATCCACTTTTAATTACATGTCGCAAATGTAACAGTTCTTGTGGTCATAATCTTGACGTATATCTTCTTAATGAAATACGTTACCAAGATGAAAGGATGGATTTTTCGAAATCCAAGAACACTATGCTATCATGTAATGGCACAAGTATCAGAGCAAAAGTAAGTAAAGATGAGCAATCTGGTCTTAAATTTGACATTTCAAGGCAAAATAACAATCCACAACAAGTAGACGAATTCATAAGAAAAGTACAAGAAAGTGGAGACTCATGGAAGATAAATGCTAACATTTCTTTGAATGATTATAAGCGCAACACTAAAGCAGCAGAAATAGCAGTCCTAAAAAGTGCATATTTGTTGGCATTTAAAAAGTTAGGGTATCGATATATATTAAATACGAGCTTATCTCTTATAAGAAATCAGATTTTGAATCCTGACAAAGATATTCTAAAAAGAGCTTACATTGTTGGAAACGAGGATAAGTTGCCAAAAGGTATTCCTGACGGAATTTTTCTTGCAACTATCAATAGCAGAAAGTGTATTGTAGTAGTGTTGACATTTCAATTATCTCAGGATAAGCCGAAGCATCGTTCTGCAATCGCTTTACCAATGCCAGACGATGAAGAATGTCTAATTTATAAAAATGAACTTTGTCAGAATAGAAAAGAAGAAGGGGATGCTCATATAACTATTCTAGGACCGGCTACGGTCATAGAAAAATAGATTGGGAATCATGTCACCCTTGATATTGACAAGTTAAATTATATGCCAAAGAAACCCACGCATACAATTTCCGAAGTTCCCAATTTGAAGACACTCAGGGACTGGTACCTGTCTCACTTGGAAAACAATGATGATGGCTCGGGCCTCATAAGCTCGCCGTGAGGAAATCGACAAACTTAAAACCTTTGCAGAGTTCCGTCGTAAGATTGCTGATATCGTCAAGGCAGAAGATACTCAAACAGATTGCTTCGCCTGTGATGAAATTCCACCCATTGAGCCGTTGCCGTTCTTGGAGTGAGTTATTCCATATTAAAACTTGTAGTATTTCCGTTAACCCTGCACTGTACTAAAGCAGGATTGCGCTTCTTGAAGTGTTCTTTGAATTGAGCAGTACTGAGATTTTCTTTGTCAACTCCCCACGGGTTTGTACAACTATAATCAAACACCATCATCCCATTGACGAGGTGTCCGGCTATAAGCTCATCCCCGTTTTCTGGATCAGAATTATCAATGATTACCCAGCCCTTGTGAGTTCCTGACTTGATGGTGTCGTACGAGCCGTCATAATCCCATTTTTCCATGGTTGCCTCTTTACAAAACTGCTTATTGATATAAACATAGAAGTTGCCGCATCCAAAGTCCCAATAGATAGCGTGATACCATTCGTCTGTTTCTCCTATGACGGGTAATACTTCCCCTTTCATAGGATTGGCAGCACTCAGTGAATATCCCTTTGTCTTCTTGGCATTCCATGTTGGAGTAGCACGACTATCACAACCATCAGCACCATCTAATGATACCATCATCAGTTTGGCACTTTTTATGTTGGGAGCCTCACGCATATTGACACCGTCTGTTGTTACTATAATAAACTTGACATTTTTCAAGTCAATTTTCTGTGCAATGCTTTGCAATGATATCCCGATCATTGCGAGCAGCAGAAATAATAAATGCTTTTTCATATTATATTATTTTGTTTCCATTTTGATTAAACCTCTATCTTCTTTTGGACTATAATAAATGTATTGAGGATGTGTTTCACCTTGAAGCCAAAAGGCAATATATGCACCCATGTCGGTCACTTCTGTTTGAGAAATGATGTTAGTTATCTCTCTTTCGCTCATCTTAGAGAAGTCGAAAGGAGTTCCTTCTTCCCTTTTTACGGATGTCTTGATATCATCATATGGAATTCGGTGGTCTATAACATAATACTTACCAACCTTTTTGCCAACCCACAACTCATGAACGAAACCGAAAGTCTTTTGTTCAAAACATACATTGGCATGGCGACCCTTTTGGATCAATTCGAACTCATCGTTCTTGTCTACCAGTTCTGCATCATGACAGAACTTCTTCATAATAAAACCTACATGTCCCATCTGGGACTCAGTTTCATAACCAATTTTGCCCATTTCCATATAATCACCTTCTGGCTCAAGATTAGTGAATACTTCATACCAATCTCCGCTTTCTTTTATAACAGCCATATATCTTCCCTTTTCAATAATGCCTACTCGTTTACTTTTTACATTTGGTTGACTGCGCAGATTTACTCGGTCACTCAATGAAGATACTATTTTTTCAAATTTAGGCATAGTTACTGTAAACCCTTGTTGGGCAACACTTTGCATAGCTACTATAGCAAGTACTGCTACTAACATTGATAATCTTTTCATACTAAATTCCTCAGCGTTTTAGTTTAATTTTCTTTATCTGTTCCTGAGAATAAAGTTACTCAGGATTTTACCATGTCAGATTTTTCCCTTAGTGCATAAAATCAAGACAAGTAATTCGTCTATAACATTGCAAATATACAAATAAAATTTGAAATAACACTCCATTAGAGAGAATTATTTCATGCAAGAGAGTTATTTCATTTAATTCGCAACAGGTTACTGACATTTATATCAGTAGACACTCAAACTGATTGCTTCTCCTGCGAGGAAGTACCACCCATTGAGCCGTTGCCGTTCTTGGAGTGAGTTGCTAATACTACAAATTCAGAAATCTGTAGTGTCATGCATGTTTTGAGCATGACACGCATCAACAATAATAATCGTATTTCCTTCTGTAATCAATGTTCTTATGCATCAACTCCTCAGAATATGTATGACGGTATTTCAATGCTACGTTATAATAGAAAGAGTAAATTTTCTTGTAGCATTGAAGACTGATTTTATATGTATACATAACTATGGACGTGAGTATACTTCTTTCACCATTTGATGTAGTAACTCACGTGCTTTTTCAAGATCCATTGTCTCAGTGTCCTGAGTGGTCATAATCGGTTCGTCAATATTCTTATTGTATGCTTAATACACAGGCTTCACCACTTCCACCCTCATTCCGAGGGCGGCAATGATACGGTAGAATACACCAACACTGGGGGTGATGACGCCATTTTCTATCTTTGAGATGTATGATTTTGTGGTCTGTGTACGCTCAGCTAGTTCGCTTTGAGTCATCTTAGCCTCTTTGCGAGCATCCTGAAGTATCTGACCAGAATAGAACGAATAGGCAGCCTCTTCGGCTCTTGCACGTTCGGGAGTACCTTCCTTGCCGAACTTGGCATCAAGAACGGCATCATAATCAACGATTTTGTGATTGTTTGTCTGCATAATATGCCTCCTTTATCTTTATTGCTTTTTCTATTTCATTCTGTGGAGTCTTCTGCGTTTTCTTTTGGAATCCGTTAAACAATACCACAATATCACCTTCGTCAAAGACGAAGAACACACGATAGATGTTTCCACTGTATTCGGTTCGCAATTCATAGATACCATCACGTACCAGTTTGACGAACTTCTTAGGCAGCCGATCTTGGGACTTCAACAACAGGAGGCCGTATTGTATTTTCTCCTGTTCCTTCTCTTTCAAGGTCTCCATGAAGGCCTCAAAATAGCCGCCGTATGTTCTTATCTTGCGTTTCACGAGTGCAAAGATAACAAAAGTTGTCGGATTATGCAACTTTTTGAGAAGATTTTTATTCAAAACGTGCTATGATACTCTATAAAACGCTTGCCAAAGTATCTCTGAATGTCATGATATTATAGGAACTGATACTTAAAAAGTAAATAGATAACCAAAATTTGTTTAGACGGAGAAAAGAAAAAGGAGTTGCTATTTCTCGTAACTCCTTGAACTTTAAGGCGCTTCAGGATGGGCTTAACCAACGACCCCCTGATTAATAGTTGACCCAATATGATTTTTCTTGATTTTCATAAACGTACTTTGTTGCTCATTATCAGAGAGTTACAAATAACCTTGATTTTCAACGACTACCCAAAATATGCTATAATAGCGTGGGTGCGTGTTCCCGTGGTTTGAACGCTTTTTCCGATGTCAAATTTCTTCTTTGCTAGCGCAAGGCAGGTAAAGCAGGAACCGCAGATTGCTATGAAGCAAAAAAGACATATATCGTTGACGATGCCAAGTGGAGGCATAAGGTTCCACAAAAAATGTGCTTAAACCAGTGGTGAGCACATATTGGTTGTATCGATAGTCATCTTATTTTCTTTTCAAACTTGAAAAGTCCGTCCTCTTGGTCGAACTGCTCAGGCATATTGGGGTCTGGGTGATGCTCATTGAAAAACTCAACGGCATGGAAGCCACAGCGGTTGATGTAGAAGTGGATATTCCGGCGGTCGAAATACGGAGTACAGGTTTCCCATACTTCTATCTCAGGATGCATGGCTTCTATAGATTTCCAGATGGCTTGGCCGATACCTTTGCTCTGAACACCCACCTTCACATTGAGGAAAGCCAACTCGCCTATAACGCCGTTAACGGTAATGATGGCACCGCCCACACGTTGGCCATCCTCGCTGATGGCTTCGTAGGCTTCGGCACCTTCTGCCTCTAATGATTGGTAGAAGTCCTTGTCAGGTAGCACCTGCCACTGATTATCGTCTTTGTAATATGCCATAAATCCATGCTGGAATGCCTCCTGCATTTCTTCCTTGAAAGCGATGGTATGCTCCTCCGAGAGTCTGATAAGATTAATTGAATCTTTAAAACCAAAGAACTGTTTCAATCCTTTTCTCTCTTTCAGGTCATCTACGGTAAAACCATAATGCTTTGCTGCAGCAAGGGTGATAACATGTTCGAGGAAGTCAACGTAGGAAAGAGCGAACCACTCCTTGGGAATATCCACGTTGATGGTTCCTCCGCCATAATGACTGCCTTCGTTCCAGGCTTCGTCAAGCTCGGCTTCATAGGTTCCATCATCCTTCTTGTTGAAGCAGTACCACGATGCCCATTCCTCCATGCCCTCTACGTAGTGGCCTTCGAAATGCGGGGCAGAGTGCGACTTCGGCGAATAGGTGGCCTCGCCCTTCTTCGCATCCCTCCGATAGATCATGAATTTCTCCTTGTGCATATCTCTCTTATTTGTTTATGAAATATATGAGGGCAATCTGAGATAACAGAATCAGAGGAAGTCCATATTTGAACTTCTTGTGCATCGTCTTATGATGCCAGATTTGCATACCTAACAATGCACCGATGCTACCTCCAATGACAGCAAGTAATAGCAAGGTGGCCTCTGATATGCGCCAACTACCTTGTTTGGCCTTCCACTTATCAATGCCATAGACAACGAAAGTCAGGACATTGATAACAATAAGGATATATACTATCGTCTGTGTCATTTGTTTATTGGTTCAGATATTTCCAGAGCCCGATGGAATCGTCATGGTGACGCAGTTTCTCAACGATGACTACAAGTTGCTTTTGAACGGCTTGCTGGGTTGTTCCCATTTGCTGGGCGAGATTCTTAACAGACCTTTGCTTGCATCCCATTCCGAGTGTCTGGCGAAGCAACAGGTTCTCATCGGCGGTGAGTGCGTGATTCAGCAGGCTGTTAATCTTCTCATACAACTCGAACCTTGGCGCACCAGCCAAGTCAAATGGGTCGTGAGTATCAGCAATCCCATCAAGACTGCCGTAGTTCTCCCATCTGTCCTGCATCTGTACCAGCAGATTCTCTTCGTCGTGCAACTCGCTTACGTCCATTTGCCAAATACACTTGAATATCTTTGCAAAAGTACTCATAAATGCTGTAAAATCACTAACTTTACAGAATGATTTGAGATTTATTAGGATTTTAACTTCCATCATTCCGTATGAGAACTGGTAAAAACGAAGAATAAATGACGATTGCTATATGTAAAGAGACTTTTGGATTTCCTGAATGCTTCGCCAGTGAATTTCCTGGCAGCAAAGAACATCGCCTTTCAGAGTGCGAAGGTACGAAAAATCCTCCATTTCATTGCGATACGGAGGAATAATTTGGGAATAATAATGATTCCTATTTACTAATCTTTTCTGCCATTTGCACCAATTCTTGATAAGGAAGCCCGCCAATTACACGCTCTATGTCTCCCTCTTTTGTTATAAAGAACAGTGTAGGAATCGATTGAATACGGGCTGCTACAGCAAGAGCCTGGTTCTTGTCCACGTCAACCTTCAAGACCTTGATACGGCCTTCATACTCGTCGGCAAGTCGCTTCAACATAGGGGCGAGCGCCTGACAAGGGCCACACCATGTGGCATAGAAATCGATGATAACTGGCGTGATGCTTGTATAGTTGTAACCTCTGAGGTACTGCTGATAATCTTTAATATTCTCCATAATTGTTATAGTGTTTTAATGTTTCAATGTCATAATCTTCGTAGGGCAGGCCAATGTGCATTTGCCGCATTTCAGACAGTCGGGATCGAGATAGCCTATTTCCTGGCCGCGACTGTCATAGGGGGTGAGTTGCATCGGACAGACGCGGGCACAGCTCTTGCACTTCATCTGACAGGCACTCGATACGTGGATGTTCGTAAAGGCCTTGGGCAGCGGTGACTTCTTAGGAGCCACCCAGCGTGAGATAGTACCCATGGGGCAGAACGAGCACCAGGTGCGTG
>JAEEGH010029479.1_pt1 | contig 10723 bp, 4 predicted proteins | sample 9134181 | NCBI WGS metagenome assembly JAEEGH01 (sample SAMN16246544, study PRJNA631951) | gut metagenome | biome: gut microbiome; feature: rumen; material: DP-attached | host: Bos | place: Iran: Karaj | collected 2018-10
TAAGGAAGGTCCAGGGTAAAAAGCCCGTACCTTCCACGATTTTGGCCGGAATCAAGGAAGGTCATACGAGCTAGGGGCAGAAAGCTGCGATGGGAGCTAAAGGGCGGCGGTGACCCGGTGCAGCAAGCGGCGGGGGATGCGGCTGAAGACTATGTCGTAGCCGTCGTCAGGGCTGCGGGAACCATCCTCATAAAGGACGCCCACGTCACCGTTACGGAAGACAACCATGGTGGAGTATGCGGCGGGGCCGGGCTGCAAGGTCAGCACATCCTTCCAGGAAGTGCCGTTGTCGGCGCTAACCGCCAGGGTCAGGCCTCGGCGGGAAGTCTCTTCCTTAATATAAGAATGCAGCAGCAAGCCGCCGGACTGGGAATGCCTAAGCGCACTCCTGCCACCGGACCGGGAACGCCCGAACGCGCATCGGCCGTTCCACGCCACGATATCCCCGTTGCAGGGATTCGCCAGCAGTCCATCGGCCAACCTCTCCCCTTCCCAGTGCCAGATGCCGTCGGCGCCCTTAACGGCAGTATTCAGACCACGCGGCCCGAACCTCCAACGTCGGGAACTGGAAAGCAGGCGACCATCCGGGAGCAACACGAGCTTGGTTTCATCCCCCAGCGAAAAGAGAGGCTCAGGCTGCAGCGTCCAGCTCTCTCCCCCATCCTTCGAATAAAAAAGATGGTCTTCGATGGGCCAGGGCACGGGCATGGGGTCCGGATAGTCCCGGGGCAGGACGTTCGCCGCCAGGAGGATGTCGCCGTCGGCATCCACTATCCCCTTGCCGGAGGTGACGAATGCGCTGTGGATGGTGTCCGGGAAGGCCACCAGACGCGGCTCGCTCCAGGTGATTCCGCCGTCGTCGCTGGTGCAGACGGTGGTGTGCTTGAGGCCGCGGCGGAAGCCCTTGGGGCCGTTTCCGCATGCGAACAGGCAGAGGATACGGCCGGAGGGCAGGGTCGTCAGCGAAGCATCGCCATAGCCAAAACCCAGCACACGGGAGGTATCCCCACGGGCGATGAAAATCTGCTCGCTCCAAGTGCGGCCGCCGTCGGTGCTGCGCTTGCAGGCGATGTCGATGCTGGTCTTGCGGTAGCCCAAGTCCGCCAGGTTCTCATAGCGACGGTCGATGGCGACCACCACGTTCCCCTTGGCATCCAGCGTCATGGCCGGGATGCGGTAGAAGTGGCAGGAGTCGCTGCCTTCGGCAAAAACGACGGTGGAGTGGATTGCGGGGGCCTTGCAGGCAACGGACAGGATGCCCGCCGCCAGAAGGCATGCAATCGGCAACAAGCATCTGGAGAGAACCTTCATAACTATTTGACTATTATCACATTAGGGACCACGCGTTCACCGGCATGGTCGAAGACTTTATTGTCGTAAGGATGGTTGATGACGCCGTCCTGGGCGGACCAGAGGGCGGACGAGCCGCCACCGTCGAGGTTCAGGGCTTCGTACATCCCGAGGGACTCGCAGAGGACCTGCAACTCGGAGATGGTCATTCCCTCACCCTGTCCGGGGAAGCGCCCGTCGATGACGATGAAGTAGATCCAGCCGTCGGCCGTATAGCCGATGAGCGTGCGCGGATGGCGTTTTGCATAGAACTTGCGGTAGTTCCTCCTGCCTACAAGTTCCATCGGGTAATCCGGAGCCACGCCTTCTTCGAGCAGCACCGGCCCGGAAACGATGGCCTCCCGCCAGCCCTTGGCGGATTTCGCGGTGCTCAGGGAATCTATGGAAACTATATCGACCTTCCTGCCTCTCCTGTCCTGAATTCTGAACATGCCGTTGCAGCGGCTGACCCCGTCGGAGGTTTTGTCGCAAAGCACCTTGCCCTCATCCTTCACATAAGTGACAGGAGTGAGCTCCTTGGTGTTGAAATAGCTGCCGTTGATGGCTGCCAGGGCCTTATTGTCCGCACCCAGCTTGCTGGTAATGGCGGCTTTGGGGCCGTCGGATTCCACCACCGAGACGCTGTGACTCTTCATCGGGAAGCGGGCCAGGGATATATCCTGCACGCTGTTGAATACCTTCACGGATGCATGTCCGACCTCGACCATGGAACCATTCACGGGCTTCCATCCCCAGTCGGTGGATTTCAGAATCGTGGTCGGCTTGTAATATTTGATCTTGCGGCGGGATGCGCGGATGCCCGGCATGTAATGCTCCTTGAAATCCTCCCATCTGTAATAAGGGCCCTGCACTGCCTCGAACGGGAGGACGGCCTCCTGCTCGTTGATCAGGGCCTTCACCAGAATGTCCGCACCCTCCTTTTTATATAATACCAGCTGGACCGAAGCTGCCATCGGGAGATTGTAGCTAGGGAAGATGTCCAGACATTCTTCCAGCGATGAAGTAGCCCGGCCGAAGCCGTTTGCATCCAGCAGGACCATCAAGGGAGCGATGCCGGAATCGTGTCCGAAACGCAGCCTCAGCTGAGTGTCGCCCGAGGCGATATCGGCATCTGCCGATTCTATCATCTGCCCCAGGGTGAAAGCAGCGTAATCCAGAATCAGGCTCGCAGATCCTTCATAATTCGCCACCTCGGTGAAGTATTTGGCAGACAGGGCCTCCCAGATTGAATAAAGCTCATCAGCCGTGAAAACGCCGTCGAAAATGTCCCTGTTGTCATCCAGGCAGTATTTCGTGTCGGCAACTACCGCCTGAAGATTGTCGATGAACTGCTCGGGAGTGACCTTAAGTACGCTGCCAAGAGCATCGGCATCGGTGAAGAAGCGCCCCACAATCTCTTTCCAGGGTACGGTCTTCTCAAACCAGTCGTTGTAGGCCTTTTCTGCCGCTTCACCCTTGCTGAAGCCGTTCTTGATATAGTATGGATTCGTTTTAAGGGCGGGTTGCAGCCAAGGGGCGAACTTTCCGGAAGCATCGGCCTGGATATCGATGTCCGCATCCTTCTCCTGAAGGCCGGACAGGCACGACCACATGCTCATGATCACGCGCGGGGATTCCGTGGAAAACGCCTCCACGTGCGTAGGGCCTTCGAATACGGAAGGATAACGCTCGACCATGCGGCCGGCGATGCCCCGGTGCTGATTCTTCCCTATATTGGTCAGATTCCCCTTGCAGTATTTGGCCTCTCTGTAGAAAGCATCGTAGCGTTTCTTGAGATCCTTGCCGGCTTCGGTGAGCACACCGGCCTCGGCCGCCTTTGCAAACCATCCGTGGACGGCATCGTATTCACTGGTACAAAAGCGGGCTCCATGTCTGGCGAACTGGCTGATATAAAAAGGCTCGTAGCCTTCCGGGGCCGGTGTGGGGGCAGGAAGGGCTGCGCTGTCGTAAACATAGAAAGTTCCCGCAGCCTTGGAAGGATCCTTCTGGATGGCCTCCTTATAGCTCTGCGCAAAGCAGGTCCCGAAACTGCCTGCAACTAAAAGAAAAACTAAAAACAGTCTTTTCATGATAATCAGCGTATGTTGATTCCTTCCGTTACCAGTTTAAGGCGGCCCTTGAGTTCGGGCACCGTAACCGTCACCTCCCGGGACTCTCCGGGCATGAGGAAGAAGTAGTTATCCGAATACCATACCGGCAGGGCAAGGTCGCCCGTAGCGCCGTCCACGGCTTTCAGGCGTATCATGAGGGCGGGATACTTGCCCGTGTTCCTGAGCATCACCCGATATGTTCCCTGGCCCGCACTTTTCACACGCTTGCGGAGGCTCGTCTTGCCAAGGCTGCGCAGCGCCTGCCAGTTGCCTTTCTCACGTCCCTCCCAGTAGAAGTTTTCAGAAAGGATCCTGCCATCGGCACCGATCAGGGCCAGTTTTATAAAGTAGACATCGGTGATGTCTTCGGGGATTTCAGGCTGGAAGCAGTCCACCGTCTCATCCTCAGGGAGCGTATCCAGCGACATGCTGCGGGTCCATACTTCCCTGCCGTACATGTCCAGCACACAAGCCGTCACGGTAAGATTCTCAAGCGAGCCGGCGTGATAGTTCACCACCACCACGCTGTCTTTCACCGGGTTAAGCAGGATGTGGACCGGCTCGCAGGCTTTCTTGCAGCCGAAGAAGGCGCCGGTAGGCTCGAAGAAATAGTCGTATGTCTGCCATACCATCGACGGCCATGCCGGATGGCTCATCCACAGCAGGAGTCCCCTGCGGTACATGCTCCGGCCTTCGAATATGGCTCTGTAGCCATTGTAATTGACCCACTGGGCCGTGGACGCGAACTCCTTCGCATCGGCAGGCTCCATCAGGCCTCTGGCCAGGATCTGGTTGAAGGTGGTGCAGCGCTGGGCGGACCACTCTCCCTTCAGGCCCAGGCAATAGTCGTGGAGGCCGTACATCTCGTTGGGATGCCCGAGTGTATTCACGGGTTCGAGATTCTCCTTTCCGAAAGCTCGGGCGAGGTTTTCGTAGTTCATCACCGTAGGCATCCCGCGCTCGCTCACTATCTTGTCCTGGCTGTGCAGGGTGAAGTATTCCATCGGCTCGAGCGCCATGTAGGGGCCACCGCCGCTCACCCCGTCTGCCCCCGAATGGGGGATGTAGTACGATCCCGGATGCTCCTCCGGCACCATCTGCTCCAGGAACCTGTCTATCTCCTCCGGAGGATAACCCTCATTCCGGCCAACGTAGAGGCCGATGGACGGATGGTTGCGTATGCGCTTTACATACCTGCGGGCCACCGCATTGAACAGGTCGGGGTCGGAAGGATTGGGGCCGTCGGCCGGATTGGCGAGCCAGAAGTCCTGCCAGACGAGTATGCCGTAGCGGTCACAGGCCTCGTAGAAGGCCTTGTTGTCGGTCATCCCCACCCAGTTGCGGATGAGGGTGAAGTTCTGGGCGGCGTGGTAGGCGACTGCGATGTCGTACTCCCTCTCGCCGTAGTTCAGCAGATGCTCGGGGTATCCCCAGTTGCCACCGAATCCCACGAAACGGCGCCCGTTCACATACAGGCTGAGGCGCTGGTTGTTGTTGCGTCCCTTGAATACCAGTTTGCTTTGCGGTTCGTACGGGGCCATCTCGTAGTCGAACTGCCGCACGCCGGAAAGGAATTCGACGTGGTCCGACTCCTCATCGCCTTCGTAGAAGCTGAAGGAGACCGGGTAGAGTTCCTGCCTGCCGTAGCCGTTCGGCCACCATAGGCGAGGGTTTTCAAGGGTCGCAGGGTCGAATGCGACCTGCCGGCTCTCCCCTGCTTCCAGATGCTGGGGGCTTTCCATTGTGAGTTCGCCGAAGCTCATCATCAGCACTCCCTCCACCGGCCTGTCCGAGTGATTGGTGAGTGTTGTGCTGGCGAAGATGGTAGCCCTGGTGGTATCCGGCAGGGGGATTTCCGTGCGCACGAAGGGATCATCCACCGTCACATCTCCCATGTAGCGGATATAGACTTTGTCGTAAATGCCGATGTTGCGGCCGCGCACCGACGGCATCCAGTCCCAGCCGATGGTGGCGTGCATGGTGGGGTTGTCTGCCCCGAGTATGCCGCCGTTCCTGTTGGGCCAGAAGGCCGTCTGAACCTTCGCCTCGCCGTAGTTGGTGTTGCAGATTATCTTGACGGCCAGGCAGTTAGCACCGTCCCGAAGGATGCCGGTAACATCGAAACGGGCCGCGTCGAATGCCGATTCTATGCCGCCGACATACTGGCCGTTCAGCCAGATGCGGGCCTTGTAGTTGATGCCGTCGAAGTGCAGGAACTGGCGGGTCGATTCGAGACGCGCCTCGAATGTGTGCCTGTACCAGAAGTCGCTGTGGAAATAGGAATCCGAGATGTAAAGCTGGTTGGCCTCGTAGTTCGGATCGAGTACCGCTCCGGCTGCCACATAGGAACCAAGCACGGTTCCGGGAACGATTGCGGGCAGCCATTCGGAATCATCGTAGTCCGGAGATGAAAGGCGCTCGCCCAGGGCTACCGTGTCTTTCAGGGCCGATGCCCTGATGAGTTTCCAATCGCTGTTGGCAGGCATAGGTTTGGCCTTGCCAAGGATTTCCCATTCTTCCAGCTCGAAGGGCTCGCCGTTTTCCGTAGAATCCAGCAAGGCCTTCACATAGCGCGCCTTTGCATTGATGCGCATTTCCGGCTGGAGTGGGCCTGCGTTTCTCCACTTGCTGCCGTCTTTCGAGATAAGCAATGTGCCGGACTGCGGAGCGTTCAGCCAATGGAAGACCGTTTTGTGAAGTTTGGCCTTTTCGCCCAAATCCACCTCTATCCATTCATCTTTGTTTCTGGCGCTCTTCCATGTGCTGCGGAAATCCGCCTCTTCCGCCATATAGCCGTCTGTAACAAGCTGTGCGGTCTGGTTGACATCGCACGCCGACGAGTGCTTCGCAGCCCTCTGGTAGGCGATGTTGCGGCTCTCCGGCGAGCCGCATGCGCTTAAAACAATCAGGGAAATCAGCAGGATCCTTTTCATATCGTTCTTTTTCATTCAATTACTGTTTGTGGAATTCCAGGGCGATGGGTTCGTTTTTCAGCTTCCCCTTCAAGAAAACGATTACCTTGCCGTCTTGAACCTTGTATTTGACATTCTTGCCATTGTTCAGCATCTTCATGCTCCCCTTGGGGACGTTGACGCTCCATTCGATGGTTGCGGGCAGGGTCTCCCCTTCCGGCAGGGCATAGATGGCATAAAGCGTTTCACCGTCCTTGGAGGCCGTAAACCACACATTCCCATCATTATAGTGGGGTGTGGGACGAGTGGAATAGATGGCCTTGCCGTTACGCCGGAGCCATTCTCCGATCTCGTGGAGCCTCTCCACGCCTTCCTCTTCGATCACGCCGTCGGGAGTCGGGCCTACTCCCAGGAGCAACGATCCGCCCTTGGCGCTTATCTCCGCAAGATAATTGATGACCGTGCGTGCCGATTTATACTCCGGATTCGGAGTCCATCCCCAGTTCTTCGTGAGTGTTATGCAGCTCTCCCAAGGGTAGTCCAGCTGCGTTGCGGGGGTATTCTGTTCGGGGGTCTGGTAATTCTCGTTGCGCCCCTTGCCCCTGCGGTCCACGGCGATGAGGCCGGGCTGCTTCACGCGCACCTCATCCACCAGTTCGCTCAGGTGGATGTCCGCGCCCTTCACCCATCCGCCGTCGAGCCAGAGGATATCCAGAGGGCCGTAATCGCTCATCAATTCCCCGATCTGGTTGTGGACATAGTTTTCGAAATTCTGCCACCACTCGGGATGACGGTCGCGGCGGTAATTGCAGTGGCGGTTGGCAGTGGCGAAATAAGGGCTCCAGAACCACTCGCTGTGCCAGTCAGGCTTGGAGAAATAGCATCCCAGCATGAAATCCTTCTTCCGGAAGCTGTCCCACACATAGCGGGCCACGTCGCGGCGGGGATCATCCTTGAAGGCCCATTTGGCGATGGAGAAGTCGGTATACTTGCTGTCGTACATGCAGAAGCCGTCGTGATGCTTGGTCACGTAGATCATGTACTTCATGCCGGCATCCGCCATGGCATCCGCCCACTGATCCGGATTGAAATGAACGGGGTTGAATACGTGTTTCAGGTCGAAGTACCATTTCTTGTACTCCTCGTAGGTCATCCCTCCGTCGCGCACGATCCATTCCTTGTCTTCGGAACACAGGGTCCACGATTCCGTGATGCCCGGCACCGACGAGAGTCCCCAGTGGATCAGGACACCGAACTTCAGGTCCTGCCAGGCATCCAGCTTGGCCAGCACGGCGGGGTCCGTCGGCCATTCGTATTCCGAGGCCTTGGATTGCTCGTGCACGAATGCCTGTGCCGAGAGTTTCGCCGTTCCGAGGGAGCAGGCGAGCAGGATTAGCAGTAGAGAAAGACGAATTTTCATAAGGGGTTTATTAGTCGGTGTAAACATATACAGCGCTGCCGCATGTACGCCGGGCGACTTCATTGTCCTTGATCCAATAATATTTGCCGGAGCCACAACCATAGGTGGGCCACTCGTTATGAGGATGGTTGACTATGTTGTGTATGTCTCCATAGCCGTCCACCCACATCTGGGTTCCGCCGCCACCGTCGAAGTTTATGGCCTTATAGCAGCCAAGTCCTTTCATAAGCCGGGACAGCAGAGCCGTGGACATGCCGGTAACGCCTCTGCCGGTCCATCGTCCGTCGACGCTTACCTGGATGACGGTCTGGTTATCCTTTGACAGGCCTATTGCAGTACGGGGATGCGTATTGGCAAGGAAATCTTCGGATCCCTCTTCCGTATATGTCTGGATATTACCTTTCCATACCAACAGAGGGCCGGCACAGGTCACAGTCCGGTTGGGCAGCATGGCCGCTCCGGTATTGCCGTCCGTCTTGACAATACGGACATTGTCACCATCGATGGTGAGCGCGCAGTTGCTTGTATAATAAGAAGCGTCTGTGACACCATGCTTCACCACATCATCCACACGCGTGAACTGGCAGCAGGCCATGGAACCGTTGGTCCCGGCAACTGCATTCAAATACTCACATTTTTCATCCAGGTACTTGTAACCTTCTTCCTTGTAGTTATAATAGACACCCAGATGGTTGGTAGCATTGAGAGTGGTTTTAATAACGTTGATGTTGCGTTTCGCGCCTTCCCAGGTTCCTTCAAAAGTGGTCCACTCCACTCCGGGACTAAGTGTCCTCTTGGTGCCGCCAAGGGAAACCAGGTCGATGGTGGGGTCTCCTGACCATGCCGGATCCTCAGGATCGGGATCCGAACTGCCGGGGACATCATCACTGACCCAACCATAGTTATCGTCAGGTTCTACTACTGCATCGGCAGGGAGGTGTTTCCCATGGTAAGCGAAATACTGCTTATTAGCATCAAGTGCAAAATCTTCTGCCGTCCCGTCTATAAGGGCATTCTCATCATTGGCGTCGGTTATCCTCTGCAAAGGAATGCTTATGCCGTTTACATTGGCGTGGTCAAAGCTCGTGCTTGGCGCCCAGCAGAAATAAGAGAACGTCATTCCAGGCTTGCGATAATTGTTCGTAAGGATGCTGTTGGGATGCGTAAAGCCCACAACCGCACCGGATGACTCGTCGGTTATATTATTTGCAACAAGCTTGTCGTTCCAAGCTACGCTGTTCGTAATGGTAACTCCTGAGCCATGGATTGCACCGACCAGACCTCCTCTTCCTCCATAGCCAGCTTTCAAGGGGATGTCACCGGAAGCAAAGCAGCGCCCGATGGTTACCCCAGCTCCGTCCGTACACCTTCCCACAAGCCCTCCGACATATCTGTAGCCCCTGACAAGCGAACATGTGGAATAACTGTTGCTGATCGTGTGCCCGGCACTGGTAATGATGCCAACCAAGCCTCCAACATTGATTGCACTGCTCGTCTTGGCCACCTCGCCGGAAGTATGGCAGCGATCAATAGTAACTATGCCCGCGCCGATGCGGGCCACCAGACCACCGACGCCAGAACGGTTGTAATTGGTGCAGCCTCCTGTTATACTTACGCGTTCTGCGGAACAATCGGTGATCGAGCATCCTCCGTTGGGGACCAGCTCGCCCACCAGACCGCCTATCAAGCTGGGATTCACGTTGCCACAAGTAGAAGTAAGCGTAGTATTGACAACATGACAATTTGAGATATAATCACTCTTCTTTACATAACCGGCAAGCCCTCCCACGTAATTATTTGACGATGTCAGGGTGGAGTTGCGTACAGTCACATTACGATAATTGGCCGCATGTGAAGAAGCAGCGCTGCGGCCACTAACTATCCCACTGTTTTTGTTTCCTCCTTTGACATCCGCTCCGTCAAAAACGACGTCATGCACAAAACCATAAAGGAACCCAATAAAACCGCTGTATGCATATTTGTCCGTTGAATTGTCGACCGAAAGATTGTAAATAGTATGCCCGGCCCCGTTAAAATCAATCTGGTGAGCATCAGCATCGTTCAGCGGAGCCCAGTCAACACCGGAGAGGTCTACATCGTCCACCATCTTGAAATAAACACGCCCATCAACAAGCTCATCATGCGCCTTGTCCATCTGATGCCTGTCACCAATCAGGTAGGGATGATCGGACGTCCCATCATCATCGGAGCCGGCGAAACTCTCAATATCCGGGCAGCTGATCTTGAAGAAGTTGACCTTTCCGGAAGATAGAGTCTTGGCGCCGGCAAGTTTGCGATAGGCTGTGTATTTGTCGTGGACATCATCCGAAACCTGAAATTGGAAGAGAAGTTCCGTATCCGCTGGGATATCCACATTACCCGCAGGGAGGGTGGCATAGACTGTCACAATTTTGCTATCTCCAGCCACACCAGGAGTAGTAATTGTCACGGAGAGTTCATCATCGCCGTCAAAGATATCGACGGAAGACTTCACGATGACCTTCTGCACCGCATCGGCCATGGCCGCCGTAGGCATCTGGGCACGGATTCGGAGCACTGAGGATGATTCCAGGGTGCCGCCGCCGTTAGACGTTGCCCATGACTGCGAGAAGGTAGCGCCATCGTATTTGTTGACACCGCTTAGCGTGGCGGCATATCCAAGATGGGCTGTACTGCCATCGGATGCCTGGGTCTGGCTGGTGAAGCCGCCGGGCAGATTGCTGGTGAGGCAGATATTGTAGCTCGTGGCGCCCGCCAGCGGGGAAATATCCGCAGCGGAGAACTCCGCTGATGCCGTTCCGGCACCGGATTTATACGTAAACTCTACCCTCTTGGTATCGTCCGCCGCATTCTCCACAGTGATGGCATCAGTGCTTTCCCACGTGAGTTTCACAACGCCATCTGGGTTGCTATCCTGCTCAAGCTCAACTTTGGTGAGGCCATCTGCGGGG
>JAEEGH010029485.1_pt1 | contig 10721 bp, 6 predicted proteins | sample 9134181 | NCBI WGS metagenome assembly JAEEGH01 (sample SAMN16246544, study PRJNA631951) | gut metagenome | biome: gut microbiome; feature: rumen; material: DP-attached | host: Bos | place: Iran: Karaj | collected 2018-10
TTAGCGGATATGGGGGCTACCTGGGCCGGCGTGCTGCAGGAACCGGTGATGGAGGAAGGCCGCCGTCTGGGGGAAGAAGCCGTGCAGATTGCCCGGGACCGGATGCCCGTGCACACTTCAGATTTGCATGTGCGGGGCAGTGAAATACAGGTTTTACCGCCGCTGACTGTGGGTGAGGCTATGAAATATCTGCTGGCCCGTGTACAGAGTGGCAGCGTTCCCAACGAAAGAGGCGCGTTGCTGCAGGCTTTGGGGAAAAAGCTGGATAAGATTACCAAAGCGGAAGAAGGATAAACCTGTTAAAACGTTTCATTATTAAGAAACGAAAAGAAAGGTGATACCGTGAAGAAAAGTGCCATTCTGCTGGCTGCCGCATTGATTGCGGCTGCAGTATTTAACTTTTATACCGGTACAAAACACACCGGAAATTCAGAACAATCCGGTGTATTGGATGAGATTACAACCAAAATGGTTCTGCTGCTGCAAAAGGACGGCGGCCCGGCTTCTGTGCAGGGTCAGTCAGACGTGAAGGACTCGCCGTACTTTAAGAAGGTTGCCGTATATAATATGAAGTCCGGCGGCAGCCTGCTGGTTCTGGAAAACTATAAAACGTACCAGCAGCATACTTACTACACCTGCGGTCCTGCTGCGGCGCTGACGGTGGTGCAGCATTTTCTGGGCAAGGCGCCTGATTCGGAAATGGAAATGGCGATAATTATGGGGACGCATCCGGCCGGTGTAAAAGATCCCGGCACCAACACCCGGGGCATGAGCCGTTATTTTGAACAAAAAGGCTGGAAGGTTAAGAATGCGTTAAAAGACGGATCTCCGGAAACCTACGAAAAGTTTTTGGCATTTTTAGATGACAACCTCAGGCGCGGCATCCCCATTATGGTGGAAAATGTTGACTGGGGCGGTCACTGGCGGGTGATCATCGGCCTTGATACGCTGGGCGACAAGAATGAGATGAATGATGTGCTGATTTTAGCGGATCCGTATGATACCACAGACCACGCCCAGGATGGGTATAACATTATTTCCGCATCACGCTTCTATTATATGTGGTTTGACGCCCGTCTGTTCCGTGAAAAGGAAAAGGTACGCCAGTGGCTGACTGCGGTTCCGCCGGGCTACAAGGGATTATAGATAATGCAATTTGACATGATCTTCTTATTTGAAAGTTTGCGATATAAAATATACGATACAGGGAACGGTCAGTTGCTTAATGGTCAGGTTCCTGATGGAGTCAGCAGGATGGAGGATAACGATGTTTAGACGTGCAGTAATGGGAATTAGCGCTTTTCTGTTGATAGCTGCGCCTTTTTCTTCCGCTCAGGCGGCCCTTCTGGCTAAAGTGGAAGCAGACGTGGACGGCAGCGGCCAGAAAAAGATAGTGGAACTGACCGGTGAAAAGAAGATGCCCGGCAGCAATTATTATTCCGATTTGTGGATCATGATGAAGAATGCGGAAGGAAAGATACTGACCGCCTGGAAGGCAAATCTGGATGGCGGTTACTATTGCCTGCTGGAAAAAGTGCCGGTGAACGCCAAAGCGGAACAGGATAATAAAAAAGCAAAACGAAAAGACAGAAAAGAGGAAGCAGAGAAACGGTTTGATAATCTTCTGGAGTCCTTAAAAGAAGCAACAGGAGAAGGAACAGATAAGGAGAAAAGTAAAACCAAAATCTCAGATAAACCCCACGACCAGATTCTGCTGATGGCGTCGAAGGGGGGAAAAAACGCGGCAGTGAACTGTCGGATCCTGGATTTTTCCGACTATAAGCAGGTGCAGGAGGTATTCTCCGGCGCGGACAGTCTTGGCGTAGCGGCAAAAGCCGAATATAAACCGGATAACCGGTTTAGCGTGGAAAGCAGTTTGCCGGAAGCGGACGGCGCAGAAAGAGCGGTAGCATTTTCCGGCAACGCAAAAAATGTCTTGCACCTTTATCATGACGACGGAAGCATTTCCAAACCGTATCTGCGTCCGAAGGTGACAGAGGTAGCGTCCCTAACAATGCTGGGCGGACGTTTATTTACAGAGCAAAATGTACTGTCTGCCGATGGACATGATCTTTTGGGGCGCCTGGCAGTAAGATGGAAACAGAAAGAAGCAAAATGGATTCCGGAGGAAATAAATCTTACGGATACTCTGGACGACTTGCTTAAGCCTGATGCTGATGGCGCGAACCGGGCTGACGGGGCAGGAAACTGGAGGCTTTATCCCCGAAGGGCATTTATCGGGGACCGGGTGATCAGCCGTCCGGTTGTGGCGGTTGAGGAAAAGCCGGAGCTGCAGAACAAAATTAATGATAAACTGCAGGCATGGTTTGCCAAGGCACCGGAAGAAGACGAAAGGGCGTTTCAGGTGAAATACGCCGGATCGAATCTGTTAAGCCTGGAACTGGGGTGCAGGAATAAAAAAGGGGAAGTGATCCGGGAACTGTATAATTTTAATATGCAGAACGGTGAATCCGTTAATCTGGATGAGATGTTTAACGCCAAAAATCCTGATTTTATAAAAGTCATAAATCTGGTGGGAAAACCCAAAAACTGTTTTGTAGAAGAGAAACCGGCTTTCTGGCATTATACCGGAAAACACTTTGTGCTGCAGGACCGTTTGCTGGACACGGGATTCCAGGATGAAGAGGCCATTCATCTGGCCGTGGTGGAAAAGGGTGACCTGCTTCCGTTTGTAAAGGATAAGAAGATTCTGGAAGAATAGGAACGGATATTTAAACAAATTCAATTTGATTTTTTAATTAATTTTTGTTAGAATATTTCGACGCTGAAAAACGGGAACGCTCCTAGATAATAGCGTCCCGTTCGATATGGTCAGCATAAATATTTCAATAATAATAAGATAATACAATCGTTGATAAGAAAGGTGCTCTTTCAGAAAAAGGAAAGGTATGTCGGTTCAGGGAGGATCTGGTTTATGTTACGAAATTTCCGTGGGAAATGGGGAAAAAGTTTAGCTGTTGCGCTTGCGGTTTCCGGGCTGCTGGTTTTTGCCGGATGCGGTAACAAGAAGGCGCAGCAGAAAGCGCCGGCTGCGGTAGCTGTAAAAACTATGCAGGTCATAAAGAGGGACACGCCTAACGTCCATGAGTTTACCGGTTTTGTGGAAGCCCAGCAGGAAGCGAAGCTGACGGCGAATGTTTCCGGCAAGATTACCGGAAAGTATTTTAACGGCGGCGACCGGGTGGAAGCAGGTCAGGTATTGTTCACTATCGACCAGCGCACGTATAAGGCGAACCTTTTAAATGCCCAGGCAGGCCTGGCTGCGGCAAGAACAGAATATAACCGCCTGGCAGCGGATGCGGAACGCTATAAAAAATTATATGAGCAGAATGCTGTGTCCAAACAGCAGTATGATCTGGTGATGGCCCAGCGGGATTCCGCCCAGGCCCAGGTTGCGGCTCATGAAGCCATTCTGGAAAACGCGCAGATCAGTATGGGCGATACGGAAGTAAGGGCACCTTTCTCCGGAAGGATCAGTACCAGCGATTTGTCCGTAGGCAACTTCGTGTCGGCCGGGCAGACCGTGCTCGCTACCATGAGCAACACCAATCCGGTGCGGATTAAGTTCAGTATGTCGGAAAACGAATACCTGCAGCTTTCCAAAGCCCATTCCGATTCCGGCGCCAAAGCCCTGGAAGACCTGAAACTGGTTTTATCCGATGGCAGCATTTATACCGGCGCAGGCGTTGTGGATCAGGTTGACCGGGAAATCGGCAGCGGTACCGGCGCCCTTACCTTAAAGGCGCGGTTCAGCAATGACGACAACCGGCTGATGCCGGGCATGTTCGCCCGTCTTCAGGCCAATGCGGGTACAGTTAAAAACGCCATGCTGATCCCCCAGCGCGCTGTCCGGGAAATGCTTTACAAAAAATTTGTGTTCGTTGTAGGCAGCGATAACAAAGTAGATATGAAGGAAGTTACTTTGGGCGCCCGCGTCGGCAAGCTGTGGCTGGTGGAAAAAGGCCTGAACGGCGATGAGACGCTGGTAGTTGAAGGTGTCCAGAAAGTGAATAAAGGATCTGAAGTGAAGCCTGCCGCCATGACGGAAGCCGACCTGAGCAACGAAAGCAAACAGTAGGAGGGAACCTAAGTGGCTAAATTTTTTATCGACCGACCGATATTTGCAATAGCCCTTTCCCTGGTCATCGTCTTTGCCGGCGTAATTGCAGGGTTCAGCCTGCCTATTGCACAGTATCCCAATATAACAAAACCCCAGATTGAAGTGGAGACCAACTATGTTGGCGCCGATGCCACCACGGTGGAAGAATCCGTCGCCCAGGCCATCGAGCAAAAGGTCAACGGCGTGGAAAACATGCGGGATATGCGTTCCACTTCTACCAATACCGGCCGTTATGTACTGGACGTAAACTTCAATTTGGAAAAGAACGGGGACATTGCTTCCGTAGAAGTACAGAACCGCGTGGACCAGGCCAAGGCTTCCATGCCTACAGAGGTTACCCAGTACGGTATTACCACGACCAAAAAGTCCGCTCAGGAAATTATGTATTTTACCCTGGTCTCTCCCAACAAGACCTATGATGCCATGTTCCTGAAAGCCTATGGAGCATCCAACGTGGTTGACCCGGTAAAACGCGTCAAGGGCGTTTCCTCTGTCGGCGAGTACGGGCCGGAATATTCCATGCGTGTGGAACTGAAACCGGACCTGATGGCCCAACTGGGGCTGTCGGCCACAGATGTTTCCGCAGCCATCAGAACCCAGAACATCCAGGCGCCTGTCGGTTCCATCGGCTCCAAGCCTACTACCGGCGACCAGGAATTCAAATATTCCGCCAGCGCCCAGGGCCGTCTGAAAACCCCGGAAGAATTCGGAAATATTATCGTTCGGGTAGCCAACGGCCAGGTCCTGAAATTAAAAGATATTGCCGATATTTATGAAGGGGAACGTATGGACACGCCGTCCTCCCTGTTCCTGGACAGGGGCGTAGCCGGTGAGTCCGTCATGTATCCTGTTTCGCTGACTACCGACGCCAACGCCCTTGAAACAGTGGCGGAGATCCGGAAGGTGCTGGAGGATGCGGAAACCCGTTTCCCGCCGGATATGAAGCTGATCATTGCCCAGGACAAGACCCAGTTCGTACGGGAATCCCTGGAAAAAGTGGCACATACGTTCTTTGAAGCGTTAGTTCTGGTACTGATCGTAGTATATATTTTCCTGGGAAATATCCGGGCTACCATGGTACCCATGCTGGCAGTGCCGGTTTCCCTGATCGGTACCTTCGGCGCTTTCGTGTTATTGGGATTTTCCATTAACACCCTGTCCATGTTTGCCATGATCCTGGCCATCGGGCTCGTGGTGGACGATGCCATCGTTGTTGTGGAAGCCGTGGAACATCACATTCAGGAAACCGGTCTGTCTCCGAAAGAAGCGACTTACCGGGCTATGAAAGAAGTGTCCGGCCCGGTTGTGGCCATTGCCTGTGTACTGGCAGCCGTGTTTGTACCGATTTCTTTCATGAGCGGTTCTACCGGCCAGCTGTACAAGCAGTTCGCCCTGACCATATCCGTTTCCATGATGCTGTCCGCTGTGGTTGCGCTGTCGCTGACCCCGGCGCTCTGCGCGAAGCTGCTGAGACCCCATTCCAGCGCGGCAAGCGAAGAAGCCAATAAAGGGTTTATCGGCAAAATTATTTACCGGTTTAATGTGTGGTATGCCAACACCCTGGCAAAATATACGAACCAGGTCGGAAAATGCATCCGCTATTCCAAACTGATGATGTGCGGTCTGCTGGTTATCTGCATCCTGACCGGTCTCCTGTTTAAGATTACACCGACCGGTTACGTTCCGGAAGAAGACCAGGGTATGTATGTCATTTCATTTAACCTGCCGGAAGGCGCTTCTTCCAACCGGGGCATGAAGCAGATGGAAGATTTTGCCCGCAAGCTGGGAAAGCTGCCGGGGGTCCGGTATGTCATGCCGGTAAGCGGATTTGATATTCTGAGCGGCGCGCCCAAGTCCAGTGCCGGGATTATCCCTGTCATGCTGGAAGAATATGACCAGCGTTCCACCAGCACGTTTGACCTAATCGGGCAGACTTACGCGCTGGCTGCCCAGACACCGGAAATGAACGTGATGGCTTTTAACATGCCGGCGTTGCCGGGCCTGTCCAGCACGGGTTCCCTGAGTATGTATATCATGAATCTGGCCGGTGACCCTATTGACCAGATGAACGTGTATGCCCGGCAGTTTGTCATGAAAGCCAATCAGCGGCCGGAAGTGGGTGTTGCTTATACAACGTTCAATACGGATACGCCGGGCTATAAATTCACGGTAAACCGTGAAAAGGCAGAATTGCTGAACGTTCCGGTTGCCAGCGTGTATACCACGCTGCAGACATTCCTGGGAGGCAGCGAGGTCAACGACTTCAATAATTTCGGCCGTACCTGGAAGGTAGTCATGCAGGCCCAGCCGGAGTACCGGGATGACATTAAGAATATGCGGTTCTTCTATGTGCGCAGCAACAGCGGAGAAATGGTTCCGCTGGATTCCCTTGTGACCGTGGAACCGGAAATGACGGTTCCGGCCATTTCCCGGTTTAACGGCGCCAGCGCCTTTAAGATTGCCGGTTCCCCGGCAGACGGTTATTCTACCGGTCAGGCCATGGCTGCTTTGGAAGAAGTGGCTCATGAGGTGCTGCCCACTACCTACACCTATGAATGGACCGATCAGAGCCGCGACGAACGGGAGGCCGGTGACCAGGCTTACGGTCTGTACGCGATTTCCCTTGTGTTTGTGTTCCTGGTGCTGTGCGCGCTGTACGAAAGCTGGACCATTCCCATCGCCGTACTGCTGTCGGTTCCACCGGCAGTCATGGGCTGTCTGGGTTCCCAGTTCCTGCGGGGCCAGCAGAATGATATTTACATGCAGGTTGCCATGATTATGCTGATCGGGCTGGCGGCCAAGAACGCTATTCTGATTGTGGAATACGCCAAGATGAATCTGGAAGGCGGGCAGGATGTGGTGACGGCGGCCATCAACGCGGCCCATCTCCGTCTGCGTCCCATCCTGATGACATCCTTCGCATTCATTCTGGGCTGTCTGCCCCTGGCCATCGCCACCGGCCCCGGCGCCGGTTCCCGTGTATCCATGGGTAACGCTGTTGTGGGCGGTATGACCTTCAACACGTTCGTAGGCATCTTCCTGATCCCGGTGCTGTTTGTGGTGGTGGAACGGTTCTTCAGCAAAGGCAAACATAAGGAAGAAACGACGGAAGCATGATTTATGAAAAGTTGTAAAAAACCTGAAAAATTATTTTGTCTGGCAGGTATGAAATACTTGCCAGACGTTTTTCTTTCTTATAAAATAGGACTATAATTTATAATGTAACGTGGTGAAGGTGTTTTCTGATGAAAAAGATGGATGAAAGCGTCCGCTTTGTAAAAAATGTCTGGGCGCTGACCAAGTCATACTGGCAGAGTGAGGAAAAGAAAAAAGCCTATCTGCTGCTGCTGGCCATTATCGCGCTGACACTGGGCGTGGTGTTCATGCTGGTGCAGCTCAACCAGTGGTATAATATTTTTTACAGCGCGCTGCAGAATTACGAAAAGGAAAAAATCTTTTCGGAACTGTTCCACTTCAGCTGGCTGGCTTTTATCTATATCATCCTGGCCGTGTACGCCTTTTATCTGCAGCAGGTACTGATCATCAACTGGCGCCGCTGGCTCACCAATGAATACATTGATGAATGGCTGAACCACAAGACCTATTACCGCCTGCAGATGTTCGGTACGGCAACCGATAACCCTGACCAGCGTATCAGCGAAGACGTCCGGATGTTCGTGGAATACACCCTGCGCTTCGGCATCGGCATCCTGAAAGCGTTTACTACGTTTGCATCTTTTGTAGTGATTCTGTATAATTTGTCGGGTCCCCTGCAGTTTAAGTTTGCCGGAATGGATATCCACATTCCGGGGTATCTGGTGTGGACGGCCCTGCTGTATTCCATGATCGGTACCTGGCTGACCTATAAAGTGGGCAACAAACTGGTAGGGCTCAATTTCGTTCAGCAGAAATATGAAGCGGACTTCCGTTTTGCCATGATGCGCATGCGCGAGAACGCGGAAAGCGTAGCCTTTTACAGCGGCGAAGGCCATGAAGGCAGCGTCTTTAAAAAACGCTTCACATTGTTGCTGAATAATTTCTGGAACATCATCAAGAAACAGAAGCAGCTGACCTGGCTGAATAGCTGGTATTCCCAGATAGCCATCATCTTTCCGCTGGTAGTGGCCATGCCCCGGTACCTGGCCAAAGAAATCACCCTGGGCGGCCTGATGCAGATTTCCAGCGCCTTTGGCCGTGTGCAGGACAGCCTTTCCTATTTTGTGGATATGTATTCCTCCATTGCGGAATGGCAGGCGGTGGTCGAACGTCTCACCGGCTTCGGTCTCCACATGAAGCAGGTTAAGCAGGAAAACGCGCAGCAGGATCTGCAACGCAGGCCCGGCGCGACGGATGTGATTACTGCTACGGACATGGATGTGACCCTGCCGGATGAATCCGCTGTTTTGCAAACTGTTTCTTTCACGCTGGAACCCGGGACCAATGTGCTGATCAAGGGTGTGTCCGGCAGCGGCAAGAGTACGCTGCTGCGTGCGCTGGCAGGAATCTGGCCTTATGTAAAAGGCACGCTGGAGATCCCGGCGGAGAACAAGCTGATGTTCATTCCTCAGCGGCCGTACCTTCCTTTAGGTACGCTGAAGGAATCCCTGCTGTATCCCGGAACGGAAAGCCGGACCGACGAAGAACTGAAACAGCTGATGGAAGACTGCTGCATCGGCTACCTGTACGATAAGCTGTACATGGAAGCGGACTGGAGTCATGTACTCTCGGTTGGTGAGCAGCAACGGCTGGCGTTTGTCCGGGCGCTGATTTACAAACCGGTATGGCTGTTCCTGGATGAAGCGTCTTCCGCCCTGGATGAGGAAACGGAAGCAAAGGTCTACACGCTGCTGATGGAAGAGGCGCAACAGACCACGCTGGTGAGCGTAGGCCACCGCAGCACGCTGAACAAATATCATCAGAAAGTGCTGTATCTGGATAAGGAAACGCATTCCCTGTACTGGCAGGAAAATGCTTTTTTATGATATAATAAATATTACTGTATATGATATAAGTTATGTTTTGTAAGGAGACGCTGCCTGATCAGCGGTTCCTTTAAACCGGATGACCGTTGTGGCAGCCGGAAATAGATTTTTATTAAAAAATATTTAATATGTTGAGAGGTGTTTAACATGGCATTGGAAAGTTTACAGGATCAGACGGGTAACGCAAATCCGCCCCGGGTGAAAGCGGAAAAGTTTGATAAGTTTATGAAGGAACGTGAAGTCAGCGGTTTCCATAAGGAAGAATATGATGACCAGTTCCGTACGGTGGTATATTTCAGCGGACTGCAGACCGCGGGACAGCAGCAGTTTGTACAGGTAGTGCTGAACGATTCCATCTACGGCATGATCAAGGTACTGATCGGCCATAAAGTAGTGAATGCAGAGAACCAGGCAAAAGTGCTGGAATATGTGAACCAGCTGAATAACCGTTTTGGCGCTTTCAAATACATCGTGACCCCGGACGGAAATCTGGAACTGGACTGCAGCCTGGTTGCCAATGATGAAACCTTTGATCCGGAAGTAATTGTTGTCATGCTGCTGAACGTGATCCAGCCCCATCTGGAAAGCGAGTTGCTGCGTCTTCCTGCCGTAGTAGGCGGTCCGGTAGGTGTTAATGTGGAAGAAGAAGCAAAAGACGAAAGCCCGATTCATCTTGTACATTAATAATGATGCGGAAAAGGAAAAGACATGAGCAAAACATCGGAAGCGATTGCGTTATTTCATTGAGCGTTGACTGGCAACCCGTGAGGGTCCCAGTCTGACGACACCGAGCAACGCGAACAGAGTGAGCGTGCGCAGTGAGGAAGTGGGAGACGGGTTGCCATGCAACGCGACTTCGAGTTCCGAAGCCACAGGCGAATGAATCCATGAAATAGCAATCGCGGACGGTTTTGCGATGTCTTATCCTTGCCGCATTATTTTTATTCACAGAAACAATTCGCTTTTACTAATTAGGAGACTTCATGACGAAAATTGGCCTGACCAGCGAAGAAGCTGCACAGTCATTACAAAAATACGGCAACAACGCGTTAAGCAAACCGCCGCAACAAACCTTTTTTGATAAATTGCTGGATAATTTCCAGGATCCCATCATCCGTATTCTCATTGTGGCTTTGCTCATCAATGTGGTTTTTGTGTATATGGGTTACGCGGACTGGATTGAGACGGTGGGTATTTTTGTCGCGATTATACTGGCGACATTTGTGTCCACACTGTCTGAATACAGCAACGAGAATGCCTTTCAGAAACTGCAGGAAGAAGCCAGCCGCATCACCTGCAAGGTATGGCTCGACGGGAAACCGGTGGAACTGCGCATTGACGATATTGTAGTCGGGGACGCGGTGCAGCTGGAAAGCGGGGACAAGGTCCCGGTGGACGGTTTGTTGCTGGAAGGTTCCCTGAAACTGGATCAGGCTGCTTTGAACGGAGAAAGCGAAGAAGCGAAGAAAAAGCCGGCTTCCCCTGATTTTTCCTGGGGGACTGAGACGGATTTCCTGAATCCGTACTGCCTGTACCGCGGTTCTGTCGTAGTGGAAGGGCAGGGCCTGATGCGGGCGGAGAAGGTCGGCGACGCATCC